>Ga0185299_10006931_pt1 | contig 11843 bp, 10 predicted proteins | sample PaiPotPPA55metaG_FD_128002 | JGI IMG/M metagenome (GOLD analysis project Ga0185299, IMG submission 128002) | Iron sulfur acid spring bacterial and archeal communities from Banff, Canada, to study Microbial Dark Matter (Phase II) - Paint Pots PPA... ...
GGCGCGGTGCGGCCAGAGAACCGGGTAACGGCAAGATCGAGACCGCCCCAGAAAAAGTGCACCGGACTGGCCTTGCCGATGAAGCGGGCGCGAAACTCGGTGAAGACGCGCTTGGCCTGCACCAAGGCCTGCCAGAACCTTTGCACGTAAACGCGATCATATTGGGCGTGCGTTCGGTCTTGCTCGAACGCAATCGCGCCGTCGATTTCGCTCGGCGTGGTCCAGATGTGCACGTCGATATCGAGCCGGTGCAAAGCCCGCATGAATGCGGCATAGAAATCGGCCACCGACATCGGCTCCAGCGCCAGCGTCTCGGCGCGGCCGTCGCTCGCCTCAATGGAAAGCAGGTGCCGTGTGAAGTCAAAGACCACGTCGAAGCTGCGTCCACGATACGGCATCGCCGGCGCCAAAAGCCCGCGGGAGGTGACATCCAGCGTCGAATTCCACCAATGATTGATCAGCGGCGTGCAAGCGATACGCACTTTACCGACGATCTGCATCCAAAGGAGCAGCGTGTCGCAGCTTTCATGCCAAGCCGCGAACGGTAGATCGGGCCATTGCGCATTTGCGTTACCGTTCACGGCTTTGTTCCTCGCGACGAAATGCTTATAATGCTAAGGAATTATCCGCTGGCATTCTATCATGCAGGCAGAGTCTGGCTCAAAGCTTTTGCAAAACTGGATCGTGCGGGCAACGGCCCGCGCGCCGCAAAAGCCATGGGTCATCTCCGCCAATGACGGGCGCCTCATCGATTACGCAGGCTTGCGCGAAAGCTGCGGCCGCTTCGCCGCGTTCCTAGCGCGGCGCGGCATCGGGTCGAACGACCGGGTTGCGCTTCTTGCCGACAATTCCATCGAGCAACTGCTCTGCTATTTCGGCGTCTTGGCGGCAGGCGCGACCGTCTGCACGATTCATGTCGAAATGAACCGTAATCAGCTTCCCGGCATTCTCGATCGCCTCAAACCGAAGCTCATTCTTCATCAAGACAGCTTGCGGCTCGACGATGCCTTGGCCAGCGCCGCCGCGCCGCGGCTTGCCATTGGACACTGCGATCAGCGAGGCGCGGAGACACTGTTCGGCGAACTTGCGCGCTGCGCGCCGGACGAACCGGCTCGGCCAGGCCGGCCGGAGGATGACGCCGTGATCCTCTTCACCTCCGGGACCAGCGCCAAGCCTAAAGGCGTGGTTCTGAATTTTCGCGAATATCTCTCCAATATCGACCCGGTGGCTGAGGGTTTCGGCATCGGCGCCGACGATCGCCTCTACGATTTCCGGCCGTTCAGCTGGGCGTCGGCCCAGCTTCTGGGCGCGCTCGCGCCGGTCAATCGCGGCGCTACTTTGGTGCTCGCTGAAAAATTCTCGGCGAGCCGCTTCTTTACCCATTTGCGCGATCACGCCGTAACGATCGCCACCGGCAATCCCACCACGCTGAACATTCTGCTCAACAGCGAAACTCATCCCAAACGCGACGATCTGCCTAAGCTGCGATTCATCACCTCGAGCTCGGCGCCCTTGCTGCTCGATGAATGGAAGCGCTTCGAGCAGAAATTCGTCATCCGCATCGCGCAAGGCTACGGCGCCAGTGAGGTCAACTGGATCGCGGCGATTTCCGGCGAGCAGCGCCGGCTCGGCACGGTCGGCCGGCCATTCGCCTACCACGACGTTGCCATTGTCGACGGCGACGGCCGCCGTCTGTCGGCCGGCGAGATCGGGCACGTCGAAGTCGGCGGCTGGCCGGATCATCCGTTCCGTTATCTCGCCGAAGATGGCGAGGTCAGAACCCATGCCCGCGGCCGTATCCGCACCGGCGATATCGGCTGCCTCGACAGCGACGGCTTTCTCACCCTGAGCGGTCGGGAAAAGGAATTGATCATCCGCGGCGGCGCCAAGATTTCGCCGGTCGAGATCGACGCCTGTTTGATGCAATGTGCCGAAGTGATCGAAGCCGCCACCATCGGCGTCCCTGACGCGATCTATGGCGAGGAAGTCGTGAGCTATGTGGTCGGCCGGCCTGGCGCCACGCTTGATACCGACGCGCTGTTACGGCACTGCGCGGCTATTCTGCCGGCGTTCAAGGCGCCGAAGCAGATCGTACTGGCGAGCGCGTTGCCGAAAACCGAGCGCGGCAAGCTTGACCGCAAAGCGCTGGCGGAACGTGCCAACAATCCCTCTCCCCTTGTGGGAGAGGGTGCCCGAGCGGAGGCAAAGCCGAGCGAGGGCGGGTGAGCGGTAGCGGTGTTGAGGATCACCCCTCACCCGGCTCAGTCTCGCTCATGCTCGCCTTCGCCACCCTTTCCCGCAAGGGGAGAGGGAAAGAGCTACCGTCCGGTTCGCGCCAGTGAATGCACCCAGCCCTGCATGCGCTTCTTGGCGTTGGCGATATCCTCTTTTGTGAAAAAATCCTCCGGCCGCACCTTGTCGATCGGATAGACCGGGCGGAGAAAATCGCTCTCATAGCCGAACGGCACGGTGGCATCGATACCCATGCCGCCTTCGAACTGCGTGTTGGAGGCGGTCCACTGCCGATCGCCTGCGGTCATGCGTTCGGCCGGCATGAAGGTCTGGCCGCGGCCGCCCGGGATCGGATTGAGAATATCGGCGCGCGGATTCACCCGCGTGGTCAGGCACCACATGATGTCGTCCATCGAATACGGATCGACATCCTCGCTGACCGCGATGGCGAGACGCATGCCTTGCGAGCACGACAAAGCCGCGGCCATGAAATTGCGCTGCCAACCCTCGTCGATCTGATGGCGTTTTTTCACCTGAATGATGCAGCCACCCCAATCGGTCATGCAGTATGGGATCACGACATTCTGCACGATGCCTGGCTGCAGCCGGTTGCATAGCTCGTAGATCGCCGCTTCGCGCACCGTGGTATCGATGTTGTGATCGTCGAGCATGTGCACCCCGAGCGCGAAGATGATCGGCTTCGTCGCGGGCTTGCGCATGGTGATAGCGGTGACATGGAAAGTTGGCGCCTTATAGGACTTGCCCATATAGCCGGCCCATTCGGGGTGGAAATGGTAGCGGCCCTGCACGCCGGCCTCTTCGGCCTCTTTGGTTTCGAAGCGGCGGTCGCGCGGATTGACGTAGCCTTCGAGCACGATTTCGCAATCGGCCAGCGCCATGGCGTCGACCGTGCGCGCCTTGACCAGGCGAATCGGCGCGCCCTGCACCGCCGACGCGATCCCGATCTCGTCGCAGCCCATCGGCAGAATCGCATAATCGAATCCCGCGCCGGCCAATAACGTGCAGGCCGGCGGCACGCCGAAACAAACGGTAATAGGCACCGGCTGATCGGCCTTGTAGTATTTGTTGACGACCTGCCACATGTGCGAGCCGGGCGAGATCTGGAACGTCCCGACATTGCCCCAGCGGAAATTCATGCGGTTGTAGCCGAGATCGGACCCGCCATCGAATTGCGCACCGGTGACGCAGCGAATGCCGGAGCCGACGGTGAGTTCCGGCTCGTAGGTGGTGTGGCGGATCGGCACCATCCATTCATTGACGTCGCGCGGGTTCTCGATCACGTGCTCCTGGCACGGCGCTTCGCTCTGCGCGATTTCAACCGGCTTGATCGGATGCGACAGAGCATGCGCCAGCTTGCGCACGCGATCGGCATCGTCAGACCAGCCGAACATGCGATTGATGATCGCCATGTCGCCGAACAAATTGGTGATGACGCGATGGTTCGGCTTGCCCTTAACGTTGTTGAACAGGACGGGGCAACCGCCATCCATGTGCTTCTGCAGGCCGGTAACCTGAAGATCGGGGTCGACTTCCTTGTCGGTCTCGATCAGTTCGCCCGACGCGCGCAGCCATTCCAGCGTGCTGCGCAGATCGAAGGCTTGGTTCGGCATCGCGGCTAAATTGGCCCCGCTGCGCTCCTCTTTACTGCGCGCCACTTGTTGCATCGGTCACTTCCCTATTGCATAGATTGCTAAGTATTATCGGCACGGGGCCCTTAACCTGTCAACGCCAATGCCGCCGCGACGTTCACCGAAAGCCAAACAGAATCAGCGTGCCGTCGCATTTCCGCCGCGGCTGTCGTCGGGCTATCTGGTCCGCGACGCGCATCGCGCCTTTCAGCGGCTGTTGGAACGCCGCATCGCAGCTTACGGCGTCACCCGCGGCCAATGGTACTTTCTCCGCGTGTTGTGGACCGCCGATGGACTTTCGCAGCGCGAATTATCGGCGCGGGTCGGTATGATGGAGCCGACCACGGCGGTTGCGCTGCGCAGCATGGAGCGGTCGCAACTCATTCGCCGGCTCCGTGCTGAGGACGATCGCCGCAAGGTGCAGGTCTTCCTCACCGCAAAGGCAAAGCGGCTGCGCAATGAATTGCTCACGGTTGCCCGCGACATAACGGCGGATGCGGAGCAGGGCATTGCCGCGCGCGACCTCGCCAATTTCCGCTGGGTGATCGCACGCATGACCGCCAACCTGGATCGAATCGCGCATTAAGATCGAGCGGTGCGCGTGTGCTCGTCATAAAATCTAACAGGCGTGTCGGTTTGGCGCAGCCGGAGAATGCCGGTGGAAATGGCCGCTTGGCCGCTTTATCCTTGCCGCTGCAATCCGGGAGAATGAGATGGCTGCCAGTCGGTATTGGATCGGCATTGGCGCATTGTGCGCGCTGGGATGGCTGGCGGCTCCCGCCGCATATGCGCAAGCGGGTAATTATCCGCAAAAGCCTGTCACGATCATTTCGGACGCCGCACCAGGATCCACGCCGGACGTTGATGCGCGCTTCATCGCCGCTGGGCTGAGCAAAGCGTGGGGACAGCAGGTCATCATCATCAATCACGCCGGCGCCAACGGCAGCATTGCCGCGCGTGTCGCCGCAGAAGCCGCCCCCGACGGCTACACGCTATTCATGCCGGCGCTCTCGACCTTCGTCGCGTTGCAATCGATTGCACCCAACCTGCCGCTCAAGCTGCCGCGCGATTTTTTACCGATCGGATTCACGGCGGAAAATCCGATGTTCGTTGCGGTGACGCCGGGGCTCGGGGTGAGTACGCTGCCGGAACTGATCGCGCTCGCCAAGAAACAGCCGGGAACGATTTCCATCGCGGTGACCGGGGTCGGCAGGCTCACGCATTTGACCGGTCTCCTGCTGCAAGACCGCGCCGGTATCCAGCTCCTTCCGGTGCCGTACAACGGCGGACCAGCGGCCGCGCTGTCCGACGTCGCCGCCGGACGCGTGTCGATGATCATCGAAGGCTATTCCGGTATCGTCGGCGCGCTAAAAGCCGGCCAGGCGAAAGTGATCGCGGTCGCCGCAGCCCAGCGTCTGCCACAATTTCCCGATCTACCCACCGTGGCGGAGACGCTTCCGGGCTTTTCCGCGACCGGCTGGCAGGTCTTGGTTGCACCGCGCGGCACGCCGGACGCGATCATCAACAAGGTCGAGGCCGATCTCGCCAAGGTTGTCAACGATCCGGAGTTCCAGAAACTGCTCTCCAATATTGGCAGCTATTCGCATGCCATGAACGCCAAGGAAGCGCTTGCCTTTGTCGAAGAGCAACAGCGGACCTGGCTGCCGTTGCTTGAAAAAATTTCGGTGAAGTGAAATCAGAGCTATTTTGAGGACTGTTGATCGGGCCTAGTCCTGTGATAAGGCCAGCACGCGCAGTGTTGCGCGAGGGAGATTTGAATGTTGACACTCTATTATGCTCCGGGCGCTTGCTCGATGGCCTCGCATATCGTGCTGGAGGAAAGCGGCGAGAAATACGAGCCGAAAAAGGTCGACCTCGCTGGCGGCGAGCAGCGCACTGAGGCTTATTTGAAAATCAATCCACTGGGCCGTGTGCCGGCGCTGCGTCTCGACAATGGCGAGCCCTTAGCCGAGAACACCGCTATTCTGCCCTATCTCGGCAAGCGGTTCGGACTGTGGCCGGGCGACGCGAATGCCGAGGCCAAGGCGCTGTCGCTGATCGGCTTCTTTGCCACGAGCGTGCACCCAGCGCATGCCCATGTCGGCCGGCCGGAACGTTATACCGCCGACGCTTCGGCATTTCCGGGCATCAAAGACATGGGGCTTAAGACCTTCCACGCCTATTTGAAACAGATCGACGGGATACTCACCGGCCGCGAATGGTTCTCGGACAGCTACTCGGTCCTCGATCCATACGGGTTTGTCTTTTACACCTGGGGCGTGCGCCGCGAGCTGCCGATGGCGGAGCTTAAGAACTACACGGCGCACAAGGACCGGATGCTCAAGCGTCCCGCCGTCGACCGCGTGGTCGCGGACGAGAAGATCAAGGTCTAGTGGGCAAACCTGTTCGTCATGGCCGGGCTTGTCCTGGCCATCCACGCCTTAGTGTTACGTCATGTCGAGACGTGGATGCCCGGCACGAGGCCGGGCATGACGGGAGGACAAAACAATCACGCCGTCTTCTGCACCTTTAGTCCGAGCTCGGCGATGGTGCGCTCGCGCATGATGAATTTTTTAATCTTACCGGTCACCGTCATCGGGAATTCGTCGACGAACTTGACGTAGCGCGGCACTTTGTAATGCGCGATCTGATCGCGGCAGAAGGCGCGGATTTCGTCCTCGGTCGCGCTGACGCCGGGGCGCAACTTGACCCAAGCGCAAATCTCTTCGCCATAGCGATCGTCCGGGACGCCGATCACCTGCACGTCCTGGATCTTCGGATGGCGATAAAGAAATTCCTCGATCTCGCGCGGATAGACGTTCTCGCCACCGCGGATGACCATGTCCTTGATGCGCCCGACGATGTTGCAATAGCCCTCGGCGTCGATAATCGCGAGGTCGCCGGTATGCATCCAGCGCGCCGCATCGATGGCCTCGCGGGTGCGCTCTTCGTCGCCCCAATAGCCGAGCATCACGCAATAGCCGCGAGTTAGGAGCTCGCCCGGCGTTCCGGTCGGCACGATGCGGCCGTTGAGATCGACGATCTTGACTTCGACGTGCGGCTGAATGCGCCCGACCGTCGAGACGCGGCGCTCCAGCGGGTCCTCGGTCGAGCTCTGAAAGCTGACCGGGCTGGTTTCGGTCATGCCGTAGGCGATGGTGATTTCGGAAAGATGCATGTTGCCGACGGCCCGCTTCATCACTTCGATCGGGCATGGCGAGCCGGCCATGATTCCGGTGCGCAGCGAGGACAGATCGAAGCGGCTGAATTCCGGATGATCGAGCTGCGCGATGAACATGGTCGGCACGCCGTGCAGCGCGGTGCAATGCTCCTCGGCGACGGCTTGCAATGTGGCGAGCGGATCGAAGCCCTCGCCGGGGAACACCATGCAGGCGCCGTGGGTGACCGCCGCCAGATTGCCGAGAACCATGCCGAAACAATGGTAGAGCGGCACCGGGATGCATAGCCGGTCCTCGGGCGTAAGCCGCATGGCTTCGCCGATGAAAAAACCGTTGTTGAGGATGTTGTGGTGTGAGAGCGTCGCGCCCTTTGGAAAGCCGGTGGTGCCGGAGGTGAATTGGATGTTGATCGGCTCGTCGAATTGCAACTGCGGCGCCAGTTCGGCGATGCGCTTTCTTTCGCTCGCGCCGCCGCGCGTCATGATTTCGGAGAAACGGAACGTGCCTGGGTGCCAACCCTCGCCAAGCAGAACGACGGAGCGCAGCGCCGGCAGGCGCGCCGATTCGAGCTTGCCGGGTTGGGCATGACCGAGTTCCGGCGCCAGTTCGCGCAGCATGCCGACGTAATCGGAGGTCTTGAAACGTTCGGCGAGAATGAGCGCCTTGCAGCCGACTTTGTTGAGCGCATATTCGAGCTCGGCGGTGCGGTAGGCGGGATTGATGTTAACCAGGATGAGCCCGGCTTTGGCGCTGGCGAACTGCGTGAGCACCCATTCGCTGTTGTTGGGCGACCAGATGCCGATGCGATCGCCGGGATTGAGATCGAGCGTCAAGAGCCCAGCCGCGAGCTTGTCAACGGTCTCGCGCAACTCGGCATAGCTGAGGCGGACGTTTTGATGACGGACCGCGAGCGCCGGGCGTGTTGCCCATTTGGCGCAAGCGTCATCGAAAAACTGTCCGATCGTTTTGCCGATCAGCGGCTGATCGCTCGCCCCATGCACGTAGCTGAGCTCAAGTCGGGCCATTGCCGTTCCTCCCGTCATTCTGCCGGAGATTATAGCGCTTAACCGGGCCGGCAACTCCACGATTCAACGCTGCGGCGGATGCCGCAAATGCGACGCTTTGTGACCGTCGTCCTGCTTGATACACTGCGCGCAATAAGCTCGAAAACGCCGCGCGAAGGATAATGACCACCGGCATGATTACAGAGCTTTCAGTATCGCTGTGGCGCGGCGCGCGGGACGGCCATTATGAGACCTATCGCGTGCCGCAACGGCAAAGCCAGACCGTGCTCGACGTCGTTACTTTCGTGCAGCGGCATATCGACCCGACCTTGTCCTATCGTTTCGCCTGCCGTGTCGGGGTCTGCGGCTCGTGCGCGATGACCGTGAACGGCAAACCGCGTTGGACCTGCCGCACGCATGTCGCCAAAGTCGCCGCCGGCGGCCGGCTCGAAATCGGTCCGCTCGAGAATTTGCCGGTGATCAAGGATCTCGCCGCCGATATGCAGGTGTTCTTTGAGAAATGGCAGCAGGCAAAAGGCGCATTCGCGCCGACCAAGACCCGCCACGACGCCATTGCGCAGATCAGGCCGGACACGCCGGCGCGCATGACGGCCGATGCCGCGATCGAGTGCATCAATTGCGGGGTGTGCTATTCGGCCTGCGATACCGTGCGCTGGGACGGCGATTACCTCGGCCCCGCAGCGCTTACCCGCGCCTGGACGCTGGTCAACGATGAGCGCGACGGCGGCAATGCCGCACGTCTGCAAGCGATCGCGGGTTCCGGCGGTTGCCATGCCTGCCATTCGCACCAGTCCTGCCAGGAACTGTGCCCGCAGGCGCTCAATCCGACTGCCGCGATCGCCGGGCTCAAGCGCCGCACCGCGGCGGCTTATCTCAAAGGCGAGATCACGGCATGAATGTGCGCCTCTATGTGTGGCAGCGCGCCACCGCGGCAATGATGGCGCCGCTCGTTCTCACCCACATCGCGGTGATTTTCTACGCGACGCGGCAAGGCGTCAGCGCCGCGGACATTCTCACACGCACCCGCGGCAGCATCGCCTGGGGATTGTTCTACGGGCTGTTTGTCTTGGCGGTTTCGATCCACGCATCAATCGGCGTGCGCAACGTGCTGACCGAATGGTCGCCGCTCTCCGAACGCGGCGCCGGCGTCAGCGCCATCATATTCGGCTTGCTGCTGGCGCTGCTTGGCATGCGCGGCGTCGCCGCCGTGGTGCTGCCGTGATTGCGCGGCAAATCAAACATCGCGGCAGCGCATTGTGGATCGCCGCGATGGTGCATCGGCTTTCCGGCCTGGCGCTGGCGATCTTCCTGCCGCTGCACTTCCTCGCGCTTGGTCTCGCAATCGACGGCGAAGCGCGATTTGAAAATTTTCTGCGCTGGACCGATCAGCCGCTGGTCAAGCTCGCCGAGATCGGCCTCATGTTCCTGTTCACGGTTCATTTGCTCGGCGGCTTGCGCATTCTGGTGATTGAAAACCTGGACTGGCGCGACGGGCAAAAGCAGCTCGCCACCGCTGCCGCGGCACTGTCGGCCCTTGTCGCCTTCGCTTTTCTGACCCGCGTGTTCTGAACTGTCATGGATGTCGAGCATCTCAAGACCGACATTTTGATCCTCGGCTCCGGCGGCGCCGGGCTGTTCGCGGCGCTGCACGCGCTCAAAGCGAATCCCGATCTCGATATCACGATCGCCAGCAAGGGCCTGCTCGGCAAATGCGGCTGCACCCGCATGGTGCAGGGCGGCTACAACGTGGCGATCAATCCCGGCGATTCGGTCGAGCGCCATTTCATGGACACGATCGAGGGCGGCAAATGGCTGCCGCATCAGGAGCTCGCCTGGACGCTGGTCGCAACCGCCGTCGAACGGGTGCGCGAACTGGAGAACGAGATCGGCTGTTTCTTCGATCGCAACCCCGACGGCACACTGCACGGCAAGGCCTTCGCCGGACAGAGCTTCGATCGCACGGTGCACAAGGGCGATCTCACCGGCATCGAGATCATCAACCGGCTGATGGAGCAAGTGTGGGCGCGGCCGGTCCGCCGCCTTGAGGAGCATCGCGCGGTCGCGCTCATTCCGGCGAAAGACGGCGCGCTTGCCGGCGTCCTTATGATCGACGTGCGCAGCGGAGCATTCCGCTTCGTCAATGCCCAAGCCGTGCTGCTGGCAACCGGCGGCGGCCCGACCATGTATCGCTATCACACGCCGTCCGGCGACAAGACCATGGACGGCCTCGCCATGGCGCTGCGGCTCGGCTTGCCGCTGCGCGACATGGAGATGGTGCAGTTCCATCCGACCGGATTGCTGGCCGGACCGGATACGCGCATGACCGGCACGGTGCTGGAAGAAGGCTTACGCGGGGCCGGCGGGCATCTGCTCAACGGCGCCATGCACCGCTTCATGGCCGATTACGACCCTAAGCTCGAGCGCGCCACGCGCGACGTCGTCAGCCGCGCCATCTACGCGGAGATGAAAGCCGGCCGGACCACGCCGAACGGCGGGGTCTACATCAAAATGAGCCATCTCGGCGCAACCAAGGTGGCCAAGGAATTCAAAGGCATGGTCGACCGCTGCCGCGATTGCGGCTTCGACCTCGCCGGCGGACTGGTCGAAGTGGTGCCCACGGCACACTATTTTATGGGTGGGCTGGTCTGTGACGTGGATACGGCGACCGAATGCTTCGGGCTTTTTGTCGCCGGAGAGGATGCAAGCGGCATGCACGGCGCCAACCGGCTCGGCGGCAACGGTGTCGCCAACTCGACCGTCTTCGGCGGCATTGCCGGCGACGTGATGCCGCAGTGGATTGCCAAGAATTCAGGCCATCGCACGCCCGATGCGAATTTGCTCGATTTCGAATTGGCACGGGCGCAGCAGCCGTTCGCGCGCCAGGCCGGCGATGTCAACGCGCTGCGGGAAAAGCTTCTCGACGCAATGTGGGACTATGTCGGCGTGCTGCGCGATCGCGCCGGCATCGAACACGGATTAAAGGCGGTCGACGACATCGAAGCGGAACTACTCGTGACCGGCACTCCCGACCGCGATCGCCGCTTCAACCTGACCTGGCACGATTGGCTCAACCTGCGATCGCTGTGCGAGATCAGCCGCGTGATTGCGCTGGCAGCGCTGCGGCGCGAAAATTCGCGCGGCGCGCATTATCGTTCCGATTTTCCCGAACCGGGCGAGCTCGCGACCTCGACATTCACAGTGGCCCGCCAGAAGGCCGGGCGGATTGAACTGACCGACGCGCCGGTCCGCTTCACCCATGTCAAACCGGGCGAGACGCTGCTGCGCGATCCGATCGCAGCCGAATGAGGCAAAGCAAAATGGTTCCCCTCGCATCCCTTCAACGCACCGCCGAGGACCTGATGGCGAAGGCCGCCATCGAAATCCCCGACGACTACCTCGACGGTCTGCGGCGCTGCGCCGACACCGAGAAGGGCGATCTGTCCTCCTTCGTGATCAAGGCCATGCTCGAGAACTACGAAGCGGCGAAAGAGGATCGCCGCGCCATGTGCGGCGATACCGGCCTGCCGCGCTGGTACGTGAAAATCGGCAATGAGGCGCGCATTGAAGGCGGACCGATCGCGCTCGAGGCGGCGTTGCGCCGCGCCACCGCGCGGGCGACGACGAGCGTGCCGCTGCGCCCCAATCGGGTGCATCCATTATGGCGCACCGATCACAACAACAATGTTGGGATCAATGCGCCAGAGATCGAATACGCGTTTCATCCCGACGCCGATTGGATCGAGCTCACCACCGTGCAC
>Ga0185299_10006936_pt1 | contig 11829 bp, 14 predicted proteins | sample PaiPotPPA55metaG_FD_128002 | JGI IMG/M metagenome (GOLD analysis project Ga0185299, IMG submission 128002) | Iron sulfur acid spring bacterial and archeal communities from Banff, Canada, to study Microbial Dark Matter (Phase II) - Paint Pots PPA... ...
CAAAAACATAGTGTTCCCAAATGTTCCCATGTCGTCCGGAGTGTTCCCGGATTTTGCCCGTAAGTAATTGAGGGAATTGGTGGACCTGGTCGGGATCGAACCGACGACCTCTTCCATGCCATGGAAGTTGAGAACCTGCCGGCCATTGATTCTAAAGGGACTTATGACCGGCGGAATGGGTTAATACCGGGTTAATCGGCGCAATTTGCTACCAAATTGCTACCAAAAAACTGACAAGTGGGTTTGGGGCTGAACCGTGGGGGATCGGCCCCTTCACCTGATACGTTAAGGTGCAGATCGCTTTCATGCATGCTGGGTTTTGCAGGCAGCAATCTCAGAACCGCGTTTCCGATCACCAAAGGACGGGTGCTCTCCTGCACTTCCTGCCGAAGTGTATGACCTCTCAAACCCATTAGAGCCGAGGACGTTCATTTCCCAACCATCACTCTCCCCAGAACCAACGATCGACATGCTTAGACTGGTGTGGAAACAATCCAACGTGCGTGTGCCCGTTCTTCCGGTTTGGCTCTGTAGCACGTAGATAGACAGGAAAACTGCTATGATTTCATCGTCGGTACCAAGAGTGTTCACGCATGAATATCAATCTGACTCCAGAGCAGGAACAGATCGTCAACGACGAGCTGAAGTCAGGTCGCTTTCGATCTGCAGAGGAAGTGATTGCCAAGGCCCTCGTTGCTCTTAGGGAAAAGTTACGCTCGTCACTCGCCGACGACAACGGACATCACGATGACGCCGTGCGCGAAATGCTCAACTTTATCGAGAAAAACCGGACTCCTTTGCAGGGCATCTCTGTTAAGCAACTGATTCACGAGGGTCAGCGTCTGTGAGTGATCTAGTGCTGGACGCGTCGTTGGCGCTCCAGTGGTTTTTGGAAGATGAGTCCGGTCGGCAGTATGGCCTCAGTGTCCTCGCAAGCCTTTCCAGCAAACGTGCAATGGTTCCGATCCTGTGGTTCTATGAAGTGGGCAACGGCCTTCTCATGGCCTACCGGCGGAAGCGGATTACGTTTGATCAAATCGACGGTTTTCTGACGCGACTAAAGGCCCTCCCCATTGACGCTGCCCAGCAAGTTCCAACGGAAATTCTCGAATTGCCAGCCATCGCACAAAAACACAGTCTGACGAACTACGACGCGGCGTACCTCGCATTGGCAATGCGATTCCGTTTGCCTTTGGCAACAACCGATGCCGAACTCCGGCGGGCGGCTGCTGCAGCCGGCGTCGCGATCGTGCCTGGATAGCTAGATCGGCAGCATCCAAATTGGCAGCACGGGCTTGCGCAGAAGCTGGAGCAATTGCTCAAACCGGAACGGCTTCTCCAGCAATGGAAGATATTGGCAAGCACCGCGTGGGCCATCCGGCCGCTGCTGCCAAATCATTTCGTCCCGTTTCCCAGGTCACGGATGTGTTGAAAGGGTCGAGGAGCTTGAACAACGTAGCGCTGACCAGGTCAGCGGCACTGTGTCCACCGGGCAAGACGAGTTCGTCGCGCCGCCTAAACATGCCGCAGCGATGAACAGACTTTGAGCGTTCAGCGCCAGGCGATAGAGCACCTGTTCGGAACCGACTTCGGCGCGAAAAACGTCCGTAGTATTCCTCTTCCCGTGGCGCGCATACTTCAGACTTTCTAAGCCCGATCCGGAGATTTCCACAGAACAATTTTGGGAGCTGGCGAAAAAGTAGCCCAGCTCAATCGCACTAGCCCCAGAGCTCCTAGTAATGTTTCGCCAGTTCCTTGATAGTCAGGTCCCGATTGAAAAGGGTGCCTGATGGTTGGTCGGTTGACGCTGGGACGGGTCAGGTTTGGTTTGGGTTTGAGAAACGCTGCTTCGCAGCGGCTGAAGGGTGACACGTCACCCCCAAACGGGAACTGCAGGAATACCCGAAGTTCTCCGGGCTCTTAGGTGCGTCAACGCTTTCTGAATCAATGGCTTAGTTTTCTTGTTAGTTTCAACGTTTACGTTCGTTAAACAAAAAGTCGTTCTAAGCCGGAATCGTGTAAACACAATGATTCTATTGGGGTTATTACTTTTCGCCTAAGACGCTGCGCGATGCGTGAAGTGCGTGAATGCCGGCCCTTTTCGACCTAAGCTTACTATGAGTGCTCCCCGCATTCCGCCATCTTCGACGTCTCCAACCGATACAGCGCGAGCGGGTCTGCGTGCCAAAATCGTTGCCACCCGGCTTAGTCCCGAAGAGCTGCAGGAGGTCGAAAATGCCGCCGAGCGCGCCGGGAAATCCCTCGCGGAGTGGTTGCGCGAGCTGGCCCTTCGGTCGGCTCGTGAGCGGCCGGCGGACCCGATCGAGCTGTTGTTGGCAGAGCTGATGGCGACCCGTTATGCCCTGCTGAATCTTTTCCACGCAACCGCTCTGGCGGGAGCGGAAGGGAAGCAGTTGCTACCCGATTCCGTGCTGAAGATTCGCGACCAGGCCGACGCCCAGAAACGACAAAAAGCCCGCAAGCTGCTGCAGGATTTCTTTGCCCAGGCAGAGGACCCCGGGGGTAGAAAAGCATGAAGCCGATGCAGTTTCCGCGAAGGTTTCCCTGGCTGATTGCGCTAGTATTGCTGCCCTTCTCGGGAGTGCTTTTCTTGCCTCTGGGACTCTGGTATTGGCTGGCCTATCCACCGGTGCAGCACTACTACCTGGCAGCCTATTTCGAGAGCGCCTTCGAGGCCGACCACCCTACCGCGGCGGTCCCGGTGCAGTGGCTGTACAAGACCGCGCCAGGAAAGAAACGCGAGCTGGCGATGGTTGCCGACGTAGTCTCCGACTCCACCGATAACGACCTCCATCTGCCCATGAAACTCTCGCTTAGGGCCCGCGGCGAGGGCTGGACCGGCTTGGTTCTGGGACCCGGCGAAGCAATCACTGCAGCGAAACTGAAGCCCTATCTGCAAGAGACGTTCTTCGATGGGGAAGGTGCATGGCGTTTGTTGCTGCAGCCTGTGCTGTGGGGTGCGGCGGCGGTCCTGTTCTTGCTTGTTGGGTGGATTACGCTGCGGAAGCGGCTCCGGCATGAAGAGCGCCACGGGCGGCGCACCAAAGGCCCTGAATTGTTGTCAGCTTCGCGCTCGACTTACCGCGCGAAGGCCGATAGCATGCGCTTCCGTCTGCGATTTGAGAACCCGTTTTTGGGCAGACTGCCCTTTGGTCCCGGCTACCGGATTCCACGCAAACTGGAGTCGAGCCACATCCTTCTTATGGGCGACACCGGCAGCGGTAAATCGACTGCAATCCGGCAGCTCTTACGCCAGGTCCAGGAGCGCGGAGAGAGCGCCATCGTTTACGACCCGGCCATGGATTTTGTGGGCGAGTTCTACGACCCAAAACGCGGCGATCTGATCCTCAATCCGCTCGACGCGCGCTGCCCATACTGGAACCTTGGCGCTGAGCTTATGCGGGAGGAAACGGCAACCACGATTGCCGCTGCGTTTCTGCCTGACACGGAGTACGAGAGGGAGTTTTTTACCGATGGGCCGCGCCGCATTCTCGCTCATCTGTTAAAGCGGAAGCCGCAACCGAGAGACCTTTTGGAGTGGATGGCCGCACCAGGAACGATGGCTGCGATGGTGAAGGGGACACCCCTTGCCGCTCTGCTCGATCCCGCCGCGCCGCCGCAGCGAGCGGGCGTGATCGCCAGCATGAACATGGTTGCCGACAGCCTGGAGTCGCTGCCGGAATACGACGATGCGCAGGGCAAGACTTTTTCGACTGCCGAGTGGTACACGGAGCGCAAGCGGTGGGTGTTTCTGACCTCCGGCGCCGACTATCGCGAGAAGCTCTTGCCATTGCACAGCGTGTGGCTCGACCTGTTCATTTTGCGCATGATGGGCCATTGCGAAGACTCCGCCGCAAAGCCAGTGTGGTTCGTACTCGACGAGCTGGCCTCATTGAATAAGCTGCCTCAGCTTCACACCGCCGTCACGGAAAGCCGCAAGTATGGGAACCCGGTTGTGCTGGGATTTCAGGGGGCGCAGCCAACTGGAAAAACGCTACGGCCAGGACGCCGAAGCGATGCTCTCACAGCCCGCGACCAAAATCTTTTTCAAGACGAGCGAGCCGCGCGCGGCCAAGTGGATTTCCGAGGCCATCGGCGAGATTGAGGTCGAACGGCTCAAGGAATCGCGCAACTTGGGCCTGCTCCGCAGCAAGAAATCGTATGCTATGGAGATCGCCATCAAGCCGCTGGTCATGGCTTCCGAGATTTCAGGTCTAGAGTCACTGCGTGGCTTCATCAAGCAGGAGAACCGGGTCGTGCCAGTCTGGTTTCAGCTGACGAAAAAGCGCAACAAGCAGCCGGAGTTTATCGAACGCAAGATGCCGACCTTTCCACCGAAGCCGGTCGAGACAACCCTCCCTTCGACGAAAAGGCTGGAAACATCGACAGCACCGGAAAAGCCAGCGCGATCACTACCGGCTTCCCAGGTCGCGCTTCCGTTCGATGCGCGCGCCGAGTCTAGAGATAAGGACGAAGACAGAGATCGGGAAACAGAAAAGAGCGAGAACGACGCCGGTCGGGGTAAAGAAGGCTTCGTCTGGCACAGCTCCAAGGGAATCGACTGAAAAAACCGCAGAGCCTAGAGCTCCACCTTAGGGTTTTTGATCGCGGGATCGAAAATCGCGTTAAGCGGTCGGGAAGGCGGAGTCCGCCTTCCCCAGTGGGGTTTGAAGTTCATATACTAGGCAGCGAACAGCGAATACGCCCCCAGCCACAATGCTGACGATTTCGAAACCATTATCGGCAGGCCAAGCCCGCACCTACCACGCGCGGGAGTTCGCCGCACAGGGGCAGAACTACTGGAGTCGCGACCAGCAGGGCCACAGCGAATGGCGGGGCAAGCTCGCTGAGCAGTGGGGATTGCACGGCGCAGTTGGTTCCGAACACTTCGCGCGGCTGAGCGAAGGCCAACACCCCGAGACCGGAGCGCAACTCGTACGCCATCAAACCTCTAAAACCTACGAGGGCGAGTACGGCAGGGAGGTCACCAGTGTTGTGCATCGAGCCGGATGGGATGCGACGTTTTCCGCTCCAAAGTCGGTCTCCTTGACTGCTCTCGTGGGCGGGGATGAGCGCGTGCGAGAAGCGCACCGCGAGAGTGTTCGGGTTGCACTGAGCGAGCTAGAGCGGTACACCCAGGCGCGAATCGGCAATGTTCGTGTGCCTGAGACGACAGGCAAGTTCGTCGCGGCGACCTTCGAGCACGACACGGCGCGTCCGGTCGAAGGGTACGCGGCACCGCAGCTTCATACCCATGCGGTGATCTTTAACGTGACCGAGCGGGATATCGAGGCGCAGAACGGAATAAAGAATGGGAAACAGACGCGCGCTTTGCAGCCGCAGGAATTGTTCGCTTCGCAGCGCTATGCAACCAGTGTCTACCGCTCCGAGCTGGCAGTGCGGATTGAGAACTTGGGTTACACACTAGAGCGCGGCAAGCACGGGCAGCCCGAGATCAAGGGCTATACAAAGGAGTATCTGGAAGCCTCCAGTCCCCGCCGGGAACAGATCAAAGACCATCTCCGTGAGTCGGGGATCAACGGCGCGGGAGCCGCGCAGGTCGCGGCGCACCGCACCCGAGATCGTAAAGAGCTGCTCTCGCCTGAACACGTATTGCAGCGGCATCGCGACCTGGCGGCGCAGCACGGACATCAGACCGACCGGGTCGTGGCCGAGGCGCGCGAGCATCAGCAGCGACAAGGAAGGGGACAGAGTGAGACGCGGGCAGAGCAACAAACGCGGCTACACGCTTACGAACCTGCGCAGGCGGCGCGGCAGGCCGTGACCTATGCCCGCGATCATGTTTTTGAGCGCTCGGCGGTCGAAGACCGGCGCGGCATTCTGGAAGCGGCACTGAATCGTGGGATGGGGCAGACCACGATTGCCCAAGTCCGGCAGGAGTTCGAACGCAGGGTGCAGACAGGCGAGTTCATCGCCGTCGAGCACGTAGGTGCTGGACAGCAGTACACGACCGCCACGATGCTGCGCATGGAACGCGAGATCATCGGCCATATGCAGGAAGGCAACCGGCGGGGTTCCAACGATTCGACGTTGGTTCCGACACACATTCGCGTCGAAACGGAAGACCGGCACCGGGAATTGAATGCCGGGCAGCGCCAGGCAGTGGAAGAAGTCTTTCTCTCTCGCGAAAAGATTGTCGGCCTGGATGGAATCGCTGGTGCTGGCAAGACGACGACGCTAGCCGTGGTACGCGAAGGCGCTGAGTCGACAGGTTACAAGGTAGAAGGCTTTGCGCCCACGTCCCGCGCTGCGCAAACGCTGGGAGATGCCGGAATTGAGACTATGACCTTGCAGATGCATCTTGTCCGAGGCCAGCGTGCCGATACCGGAGAGCACCGGCTCTATGTGCTGGACGAAAGCTCTTTGGCCTCTACGAGACAGATGCACGAGTTTATCGAGCGCCTGCATCCGAACGAGCGGGTACTGCTGGTGGGAGACACTCGCCAGCATGAATCGGTCGAAGCCGGCCGCATCTTCGCGCAGCTACAAGATGCGGGCATGAAGACGGTGAAGTTGGAAGAGATCGTGCGCCAGAAGGACCCGGAGTTAAAACAGACCGTCGAACAGCTGGCGCGCGGCCAGGTCGCAGAGGCCATTGCAGGACTGGAGCGGCAGGGCCGTATCTTTGAATTCAAGGGCCACGGCGAACGCATCGCGGCCATAGCAAGCGAGTATGCCAAGTCGCCTGATGGCACGCTAGTCGTATCACCCGACAACCGTTCACGCGCGGAAATCAATCAGGCGATCCATTCTGAATTGCAGGCCAAGGGTGTCGTCGCAAGCGATGAGCATCGCCTCCACATCCTTGTGCCACGTCAGGACCTCACCGGAGCGGATCGCACATGGGCCGAACGGTACAACGTCGGGGATGTTCTTCGTTACAGCCGCAGCTCGCAGGAAACCGGCATCGGCAAAGGCGAGTACACGCGTGTGAAGAGCGTCGATGCCTCCAATAACCGGCTGACAGTCGAGCGGAAAGACGGTACAGAGAGAAGCTACGATCCACGTCGTCAGCAGGGCGTGTCCGTCTATCGGGAGGAGGAGCGGGCGTTCTCCGCTGGAGACCGCGTGCAACTCACCGCACCCGCACGCGAGCTGAAAGCGGCGAACCGTGAACTAGGAAGCGTGCAAGGTATCGATGAGAACGGACGATTGAGTCTGAAGATGGACGGAGGCCGCCAGCTACAACTCGATCCGCGGCTGCATCCGCATCTCGATCTCGGCTATGCGGTCACGAGTCATTCCAGCCAGGGACAAACCGCAGACCGCGTATTGATCCACGTCGATACCGAACTGGGCGCCAAAGACCTGCTCAACAACCGCATGGCCTACGTTGCGGTGTCACGTGGAGCCTACGATGCGCAGTTCTTCACCAACGACCGCGAGAAGCTCGGCGCGGCCCTAGGGCACGACGTTTCTCACCAAAGTGCGCATGCGCCGGAAGTGAAGCAGGAGCCGAGGGAGGATCAAACAATTGCGCCGCAGCGGGAGAACGGACCGCAGGAGCAGGTGCAGGGTGTGGGAATTAGGATGTAGCCTCGAGTGCGAGCACGGGAAACCAGCGATGGAGAACTACCCAAGTTCGGGGAATCTCATTCATGTGGCCATCCAACCCAAGCCCGGCGAAAAGTGTGAGTTTTTCGTCGCACGCTTGCCGAAAACCGACTATTCACTGTGGGAAAAGGTGATCTTTATTACCGCCAAACTGTTTGTTCAAGACGTACCATTCCCGGCGGAAACGATTATTCGACTGCAGCGAAGACTCTTTCGATTTCAGATTGAGGAAGGCCATTTTCGCATATGTTAGCGGCAATCAATGAATCGATGGTATTTGTTAATTCGGAGCATGTGGCTCAACTGGTTCGGGACACTGGGATGACATTAGGATGCGAGTAGTTGTTTAGTATCTAAAACGCATCGGACTGATTCCGTAATTCATTAGGAGAAGAAGGCTGATGACTGATTCAGCATGCTGCATTCGACTTGCTGAGGGCGAACTTGCTTCGCATCATCGCGATTGGGTTGGAAATGATGAAAGTGGGGATTTCAGACACCACGGCGTTGTTCGCCTGGCCGAATCACCGCTGGATTTACGACTGAGATGGAAAACTTCACCGAATGCCCAAGTGCAGTCGATTGGCTGCTATCGGCTCGATTTGCAAGGATTGCTGTCGCAAGGATATGTGCGTGAGGAGGATGAGGACACAATTCGGCTCCAGTTTGTGCACGATTCTGACGGCGGAATTTATATCCGCGTTCGGGAAGACACTCCTCGACTCCGAGTGGGTGAGTTTCATGGAACGTAATCGTATGGAACGGCGCGTGTCGTCCAAGGGAGTCAGACCAATCTCCGGCCCTGAAGCGGCGCTGATCCAGGCCACCAATGGGAACTTGTCCCCGGGATTACTTGCTGTTTGGAATTGGTTCGGTACTCACGTTATTTGGCAAGTTAGCCGCTTCGTGGACAAACCGGGATAGATCGCGAGGGAGTCTTCGAGACCCACGTACTGCAGCGAGTATTGCAAGATGTTGAACGTATCTTCGCAGCATTCGGATGGGGTTGGGACTTTGAGTTGAATGGCTTCCGCTCCCTTGCTGATTGTCGCTCGGTCATCGGGCAGCTCGATGCTGTCAAATCGGATGCATGGCGACACCCCACTCTAAAGGACGGAGAGACGGCTTCGGTCAAGAGGCACTTCCGCTTCAATCTTTTCGAATTTTGCGAAACTTTGGACCGGTGTACCCAGTTCTCGACGGCGCCGCCTATGGCGCGCACGAAGAACTCCAGCTTGGGTACGAGAATAATATTGAACCGCTGGCAACGGATTGGCTGTCAAGAGTACCGATCAGACACCACCGACACGATTCTCATATTCACTCCCGGAGGTACGCCGGCCGCAGACCTCGGTGGTGGCCTATCACAGACGGATTACTACTCGAATGGCTTATGGGGGGTGCGAGCGGAGGGGGTGCTGCAACCGAGGTAGGACTCCTGATTCAGGCGGCTATGAGCTCTTACCTCACGAAAAGAGTAACCATCCGAAGCAAAGCACCGCTGCGCCGATAATTCAGAATTTTGAGACCGTGGATCCGGTTCACAATCCAAATCAGAACCAGACGGCGGCTGCTTTTCGGAAACGATATAACGATACTATTAATTATCCCCCGAATAACGGGAACGGCGTCTCAATTGGAACGCTAACGCAGGCACATTTCTTCGTCAACTCGGGGCTGCGAACGAAAACCACGTTATCGGCCAACTATTCGGCCCACTATTCAAGCCGGTTGATGCTGTCGCCTTTATGGGGCATAGCCTTGGAAATACCTCAGGTACATACGCCATCGGGATTTGCTTTGGACAAATTGGAATCGAAGGCGGGTTGCCCCTCTATCCCTGCGATTCGACGGGGGCTGGTGGCTACACGTTTGGTCCGTATAATGGCGGGTATTACGAGGTCTCTGCGGTGGCACCTTCCATAGCTAGCCAAGCTAAAATCATCTTCTTCGCGGCATGCGATCTGAATACAACCATGCAGAACTTCTTTGGCATTACCAATTCGACGGTCGGCCGCGCATTGCTATTCCCTCAGTCCACCACCGACATCGACCTGGATATGGGCGAGTATGAATGGGAGCAAATTGTCGCCTATTTGGAAAGCGGTCAGAACCTCCAGACGGCGGTTGCCAATGCGAACGCTAAAACGAAAGCGTTCGGACCGTGGTACCAATACAACGCTGTTACTGGCCAAAACGTACAAGTTCCGGCGCAGGCGTGGCAGGTAATCGGCGATAGCGGAAACAAGGGCTCGGGAATTCATTTCTAGGACTGACATGCCCACTTCCATTTCTCAAATTCGCTCCCTGCTGGCTGCCGTCGCGCTAGTATCTCTCACGGGCTTACTGCAAGCCGCTTCGGCTGCCCCAAGCGGCAGTTGCGGCTCAGTGGATCGGCTGACCGTCGCGCTTCGTTTTGCCCAAGTCCTGTTTCCCGAACTGAAAGACAAAGAGTTTAGCCTCACCTTCTCGCACGGTAACGGAACTTTTATTAGCAGCCCGACCGATATGGACGCTGTCAGGGTCCGCTTCGATAAACCTATATGGTCCTCCGATGGGAAGCCACAACTTGACAGCGAGCAGCCTACCGCTATGTTTGGTGATGGTATTGGGCTGCCTTTTTATCTCTACTTTAGTTTCATTGATGTACACGGTTCCTCTAAACAGAGACAGCTTGCGTGTCACCCATTGAACTTCACGAGTACTGCGGGAGGCACACAGATGGAAAAGGTATGGAGCGCGATCGATTCACACCCAGAGTGGTCAGATGAGGAGGAACTGCGCATTGCCAGGAAGCTCGGGTTGCGGTACGGACCCGAGGATAAAAGGGCGATCCTTAAGAAACTTCGGTTAAAGGAACTCGCCAAGTTCTACGGTCCATTGCGTATCAAAAGCGCTGAGTTTAGGATGAACGGCGGCGGAAAATGCCCGGGATGTTCATTTGCCGACCCCCGTTGGTACATCACCCTCTCCGGACCGGGTGCTACTCGCGGATTGCTGATCGTAGTCGAGCCGTTCTTTGGTAGGGTAACCTCCATCTCTGAATAGAGGAAATGTGTGCCCCTCTAATGAGACCAAATTCATTTCTTTTTCACCGACTCGGAATACGCACCACTGGCTGGGTCATGACCGCTTGTTTGGTTCTCGCATCAAGTATTGCAGTTGGATCTGATGCCTGTGGCACACTCGATCGAACGGCGAACGCAATACACATGGCTGAGTTGCTCTATCCGGAGCTCAAAGGGAGAGAGTTCAGCCTCCAGTTCTCGGGAGCAAGGACCGGCCCGCTCGGCGGTCCTACCGACGCCACATACCTTGTCATTGCCGTTGACAAATCCGTCCGGCGTTCACTGGGACAAACCGGTGAACCGTCCGATAGCAAATTGGGCAATGCAAACAGTGCGCATGAAGTTGAACTGCCGCTCCATCTCGAATTCGAATTCGTCAGGACGATTTTTGACAAGGCTGGGAACAGAGTTGGAACGGAGTTGACGTGTCAGCCTTCGGAATTCTCAAACGCAGTGGGGAGCAAACAACTCCATGAAGCGTGGGATGTTATTAACGCTCATCCCGAGTGGATGGAAGAGCAGGACTTGGAAGCTGCCAGAAAGCTTGGTATGCGGTTCGGCCCAGAGAAGAAGGCCGACCTTCTCCGAATTCTTCCAGTCAAGGAACTGAGTTCCATCTACGGCCCGCTTCAATAACTCCGCCGTTCCCGATGGTTCTGGCGGACTGATTGTAACCAGCTGCCCTTCGGGCAACCCTATGACCGTCTCCGATCTCGGCCCAACTGGACAGCTGTTATGGCAAGAGTTTGCAGCTGGAGTGAACACCGGCAATGGCACCATCGCATATCTTTGTGATGCTCCCCAGATTGCTGTCCGGGGAGACGGTGCGGTGATCATCACGGAGGCGACCAACGTCGGATTCCCGTCGGTGTCGATGAGCGGGCAGATATATCAGATTTCTCCGTCCACCGTGACGAATGCCCTTTGGCACCACCATCGACGTGCTGTGCTGTGTGGGGCCTCCGATGGTGAATTCGGACGGCACGGCGTATCTGGAATATGAAGTGCGCAATGTGGTGGGCGAGGTAGTCACGGCGGACGCGCTATATCTGATGCAGATCAATCCGGATAATTCTTCCAGTTCCACGGTATTGAGCTCGACCACGCAGAACGAAACCCAGTATCCTGGAAACATCATTCCCGACGGGCAAGGAGGAGTTCTGGC
>Ga0185299_10006937_pt1 | contig 11829 bp, 7 predicted proteins | sample PaiPotPPA55metaG_FD_128002 | JGI IMG/M metagenome (GOLD analysis project Ga0185299, IMG submission 128002) | Iron sulfur acid spring bacterial and archeal communities from Banff, Canada, to study Microbial Dark Matter (Phase II) - Paint Pots PPA... ...
CGGCTTCGCTGGCGTCGTCCAAGCGATTCTCTTTCAATGCCCGTTTTCGAATCCGGCGCACTAGCTCCTGACGGTTTGCGCAAGAAAGATGAAATATCTGTTTTACATCGATCATCCCGACCATCAGCTCTGCCTGAGCAACATTTCTCGGTATACCGTCGAGAATCAAAACATCGATATCGGGCTTAAACCTGGCCGCTACTACCTGGGCGTCGATACTCTGATGCCATAACTCGACGGTCAGATCGTCCGGAACCAATTCACCTTTACTCGAGTATTCGATAAATTTCTTGCCGATTGACGTCCGCGTATCCAATTGGCGAAACACTTCACCGCAAGCAAAATGGAAAAATCTTGGCACGCTGCCGAGAATTTTACCTTGAGTACCTTTGCCGCCGCCCGGCGGACCCATCAGCAGATAACTAACGTAACGATTCATTTGTTCTTGGGGGATACCCAGACCTTGCCCCTCGTCGCAAACTTTTGGAGGCTACGCCTGGCAGGCCCTTTTTTCCCTTTTGGTTAAGGGTGCAAAATTGGCCTGTTTCGTGCAAACGGCAACCACAAAAGAGTAATCAGTGGGTCAGTAATCAGTTTAGGAGCTAGGAGGGCATACGCCGCGGTCAAGGCGAGGCTCAGTGCCCCCTGGACGCAACAGACCGAGTGGCCAAGATCCGATTCGGGCGACTTAGCCAATGCCGTCCACAACGTCCACCCGGCGATCGACACCCTGTGTATGCTTCGCAGGCCTCCTAGCTCCTAGCTTCTGGCTCCTAGCTTCTGGCTCCTAGCTGCTAAACTGATTACTGACTCACTGATTACTGATTACTTTTCTCGCGGTTGCGTTACCGAGCAGCATAGCGAATCGTTATCGAGTGAATCGCCGGTTCCGAGCCTTCCGTTTGTTGCAGATCCAAGGGAAATTGGAGGATGTGGCCTATGAGATGACGCGCATCAATTTTGCGAGTTTCCACGCTGTGGAAACCCGGTGGCAACCGGCGGTGAACGTGTTTCTTTGTTCACGTTGTCTTCGCATTTGTGCGGATCTTGCCGGGGTTGATCCTGAAGAAGTCGAGCTCTCGGTTAACGATGGCAAGCTCTTGATCCGCGGGTACCGCCGACCTCCTGAACCGAGCTCTGAACCACAAATAGAAGTAGCTCGCACTAAATCAGTTCGAGTTCTAGCCATGGAGATCGATTACGGCGGATTTGCTCGGGAAATTTCCTTGCCGGACGACGTCGATCTGGACCGGGTAAAAACCGATTGGAACAATGGGATACTTTGGATCGAGATCCCGCGCCTGTCACACGCCTGATCCAGGCAGTGGCCCCGAAAGCTTTCGGGGCTCGTTTAAGACCAAATTTCTCTAGAACATGACACCATCGGACGCAAATCCCTCCAACGAAGGCATCCAACATTCCCTGCCGGCTGCATCTGATGAACGCGCCGACTTGCGCGAACCACCGGGAGCGGAAGGTAAGAGTGACCAGCCGAGCGCTGCTGACGATCAAAATACGGTCGAGAAGTCCGGAACTGTCACCTCCGAGCTCGAGATCGCAATTCTGCCTCTGCGCAATGTCGTGATTTTTCCGGGTATGGTGGTCCCGCTTACCATTGGGCGTCCCGCTGCTCTGAAGCTGATCGATAGCGAGCTTCCGGAAAACAAGCAGCTAGGATTAGTGGCGCAGCGGAGTGAAGGCCAGGAGAAACCTGGAACCGATGATCTCTATTCGGTCGGCGTATTAGCGCAGGTGCTTAAATTGGTGCGGCACGACGATGGAACCGCCGTTCTCTTTGTTCAGGCGCAACAACGAATCAAGACTGTCGAGTTTAAACAAGTTGAGCCTTATTTCCGAGCCCGGGTTACCGACCTCGTAACGATCACGCCGGAACCGCAAAATAAGGAGCTGGAAGCGTCTTTCAACAATTTGAAGCAAGCGGCGACCCGGTTGCTTGATCTTTCCCCGGATATCCCCGAACAAGCGCGGGCGGTTCTCGCCAGCGTAAGCAATCCGGAACAGCTGGCGGATTTACTGTCGGGCAATCTGGCCATCGAAACCGCGGTCAAACAACAAATCCTGGAAGAAACAGACTTACTTCGCCGGTTGCGCTTGGTCCAGGAAGCGCTGCAACGCCAAATCGAGATTGCCGAACTGCAACAGAAATTGCGGCAGGATGTCGAAGGCCATTTTTCCGATAGCCAACGCCGAGCCTACCTCCGGGAACAACTTCGCGCGATCCAACGTGAGTTGGGTGAAGAAGAACCCGGTGACGAAGAACAAGTCGCTGAGCTGCGCAAGAAATTGACCGAGGCCGGAGCACCACCGCCCGTAATGGAGGTTGCCGAGAAAGAACTAAAACGGCTGGCTCATATCCCGAGCGCCAGTCCGGAAAGCTCGGTCATTCTCTCGTACGTGGAGATGCTGGCCGATCTACCATGGGGGAAACGAACCGACGACCTTACCGATCTCGCCAAAGCTCAGGAGATTCTTGATCGCGACCATTTTGGACTCGAGAAAGTTAAACGACGGATCGTAGAGTTCCTGGCGGTCCGGCAATTGAACCCGGAAGGAAGGAGTCCGATTCTCTGTTTTATCGGGCCTCCCGGAGTCGGCAAAACCAGTCTCGGTCAATCAATTGCGGATGCGCTCGGTCGCAAGTTTTCCCGGATATCGTTAGGCGGTATCCGGGACGAAGCGGAGATCCGAGGCCATCGCCGCACCTACATCGGCGCAATGCCGGGCCGCATCATTCAGGAGCTACGCCGTTTAGGTACCAGGAATCCGGTATTGATGTTGGATGAGTTGGATAAGCTCGGGACCGATATGCGAGGCGATCCAGCCAGCGCTTTGTTGGAAGTACTCGATCCTCGTCAAAACAATGCCTTTGTGGATCGTTACCTGGATGTTCCTTTCGATCTTAGCCACGTGATCTTTATCGGAACCGCGAACTACATTGAAGGGATCCCAGCTCCGCTCCGGGACCGGATGGAGATGATCGCGATTCCCGGTTACACCGAGACCGAAAAATTGCGGATTGCCCAGCATTACCTGGTGCCGCGCCAGCTGCAGGAGAACGGGTTGAAAGTGGAGCAATTCCAATTCTCTGATGAAGCGATCTCGGCGATCATTCAGGAGTACACTTATGAAGCCGGAGTCAGGGATCTAGAGCGGCGAATAGCTGCTGTCTGCCGTAGCGTCGCCGCGGAGATTGCCAGAGGAGTACAAGCTGCCGGGCTGGTAGCGTCCGCTGATTACGTCCGGGGGGTTCTGGGGAATGCAGCCCGCAGTGTGCGCGAACAGAGATTGACCGAGAACCTGGTCGGTGTCGTCACGGGGCTCGCCTATACACCCACTGGGGGCGATATTCTATTTATCGAGGCGACGCGTTACCCAGGCAAAGGCAATCTGATGCTCACAGGTCAAGTAGGCGATGTGATGCGCGAATCGATGCAAGCCGCTTACAGCCTGGTCCGGAGCCGAGCCAAACAGCTCGGGATCGATCCTGAAGCTTTTTCTGATAGCGACGTCCATATTCATGTTCCCAGCGGGGCCGTACCGAAGGATGGCCCAAGCGCTGGTGTCGCCATCAGTACCGCAATTGCTAGCCTGTTTAGCGAGTATCCAGTGCGAAGCGATGTTGCCATGACGGGTGAGATCACTCTGCGCGGCGCCGTGCTGCCGATCGGCGGACTAAAGGAAAAAAGTCTTGCTGCCTTACGCGCCGGCGTTGACATCGTGCTGTTCCCCAAAGCCAACGAGAAAGACCTCGAAGAAGTCACCCCAGAAGCCAAACAACGCCTTCAATTCCGTCCGGTCAGCACCGTCGACGAAGTGTTTGAAGAGGCCCTGATCAAACCCCAACCGCAGATGGCCGCAGATTAACGCGGAAAAAAACAAACCGCGAATGGACGCGAATTTACACGAATATTTTAGTCCAGCGGATTTGTAATATGGCGGGGCGGATCGCGCCGGGGATAGTCCTAGGTGCCGAGTGTCCAAATCTTAAGTGGCGGAATCCGAGCGTTTGCTGAGACTACCGCGGACCGCTCAGTGTCTGATTTCCTATTTCTGACCTTTATTCGCGTTCATTCGTGTCAATTCGCGGCTTGTCTTAATCTGCGTTTGAGTTTCCCATGCGGATCAATTCGCGGTCGGGATTGAAAATTTCGATAGCGTTGACCGTTGCTTCTGCGGTCTGGATCGCGTTTACTCGTGGTTCCCTCTTTGGGTGACGCATGGCGCGCTTCTTCGATCTCAACCCTGAACAACAAACAGCGGTCAAATGCACGGAGGGACCGCTGCTGGTTTTGGCGGGAGCCGGGACCGGCAAGACGCGGGTGATCACGATGCGGATCGCCTACCTGCTGCATCAGGGAGCGGCGGCTGATAGCATCGTGGCGGTTACTTTTACTAACAAGGCGGCTAACGAGATGCGGGCGCGCGTCAGTCAATTAGTTGATAAGAGCGAAGCTAAAAAGATCACGGTCTGCACCTTTCATGCCTTATGCGTCCGGATCTTGCGTCAGGATATTGAGCGGCTGGGATATAAATCTAACTTTGCGATTTATGACGAGGGAGATCAACTTGGCTTGATCCGAAAGATCATTGCCCGGATCTCGGCTAAGAACGAAAAGTTAGATCCTAACCAGGCCAAAAACCTGATCAGCCGGGCTAAAAACCAACATTGGAAAATTAAAGAACCGGCTGGTGAATCCAGCTTACCGGCAGCCGTGTTTCATCGGTATCAAGAGGATTTGAAAGCCGCTAATGCGGTTGATTTTGATGATCTATTGATCTTAACCGTTGGGCTGTTTGAGCAGCACCCGGACGTCGCTCAAAAGTGGCAAGATCGGTATCGCTACATCATGGTAGACGAATTCCAGGACACGAACCGGCTACAGTTAGAACTAATTCTTTATTTAGGGAAGAACCATCAGAACGTCTGTGTAGTCGGTGATGATGACCAAAGCATTTACGGTTGGCGCGGCGCCGAGGTAGCCAATATTCTCGAGTTCGAACATCATTTTCCGAATCCGGAAATCGTAAAGCTGGAGCAGAACTATCGAAGTACGAGCTCGATTCTTGGCACAGCCAACAGCATTATTCGACATAACCCGCGGCGCCGTCCGAAAGCACTCTGGAGCGAGAACGGAGAGGGCGAAAGAGTGACGGTGCTGGAGGTACCGGACGATCACGAAGAAGCGAGTTACGTCATTTCCGAAATCCAGAAACGCCAACAAATCGGTGGCCTGAATTGGAGCCGGTTCGCCATCATCTTCCGAATGAACGCCCAGTCTCGTTTGCTGGAAGAGAATCTGCGCCGGTTGCGCATCCCCTATCGGATTATCGGTGGACGCAGCTTTTTCGAGCGCAGAGAAGTAAAAGATATCCTGGCTTATCTTTCCTGTTTAAATAACCCGAACGACGATCTTAACCTGTTGCGAGTCATTAACACACCAACTCGGGGAATTGGTAACACGACTATCGAGCTGGCTGTCGCCGAAAGTAACCAGCATAAGACCAGTGTTTATGAAACGTTGAGGTCTCCGGGCTTTCTAGAGCTGGTTAGTTCACGGACTAGGACCGCAGTAGAAAAGTTCAGCGAACTGTTGGACCGTTATGAGACAGAACTGCTCCAGCCCTTGGCTAACATGAGCGGAATCGTAGAAAAGCTGTTAGTAGAAATTGATTACACCGGCGAACTCCGCCGAAGCTGTAAAACCCAGGAAGAAGCCTTGAACCGCGAAGAGAATATTCGCGGGTTAGTTCGGACGCTGGGCGACTTTCAAGGTCGATCGACCGAGGGTTTAACCGGTTTCTTGGCCGAGGTGACGCTCGATCAAGATCGCGAAGAAAAATCTGAAAGCGATCATGACGGCGTGACTTTGATCACCTTTCATGCCGCGAAAGGTTTGGAATTTGCTCATGTTTTCCTGGTCGGGATCGAAGAAGGCATCCTCCCGCATGATCGATCCAAAGTGGACGGCCAGCTGGATGAAGAACGGCGGTTGTTTTACGTCGGAATTACCCGGGCGATGGAATCATTGACGATCACGCACTGCTCTAGCCGGCTCAAATATGGAAGCCCAACTCCCTGCCACCCGAGTATCTTCCTGAAGGACCTGGATCCGAATTGCGTAGAAGTAGTTAGTTATCACGCCTTTGCTAACCAACCAGCCAGCGAGGGAACCGCGCGTACCCATTTTGCCAAGATGCGTGAACTGTTAGGGCAATAGATGGCTCCCGAGAATGACCCAGGCAATGGCCATGAAATGGCCGAACAGAATAGCCTAGGGTCGAAAGCTTTCGGCCCTGGGTAAGGCCAGCAAACGATCCCGCTCTGCCTGTCCGCCGGAGTTCCGGGAATGTGGGACGAAGGAGGAAAGGGGCAACAAAGCAGCTCCGCAATGCATCGCAGCGCTCTATATGTTTGTGCTCGCTACCGATGCCCGCGCCCAAGATTCGGTCTGGCCGTCGCTGGCGGGGTGCGGTAAACTCCGGCTCCGCTTAGACGTTCACGAATCGAGGTTGTACAGTTACTAACCCCATCGATATACAGAGGAGCGTGCTTACTAGATCGGCCCCAACTGCACGGCTGCTCCAAGCCTGTCTAAGACTAAGTCGCGGCTTTAGCCGCAAAATTCTGAATCAGGTCTTTATCGCCAGCTTGGCTTTGTTACTCTCAGCACAACATCGACTGGGTGCGGCCGAGCAGGACGCGATCGATGCGTCGCTCAATGAGCATGTTATATATGTGACGGGCGACTCGACGCGGCGGGCAATGCTGCAGGTAACCACGTTTTATCCGGATGGTGACGGTCCTTTTCCCCTCGCCGTAATTAACCATAGCAAGGCGATTGGTGAACCAAAGAACGAGCCACGTTACCGGTCGATCTTTCTTTCGCGTTACTTTCTTTCTCGAGGATACGCCGTCGCCTTGCCCATGATGCGGGGGTTTGCCGGCTCCGGTGGAGTGTTCCATATCAATAAATGCGATTTGGAGGGGTTCGGTCTGGCAGAGGCTGCCGACATCGCCACAGTCATCAAGCATATGACTAACCAGCCTCATATCGATGGAAACCGTATCGTTGTGATCGGCGTAGGATTGGGAGGTTGGAATACACTTGCGCTAGGGGTCCACGGCTCGGCCGGCGCAAAAGGTCTGATTACTTTTTCGGCAGGCGTTCGCGAACCTGGTTGCGATCGATGGGAAGAGAATCTCATTACTGCAGCGGGTGATTACGGCGCCCGGTCCCGATTGCCCTCTCTTTGGTTCTGCGGTGAGGACGATGATGTCGTCACCGCTCCAACGCGGCGCGTGATGTACCAACGTTATACCGAGGCTGGAGGCCAAGCTGAGTTTATCAGTTATGACCATTTTAAGTGGGCGGACCATAACATCATCGGTTCCCAGGAAGGTTACTCGATCTGGATACCGAAGGTAGACGCGTTCTTGACCGAACTAGGCTTACCAGGGAAAGAGATTGCAGCGCGCTACTTGCCCGCGCCATTTCCACCGGCAACTAACTACGCTGCTCTCGACGATGTCGATGCCATCCCAAATGCGACTGACAAAACGAAGCAAGCCTATCGCGAATTCCTCACCAAACCATTTCCGCGGGTGTTTGTTATAACCCCGAACGGCGGCTGCGGTTCATTCGACGGCGGCGTCGATCCGCTAACCCGAGCACTAGAGGCTTTCCGCAGCCGCGGAGCGGAAGGACGAGTTTACGCGGTCGATGATCGAGTCGTGTGGGTCGCACCAATGCGGACGCCTCCGGCCACACAATTTACGTCAATTGATAACGTCGATGCGATCCCCTATCTCAATGCCACTGGGCGTAAAGGTTACCAGTTTTTCCTAACATTACCGAAACCGCGCGCTTTCGTGATCGCTCCGGACGGCGGTTGGGCCTTTTCGTCAAAGGGATTCGACCCGTTGGCTAAGGCGCTTCAGATCTGTGGCAGGAGTCACCAAAACTGTCGCCCCTACGCCGTGGATGATCACGTAGTTTGGACGGAGGATCGGCCCGCGAATAAGCAGTAGCGGCTTGCTGGCAAAAACCCGGAAAGGTTTCGAATCTAGGCCTGGCTCCTATGGAGCCGTTTTCGACAGCCGGTCAGGTGTTTATCTTCGAGCGTGGCGCGCGCGAGCCCCGATGGCTATCGGGGCTCCTTAGAGCACTAGGTAAGCGCGGCCTTATCAAAGACGGTTGTGGCCGGGCTACAGCGCAACGACTCCTGGATTCTCGCTCGTAGCTCCTGCGTTACGCCATTGCTCTCTTATAGCGTTCGCCGACGAAATCCCAGTTCACTACGCTCCAGAATGCTTCGACATATTGGGGGCGCCGGTTCTGATGTTTCAAGTAGTAGGAATGTTCCCAGACATCGATGCCAAGCAGCGGCACTTGATGTTTTGAAATCGGGCTATCCTGGTTAGGCGTAGAAGCGATTTCGAGCTCTTTACCGTTCAACACCAGCCAGCCCCAGCCGCTACCGAAAACTTTGGTGGAGGTTTCCGAGAGCTTCTTTTTGAACTCGTCGAAACTGGTAAAGCTTTTGTCGATGGCGGTGGCTAACTCTCCCGTGGGTTTACCGCCTTCGTTCTTTTTGAGCGTCAGCCAAAAGAGGGAATGATTGTAATGGCCGCCAGCATTATTGTGCACCACCGTCCGGATCTTCTCGGGCAGTTGGTCCAGGCTGGTCAGTATCTCTTCCAGGGTCAATTTCTGGAACTTAGGATCGGCCTCGGCCAACGCTTTGTTCAGGTTTTCCACGTAAGCAGCGTGATGCTTATCGTGGTGAATCTGCATCGTGAGGGTGTCGATATGCGGTTCCAGAGCGTCGTAGGGATACCCGAGATCCGGTACCTTATAAGGGTAAGTGAGTTTTTCGTCGGGTTCTGCTCCCTGCAGTAATGAGGGAGCCAGTGTCAGAGCGCCCGCGGTAAGGGCGACAGTTTTGAGTGCATCGCGACGGGTCATCATGCCCGTACCATAGCGAAAGAGGCGAAAAGGCGAAAGGGCGATAGGGCATGGGCGGAGAAACGGCGAATGGGCGTGTCGGTCTGGGACATGGAGCAAAGCCCAAATATGGTGGGGCGAGGCTCCTGTGCGGCTTGTATTCGCAAAGTCCGCAGCGGGTTGGACGACGTCCTGCGCAAGGCTGATCCGCTGCCGAGCCGCGGGCCGAGCATTATGCAGCCGAAATCGGGTCAAGGATCGGTCCATTGTTTTTATGGGGTGGCAGATCATGGGCCGCAGCTCGGCTGTCTGTCGGCCGAATCGGTCACAATCGAGGCGAATGCGATTCGCCCTGCGAAGCGTTCGAGTCCGTTCCGGAGCCTCGCCCCACCAAAGCTGGGCTCACATGCGCCTCCCGATACGCGCTTGTCATCATCGCGTGTCGCCCCTATAATCCCGGGCTGGTTTTATGAAAACTACTACTGCATCCAAGACGGCCAAAATCCATCATCAAATCCCCGAGCGGGGCGAAACGATGAACGGCGCCGAGATCCTCGTCGCCAGTCTCGAGCGAGAGGGTGTAGAAGTAATTTTCGCGTACCCGGGCGGGGCTAGTATGCCGATTCATCAGGCATTGACCCGGTCAAAAACGATTCGCACGATTCTTCCCCGACACGAACAAGGTGGCGTTTTTGCGGCTGGAGGCTACGGCCGGGCAACCGGGAAAGCTGGGGTTTGTATGGCTACTTCCGGTCCTGGAGCGACCAATCTAGTGACCGGTATCGCCGATGCTTATATGGATTCGATCCCGCTGGTCGCGATCACTGGTCAAGTTCCCCAGGAAATGATCGGGCGAGGCGCGTTCCAGGAAACCGATTTTTTTGGGATGACACTGCCGGTGGTGAAACACAGTTACCTGGTCATGGATATCCATGAGATCCCCCGGGTGGTCAAAGAAGCTTTCCACATTGCGGAGACGGGCCGGCCTGGTCCGGTGGTGATCGATATCCCGAAGAATATCCAGAACCAGACGGCTCAACCTATTTTTCCTCCTGATTTGACGTTGCGCGGGTACGATCTACCCCCGCATGCGGATCCGGTGGCGTTAAATGAAGTGATCGGGCTAATTAAGTCAGCACATCGCCCTATGATTTACGCCGGGGGCGGAATTATCTCTTCCCACGCTGCTGCTGAGCTCTTGGAATTCGCCGAACGCACCCAGATTCCGGTGGCGACAACATTGATGGGGATTGGAGGGTTCCCGGAAGATCATCCATTATCTCTCAAATGGTTGGGGATGCACGGGACCGTGTACGCCAACTGTGCGGTGAACGAATCGGATCTTTTGTTGGCGTTAGGGGTGCGGTTCGATGACCGGGTAACGGGTAAAGTCGAAAAATTCGCTGAGCACGGCACTATCGTTCATATCGATATCGACCACTCCGAGCTGAATAAGAACAAAGTGGTTCGATTGCCTATTCATAGCGATATCAAATACGCTCTTACCGAGCTGAACCGGTTATTAGCCGAAGGCGGGTACGACCGGCATTCAGCCAAGTTCAGTTTGCACGGCAAATGGTTCGATCAAGTGCAACAGTGGAAAGAGCGTTACCCGCTCGATTTTCAGGATACGGAAGACTTGGTTCAGCCGCAGTACGTTGTGCGTCTGCTAAATGAGATGACCAAGGGTGATGCGATTATTACCACTGGTGTGGGCCAGCATCAGATGTGGGCGGGCCAATATTATGACTTCAAGGAACCGAGACAATTCCTGACTTCAGCCGGGTTGGGCGCCATGGGTTTTGGGTTCCCGGCAGCCATGGGAGCAAAGGTAGCGCACCCGGACCGGCAAGTGATTGATATCGACGGTGATGGCTCCTTCCTGATGAATGTCCAGGAATTAGCGTGTGCGCATATCGAAGGGATCGGCGCAAAAGTGATCATTTTGAACAATCAGCATCTGGGGATGGTGGTGCAATGGGAGGACCGGTTTTACAATAGTAACCGGGGCCATACATTCCTGGGCGATCCGCGGGATCGAGACCGGATCTATCCGGATTACGTTCAGCTGTGCAGCGGGTTCGGAGTCAAATGTGAGCGGGTGGTGCACAAGAAAGATCTCCCCGCCGCGATGCAACGGATGCTGGATTCAGCGGAGTGTTACGTGCTCGATATCATGGTGCCTTACACCGAGCATGTGCTACCCATGATCCCGGCCGGTAAGACCTATCGCGATATCATCATCGACAAGCGGCACGGGAAGTTCGAAGGATAGCCTTCGAATGTGAGAAGTGATTGGTGCCTGAGCAGGTGACTGACCATGAAATGGTCCAACAGAATAGCCCAGGGCTTTAGCCCTGGGTAAGGCATTAAAAACGCCTCTCCCTGAAAGGGGCGACATTGGTTCTGCTTTGGTCTAGCACGGTCGCGGTTGCGAATCGCTGATAAGATTGTTTTGTAGTCTTCCTGTTCGGTCGCTCGTTCGGCAATTTATGGACGATAGTACGACACAGAACAGACATTCGGCCGCCCCTTCAGGGCGGTCGTGTTTTTGATGCCTTACCCAGGGCTAAAGCCCTGGGCTATTCTGTCGGACCATTTCATGGTCAGTCATCGAGTCGCCAATCACCGAGTCGCCGATCGCCAATCGCCAATCGCCAATCGCCGATCGCCGATCGCCAATCGCCAATCGCCAATCGCCGATCGCCAATCACCAATCACCAATCACCAATCACCAATCACCAATCGCCGATCGCCAATCACCAATCACCAATCACCAATCACCAATCACCAATCACCAATCACCAATCACCAATCACCAATCACCAATCACCAATCACCAATCACCAATCACCAATCACAG
>Ga0185299_10006938_pt1 | contig 11829 bp, 8 predicted proteins | sample PaiPotPPA55metaG_FD_128002 | JGI IMG/M metagenome (GOLD analysis project Ga0185299, IMG submission 128002) | Iron sulfur acid spring bacterial and archeal communities from Banff, Canada, to study Microbial Dark Matter (Phase II) - Paint Pots PPA... ...
ACGATCTTGCCGCGCACATCGACGTTCATCTCTTTCAGCTTGTCAAAGTCAGCGGGCGATCCGTAGTTCGCATAGACAACCTCGGCTTCGGCATCGCCTGAGGGCGACATTCCGTTGTAAGCGGTCACGACGCGCGGATCGTCCGCCAACGAATCGCCGTCGACGTGCTCGCGCCGCGGCCCATGCATCTCCACCCCGTCCGGCGCGGTCAGATCTACGCGAATCTCGGCAGGATAATTGAGCCATACTCTGTACTCGACAATCTCAGTATCCAGTCCGGCCTCGCGAAACTTCTTCGCCACATACTCGGCGGTCGCTTTATCTTCCGGAGATCCGGCGATGTGCGGCGCTTGCGTCAGAATGCGCAGATGCTCCTCCGCCAGCTTCGGATCGGGCACAGCCATAAACTTCTTTTCGACTTCCCGCTCGCCGGCAACATCGCGGAACCCACTGATGGCGGTGCTCTCTGCCTGGACTCTAGCCTTGTCTTGATTCTTATCTTTGTTGTTATCTTTACCAGCCTGATCCAACGCTTGCAGGTTCGAACCAATCAGCACGAAGAACAGAAAAGCAGCCGAGAGAACTTTCATGAAGCTCCTTGTAAGAAAATGTAGACAGACTGATTCAGATTTTTTCCAGCGCCGTGAGAATTTCGTCCACGGGCGCAAACCGATCGTCGGAGTAGGTCTTGCGGAATACGACGCGGCCGCCGCGATCCACTACGAACACGGCCCGTTCGCTCGCTCCCGCGCCTGCTCCCGACTTCCGCAAAACACCGTAACGCCCACTGACTTCCCCATGTGGCCAGAAATCGCTGCACATCGGAAAGTCGAAGGGGCCAATCACGCGTTCCCAGGCCGTAGTGTTCATAACCGAATCCACCGTGATGGTCACGATTTCCGCGTTGCTCGCCAGCACTTGCGGACGTTGTGCCTGGTAGCTGACCAACTGGCTCGCGCTGATTTCCTGCCAGTTGAACGGATAGAACGCGAGCACCACATTTTTCTCTCCGCGATACGCGCTCAGACGCAATGGTTGCCTGACGCCCGCAATCAGCGCCGGCAGCTCGAAGTCCGGTGCCGCATCCCCGACCGCCGGCATTCCGTTCTCGAGAACTCCGCGTACACGCTCCTCTGACATAAAATCCGGCGCCAGCCTTCGGACGAATTCGGCAAAACCAAGATTGTACCGTGCGGAGGGAGCCGCCAGTTGAACGCGTTACACTCAAGAGCGATGAGTAAGTCGCCAACGGCTCGTTTTTCTGATCGGGTGGAGAACTACGTTCGCTATCGCCCCGGATATCCGCCTGAAGTTCTGGACCTTCTTCGCGCCGAGTGTGGACTGCGGCCGAGTCATACCGTCGCTGACATCGCTTCCGGCACAGGCGCGTTTACCCGCCTCCTTTTGGAAAATGGCAATTCCGTCTTTGCCGTCGAACCCAACGCGGCAATGCGCGAAATGGGCATGGCGCAGCTCGAGTCCTTCGGATCCCATCGGCCGGTGTCCGTCGCCGGAACGGCCGAGGAGACGACGCTCGGCTCCGCTTCCGTCGACTTCGTCACCGCCGCCCAGGCCGCACACTGGTTTGATTTACCGCGCGCCCGCGCGGAATTCGTCCGCATTCTGAGGCCGGACGGGTGGTGCATCTTGATCTGGAACGAGCGCGAGACCGCAAGCACCCCTTTCCTGCGTGACTACGAGCAGCTCCTCCTGACTTATGGCACAGACTATAAAGAAGTGCGCCACGAGCGCACGACCGCCATGATCCATGAGTTTTTTGCGCCCGCGCTGTCCAAGGAGCGTGTCTACGGCCTGCGCCAGCAGTTTGACTACGAAGGTCTCGCGGGACGACTGTGGTCTTCTTCATACGCGCCGCTCGAGGGTCATCCCAGCTACGTGCCCATGATGCAGGAACTCCAGCGGATCTTTCGCGCCCATGCTAAAGATGACACGGTTGACTTCGAATACAAAACGCGCGTCTTCTACGGACATTTGTAATTTAAGAGCATTGGGTTTCAAATTGCCAATTACAAATCACAAATTACAAATTGCCGGTCCCCATGTCTGAACCCAAATCTTTCCACATGTCTCCCGAGGAGTTCCGCCGCCAGGGCCACGCCGTTGTGGACTGGATCGCCGACTATCATTCCCGCATCGAAAGTTTCCCGGTTCTCTCGCGAGTGCAGCCGGGAGAAATTCGCTCGAAGCTGCCACCAAATGCGCCGGAGCAGGGCGAGGCCTTCGACCAGATTCTCGGCGACATCGAACGCGTCATCCTTCCGGGCATCACGCACTGGCAGTCGCCCAACTTCTACGCCTACTTTCCGGCGAACGCCTCCGGGCCGGCCATTCTCGGCGATCTTCTCTCCTCCGGACTGGGCGTGCAAGGGATGCTTTGGTCGACCAGTCCGGCGTGCACCGAACTTGAAACACACGTGCTCGATTGGCTGGTCCCCATGCTGGGCCTGCCGGAAAAATTTCTTTCCACTAGCAGCGCAGGGGGAGGAGGAGTAATTCAAGACACGGCGTCGAGCGCCTCGCTCTGCTCCCTGTTAGCCGCGCGCGAGCGTACAACCCAATTCGCCAGCAATCGCAAAGGCTGCGATCGACGCCTGGTCGCCTACTGCTCCACACAGACTCACTCCTCCATCGAAAAGGCGATGAAGATCGTCGGCATGGGCTCGGACAACCTGCGGCAGATCGAAGTGGACAAGAACTTCGCCATGCGCCCCGAAGCATTGGCGCGCCAGGTCGAGTCAGACATCAAGGCCGGCTCAATCCCCTGCTTTGTCTGCGCAACCGTGGGGACGACATCTTCTAACGCGATCGATCCCGTCCGCGAAATTGCCCGCATCTGCCGCAACCACAATCTCTGGCTGCACGTAGATGCTGCCATGAGCGGCACGGCCGCGCTCTGCCCGGAGTTTCGCTTCGTTCGCGATGGCGTGGAATTCGCCGACAGTTACTGCTTCAACCCGCACAAATGGATGTTCACCAACTTCGATTGCAACGTTTTCTACGTCGCCGACAGGAAGCACTTGATCCAAACGCTTTCCGTCCTGCCGGAGTACCTGCGCAACCAGGCGACGGAATCTGGCGCCGTCATTGATTACCGCGACTGGCACATCCAACTCGGGCGCCGTTTCCGTTCGCTCAAGCTTTGGTTCGTGATCCGCTATTACGGGATCGAAGGCCTGCAGCACCACATTCGCGAGCACGTGCGTCTGGCCCAGCGATTCGCCGCCTGGGTGCGCGACGATTCGCGCTTCGAACTCGCCGCGCCCGGCCAGCTCAACCTCGTCTGTTTCCGTTTGCGTGCGGGAGATCGTACGTACCAAGATCAGGCCAATCAACTCCTGATGGAGCGGCTGAATCGCAGCGGCGACCTCTACCTCACGCATACCAAGCTCGATGGCAAATTCACGCTTCGATTCTGCGTCGGGCAAACCAACACACAGGCTCGCCACGTGGAACGCGCCTGGCAGCGCATTCAGGAAGAGACGGGGAAGCTACGGAACTCCTGATGCTGTGTCGATATAGCTCGTGTGGGGACGGGCGCCCTCGCCCGTCCAAGCCGAGCGCAGCTCGGCAGCTGCCTGTGGTCACTACAACGTTGGATTCGCGATAAAGTGTCTGTCATGGAACGGGAAATTTCAGCCGGCGGCGTCGTACTTCAGCAAATTTCGGGAGTCTGGCACGTCGCCCTGATTGAGCCGCGAAAAGACGAGCCCCAGATAAACGAGCCCCAGACAGAAAGTCTCAAACCCGCATCTTCAAAGACGCCGCGCAAGCGCAGCCGTGCCATGTTGACCCTACCCAAAGGCTTGGTGGACGCGGGCGAAAAACCGCAGGCTGCCGCCGTACGCGAAGTGCTGGAAGAGACCGGCCTTATCGCCGAACCGGTCACAAAGCTCGCCGACAACAAGTATGTCTACGTCCGCACCTGGGGCGACGGCAAACGCGTTTTCAAAATCGTGAGCTTCTACCTGATGCGCTATGTCTCCGGCGAAATCGACAACCTCGCTTCCGACATGCGTATCGAAGTCAAGCGAGCTCTCTGGGTGCCCCTCACCGACGCGGCCAGCCAACTTGCATACAGCAACGAGCGCAAGGTACTTCGTCAGGCAGAGGACTACCTGCAAAACCACGGCCTCTCTTGAGCGAAGCGAACGTGGGGACAGCCGCCCTCGGCTGTCCGGCGGGGCAAAGCCCGGCTGCGCTGTTGAGTGCGCGAACAGAAAAACGAACCCCTGGCGAGCTTCGCCCGCCTGGACAGCCGAGGGCGGCTGTCCCTACGACACCGCTCGCAAAGCCCGATCGATTGTCTTCTTTTCCTCCGCCGTCAACCGTCTCACTGAGGCCTTCTTCAGATCGCCTAGTTCGAGCGGCCCAATCGACACTCGCACCAGACGCAATACCCGAACCCCTTGAGCTTCGAGCAGACGCCGAATCTGCCGATTCTTGCCTTCGTCGAGAGTAATCTCCAGCCAACTATTCTTATCGCCATGCCGCAAAAGGCGTGCTCCCTTGGCGCGCAAATGTTCAGCGGGTTCGCGCTCAAACGACTCGCGCTCAACTGAGGCCCCAACCGCGCAACCTCGAGTGATTCTCGCCAGCAGATCGGCGTCCGCAACGCAATCCACCTGTACATGATATTTCTTGTGCAGATGACTGGCCGGCTCAGTGATCTTCGCCGCCCACTCCGGATCATTGGTCAAGAGCAGCAGCCCTTCGCTCGCCTTATCCAACCGTCCCGCGGGACCAACCCACGGCAACCCCGGCTCCAGCAGGTCGTAAACCGTCTCGCGTCCTTTCTCATCGGATGCGGTCGTCATTACGCCGCGCGGTTTATTCATGATGAGGTAGATCGCCGGCTGTTTGTCGAGCGGCAAACCGTCAACCTCAATCCGGTCCTGAGGCATTCGCGCCGAGCGTTCCGGATCCCGGACGATTCGCTCATTCACAGTGACGCGTCCAGCACGAATCAAAACCGCCGCCTGAGATCGCGAGCAATAGCCCATCTTGGAGAGCGCTCGCGCCAGCCCAATTCGTTTCTGTGTGCTCACATACTTATGCTAAATGGATACCGGCTCAACAACTCTGTTACTCCGGCAGTTTTTGGATGCCCTTGATCCTAAGCTCTCCTTCCGCCAGTGGAGCACCTGTTCCCGGCTGGCTTCCTCCCACGCTGATGTGATACGCCCCCGCGGCGACAATTCGATCTCCCTTTTCGTTCACTTCGCTCAAATCACGCGCATCCAGCGTGAAGTGGACATGCTTGGTTTCGCCGGCTCCGAGAGGCATCCGCGTGAACCCACGCAGCGCGCGAATCGGCGCACCCGGAGACTTTGGAAAACTCACGTACAGTTCCACAACTTCGTCACCTTCGCGCTGGCTCACGTTCCTTACATCCGCTTCCACGTTCAGGGAATCACCCGCCTTCAGATTCGTTGTAGAGAGCTTCAAATTGCTGTACTCAAATTTCGAGTAACTGAGTCCATAGCCGAACGCATAAAGAGGTTGGCCGTCAAAATAGCGGTAAGTCCGGTTCTTCATCGAGTAGTCTTCAAAGACAGGCAACTGCTCGACGCTCTTGTAAAACGTTACCGGCAGCCGGCCAGCCGGATTATTCACGCCCGCCAGCGTTTGGGCAATGGCAGTTCCGCCTTCCTCGCCTGAGTACCAAGCGTCGAGAATGGCGTCCGCGTGTTCATTTGCCCAATTTACCGATAGCGCGCTGCCGTTCATTAGAACAACGACGAGCGCTTTGCCCGCGCCCTTCAGCGCTTCCAGAAGATCCTCTTCCTCTTTTGGCAGATCGAGGCTGGTTCGGTCGCCTCCCTTAAAGCCGGGCACGTCCACTTGCATCTCCTCGCCCTCAAGTTTTGAAGTGATGCCGACAACCGCGACGACCACATCCGCTTGCTTGGCCGCAGCAACCGCTTCGGCGATCGGATCGGAAATAAAATTCAGCCAGACCAGTTTCGTACCAACACCACCGCGCAGGTATTGGACTTTCAAAGCATAGCGATGCCCCTTCTCGAGTTGGAGTGTCTTGGTCGTCGGCGTCGGATCGTGCAACGTAAGGTCATCCACAATCAGTTGTCCATCGAACCACAGCTGGTTCATGGAACCAGCGAGACCGATTTCGAAAGTACCCGAGTCGGCGGGCGTCAGAAAGCCCGTCCAGCGTGCCGAAAAATCCTTCATGCCGGGGGGCGGCGTAAGCGCGGATGGATCCTGATTGAAAAGCCGAACATCCACCGCCTTGTCCACGCGGACCACCTGGGGCGTACCCGCAAGATTCTCGCCGGAAAAATATTCTCCCTTCAAACCGGCTAGACCGTCGCCGGTCGAGAGCACGGCTGTGGGGACGACCATTGGCTGTCGCAGGAAGTTCATCCCAGGCAAAAAGGTGACCTCGGCGGAAAACTGTTTGCGGATGCCATCCAGAGCCGTGGTCGCCTGTGACGCCGTACCACTGTAGTTGCCATGCAGCACGCTGACTGATTCGGAGAGCGGCCCGAAGACTGCAATCTTTCGGACATCCGGACTCAACGGAAGCACACCGTCATTCTTCAGCAGCACGATCGATTCCCGCGCCAGCCTCAGCGCAAGCGCCCGGTGCGCCTCGTTATCGATTTCCGAATCCGGCGCCTGTGCATAGGGCACCATCTCGGGAGGATCGAATAATCCCAGCCGGAAACGTGCCGTGAACAGCCGTTTCAGCGCAACATCAATATCTTTTTCACTCAGTAGACCCTGCTTCACAGCGTCCAAATACTTCACATAGTCGGAGTTGTCTTTGGCCTTGGTGAAGAAGTCCGCGCATTCATTGTCCATGCCCGTTTTCATCGAAACCGCGGCGGCTTCGGCCATGCTCTTGGTGAACTGGTGGCCTTTGAAGATATCAACAATTGCATCGCAGTCGGACACGACATACCCATTGAATTTCCAAGCGCCGCGCAATTGATCTTTGAGCAGAAAGGTATTTGCGCAGGCTGGCTCTCCGTTGACCCGGTTGTAAGCGCACATGACCGACTCTGCTTTGCCTTCCGTAACGGCGGCACGGAAGGCGGGCAGATACGTGTCCTCCATGTCGTGCTTCGACACCTCGACATTGATGGTGTGCCGCGACGGCTCCGGCCCACTGTGCACGGCAAAATGCTTGGGCGTAGAGATCACTCGAAAATACTTCGGGTCATCGCCTTGCATTCCGGTAACGAAGGCTACCCCCATCCGCCCCGCGAGAAATGGATCCTCGCCATAGGTTTCCTGCCCGCGTCCCCAGCGCGGATCGCGGAAAATATTAATGTTCGGCGACCAGAAGTCCAGGCCCTCCATGATGTCCCGCCGGCCGGCGCGTACCGCCTGGTTATGTTTCGCTCGCGCTTCCGTGCTGATAACCACTGCCATCTCATGGATCAAAGGAACGTCGAAGGTTGCCGCGAGTCCAATCGGCTCCGGAAACACGGTGGCGGTTCCAGCGTTGGCGACTCCATGCAAGGCTTCACTCCACCAGTCGTAGGCAGGAACCTGCAGCCGCGGGATCGCTCGCGCCTGGTTCACCAGTTGCGATGCCTTTTCCTCGAGCGTCATCCGCGCCACCAGGTCGTCAACCCGCTCATTCGTCGGCAGGGAGGGGTTCAAATAAGGCAGGACACTCGCAGGCTTCGTGTTCTGCGCGACGGAACCGACTACCGCTACAAACAGGGCAACGATCAGCGTCGCAAACATTCGAATACGATATTCGTGCATGGGGCGGCACTCCTCGCGGGCAGTATGATTCGAAACGAGCGGACTCGACGTTAAAGGCGCGATGAAGTATAGCACCGTCAACGTACACGTAAAAGAAATACGGCAGTTTTTTCCACGCGCTCGATCACGATAAGTTGTATGATCCGCAACAGTAAAACATGTGGGTCAGGGCGTGAAGAAGCAGAGACGCGGAATCCATTTGATCGCCGAACTGGCTAACGTCTCGATCGGGACGGTGGATCGCGCCTTGCATGGGCGCGACGGGATCAACGAATCTACGCGCGAGCGGATACTGCAGATTGCGCGACAGATATCCTATACGCCAAACTTGGCGGCGCGCGCTTTGTCGGTCTCCAAGGCTAGCTTTCGTATCGGAGTCTGCATACCTCGGGAAATCCATTTTTTCTATGATCAACTTTGGAGCGGGGTCCTGGACGAAGCTCGTCGTGAGGCACAACTTGGCGCGCAGTTTGTAAATCGCCCGGTTCGCGCGCTCGGGGAGGGAGATGCCAAGGCGTTCAAGGAACTCGTGAAGAGCGGCGTCAACGGAATCATTCTCACCGCAGGAAACCCGCAACGTCTCACGCCTCTCATCGACGACGCGGAAGAAAGAGGCATCCGCGTAGTTTGTGTATCCACCGATGCCCCCGAAAGCCGGCGGTCGAGTATCGTTTGTGTAGAACCGTGGTTGAATGGCCGGCTGGCCGGGGAGTTGATGGGAAAGTTTGTGCCGCCGGGCTCAAGAGTGGCCGTGGTTGCGGGTATGTTGAATACTGAAGATCATCGCAAGAAAACCGATGGTTTTTCGGAAGCGTTTCCGCAGCACTGCCCCGGCGGCAAGATCGCCAGTGTGATCGAAGGACACGAGGACGAAGACGAGAGTTTTCAAAAGACGTTTGACCTTCTCGGCCACGATCCAATTCTCGCTGGACTTTATGTGAATACCGTCAACTGCCTTCCCGTGTGCCGTGCCCTCGGCGCACGCGGCCTTGCCGGAAAAACTAAATTGATAACGACGGATCTCTTCGCGGAGATGTCTCCCTACTTTAAAAAAGGCACAATCACGGCCTCTATCTATCAACAACCACATCGCCAGGGCCAAATGGCGGTTCGGCTCATGGTAGACAATCTCGCCAGCAAGGTGCCTTTCCCACCGACTGTCCATCTCAGCCCCGGGGTGGTGATGTCGTCCAACCTACATCTGTTCCGAGAGATACGACTGGCCAGCGTGAAGTTTGACGATTCCGTCGTCCGTAGCCGAACCGTGCCAAGGGCATGAATAAAGAAGTTCAGGATTCGCTTCCAAGCGATGTGACTCGCGGGATACTCCGAGCGATTGCCGTTTGTAAGTGAACTCCGCAATCCAATCTGTTGGCGATCCGACTGTCGGCGAAGAAAATCGATTTTTCTCTTGACAAAATACCAATTGAGAACTGAAATTCACAATGGGATGTCCATGAACTTACACCTGCACCTACGCTCACTCCATGTGAACCCAGTGTCGCTCGGCATTGCGATCCTCAGTCTTGCGCTGTTGCCGGCTTTCGCGCAAACCGGTTCGGAACACAAGGCGTCACCGGCGCCCTGGATGAATAGCCGCCTTTCTCCGGATGACCGGGCGGCGCTGGTGGTGAAGGAGATGACGCTCGATGAAAAGATTTCCCTTTTGCATGGGACCGGCATGGCCAGCCTCGGCCCGGTCAGCCCGCTGGCTGTGAAATCAAACGGCGGCGCTGGATATGTTGTGGGTATTCCACGGTTGGGGATTCCCGCCATCCAGATCTCGGACGCGGCTTATGGCGTGAGGAGCAGCGGGGAGAATGGCCGATATTCCACGGCTCTGCCGGACGATCTCGCCGGTGCGGCAAGTTGGGATCCGGACGCCGCGTATGAATATGGTGCTCTGATCGCGCGCGAGTTACGAGCCCAGGGCTACAACATGTCTTTGGGCGGGGGCGTAAATCTGGCGCGTGAGCCGCGCAATGGACGCACCTTCGAATATATGGGTGAAGATCCCGTGCTAGCGGGAAAGATGGTGGGCCAGGTCATGAAGGGAGAGCAGGCGCAACACGTTATCGGCGACATAAAACACTACGCGCTCAACGATCAGGAGAGCGGGCGCAACGCCGTCAACGTCAACATTGATAAGCGGGCGATGAGAGAAAGCGATCTACTGGCCTTCGAGATTGGATTGCGCGAATCCAACGCTGCCGCGGTGATGTGTTCCTACAACCGGGTGAATGGCGATTATGCTTGCGAAAACAAGTACCTGTTGACCGATGTCTTGAAGAAGGATTGGAACTTCAAGGGTTTTGTCGTGTCGGATTGGCAAGCAACGCACAGTGCTGCGAAGGCGTCCGCCGCCGGATTGGACCATGAGGAACCCGGTGAAATCTTTTACAGCGACACCATGAAGAAAGCCGTGGAATCCGGCAAGGTTCCAAAGGCTGAACTGGATGAGCATGTTCACCGCATACTGCGGTCCATGTTTGCGAGCGGCATAATCGATGATCCTCCGAAAAAAAGTGTGGTGGATGTGGAAGGCGGTTTCGAGGTGGCGCAGAAGATTGCGGAACAAAGCATTGTGCTGCTCAGAAATGAGCACTCGCAACTGCCGCTAGAAGCTTCCAAGATTGCCAGCATTGCGGTGATCGGAGCGCACGCCGACGTCGGCATGATCTCGGGCGGAGGATCAGCCCAAGTTGACCCGCCGGGAGGCAACGCGATCATGCCGCCGGGGCAAGGCAGGACTACTTGGCAGGCCCACATATGGTTTCCGACGTCACCACTGAAGGCCATCAGGGCCCAGGCCCCTCACGCGAATGTTCAGTACGACCCGGGTACTGATCCTGCTTCGGCAGCCGCTTTGGCGAAGACGGCTGACGTGGCCGTCGTCTTCGCGTACCAGTGGGAAAGCGAGGGAATGGATCTTGATAACCTTTCGCTTCCCGATCGCCAGGATGATTTGATTGCCAGGGTCGCGGCCGCAAATCCGCACACGATCGTAGTGCTAGAGACTGGCAGTCCGGTAACCATGCCGTGGACAGATCAAGTGAGCGCCATCCTTGAAGCGTGGTATGCGGGCAGCCGAGGCGCCGAAGCGGTCGCCCGTGTCCTCTTCGGCGAGGTGAATCCGAGCGCAAAACTGCCGATTACATTTCCAAAGAGTGAGGCGGATCTGCCGCATCCCATCCTCGTCAAACCTCCCAAGGCGTCCACGACGAATGGCGAGCCCGATGCGTGGAAAACAATTGCGAAGGGCCTGCCGCCATTCCAAGTAACTTATGACGAGGGGCTGAAAGTTGGATACAAGTGGTACGACGCTGAGCGAAAACAGGCTTTATTTCCCTTCGGCTACGGTCTCTCTTACACCACTTACAGCTATTCCGATCTCAAAGTTACGCCGGGAAAGAGTGTCCACCTCAGTTTCAAGGTGACGAACACCGGCAATCGGACTGGAGCCGAGATTGCTGAGGTCTATGCTGCGCTGCCGGAGAGTGCCGGGGAACCGCCAAAGCGGCTGGTCGGCTGGAGTAAGGTCAAACTGAATGCGGGAGAGAGTAAAGAGGTAAAGGTCGAATTAGACGCGCTGTATCTATCCATCTTCAACGTTGAGCGAGATGCGTGGCAGCTGGTTCCTGGCGAGTATACATTTTTGGTGGGTGGTTCTTCACAGAGTCTGCCATTGAAGGAAGCGGTCAACTTGAAGTAGCTTGGGCTGGCAGGCCGCCGTGTTCGTTAGATTTGTATCAGGGTATCGCTTCAGCGATACCGCAATTCGTACAGAATTCGATGCCCCTTTCGGGGCTGGGTTCACGCGCCGTCCCAGAGCGAGCGCCTAAAGGCGCAGTTCATAAGTCAGAACTTCCGGCATGCCTGAAAGGCATGCCCTGATATGAATCTACCCTACGCCACGGGTTCCTATTGCTGTCGCCCCGGCGCGAATTTGAAACAATAAATAAGCCCGAACACCAGCAATGCCGCTCCCCACCACACATTGGCGTGCAAGTGGTAGAGCACCACGCCAGGATCGGCTGGAGGATTTACCAGCTGGTAAATTCCCGCAGCGAG
>Ga0185299_10006942_pt1 | contig 11825 bp, 9 predicted proteins | sample PaiPotPPA55metaG_FD_128002 | JGI IMG/M metagenome (GOLD analysis project Ga0185299, IMG submission 128002) | Iron sulfur acid spring bacterial and archeal communities from Banff, Canada, to study Microbial Dark Matter (Phase II) - Paint Pots PPA... ...
TGGTCGCTCTCGCCGATGAACACGGTAAGCCTGCGCGCGGGGCCGGTCAGTCTCATCGCAACACCTCCGACTCGGAGTGCTCGCCCTGCTGCTCGGATACCTCGAGGCGCGCGGCGGCCCGCTTACGGTAGGTCAGCACCGCGCGTCCGCAGGTCAGGCCCAGAACGGTGGCGGCGAGTCCGGCCCCGAGCGCGCCGAACAGGTCGGCGGCGGCCAGGCCGTAGCGGCCGGCCGCGAACAGCCGGTCCGCGTCCACCATCCAGGTGGAGAAGGTGGTGTACGCGCCGCAGAATCCGGTGCACAGCAAGGGCCTGAGGTATTTGGTCGGCGGCCAGACCTCAAGGATCAGCACCAGCAGCAGCGCCAGGATGAAGGCGCCGGAGACGTTGATCGCGAACGTGGTCGCCGGAAAGCCCGCGTGCGGCGTCGGGAAGGCCAGACCGAGCAGGTACCTCGCCTCGCCGCCGGCGAAGCCGCCGAGGGACACGGCGCCGAGCACGCGCGGATCCTGCCCGCGCCGCCGCGGACGGGCAGCGAAAGCTCGTCCGTCAGCTTCGGAGGCCATACCGACAGCGTATAGGCTCGGTCCCCGTGAAGATTCTGGTCATCGGCGGCGGCGGCCGCGAGCACGCGATCTGCCTCGCGCTCAGCAAGGACGAGTCCGTCACCGCACTGCACTGCGCCCCCGGCAACCCGGGCATCGCGGGTATCGCGGGCGTCCCGGGCGTCGCGCAGACGCATCCGGTCGATCAGCTGGACCCGGCCGCGGTGACCGCCCTGGCCCGCGAGCTGGCGGTCGACCTGGTGGTGGTCGGTCCGGAGGCTCCGCTGGTGGCCGGTGTGGGCGACGCGGTGCGTGCGGCCGGGATCGCCTGCTTCGGCCCGTCCGGTGCGGCGGCGCAGCTCGAGGGCTCGAAGGCCTTCTCGAAGGACGTCATGGCCGCGGCCGGCGTGCCCACCGCCGAGTCCTTCGTCTGCGCCACGGTCGAGGAGGGCGCACGGGCGCTTGACGCGTTCGGCCCGACCTACGTGGTCAAGGACGACTCGCTGGCCGCGGGCAAGGGCGTCGTGGTCACCGACGACCGCGAGGAGGCGTTGGCGCACATCAGGGACTGCGTCACCCGGCCCGGTGGAAAGGTCGTCGTCGAGGCGTTCCTCGACGGGCCCGAGGTCTCGATCTTCGCCATCACGGACGGCACGACCGTGCTGCCGCTGCAAGCCGCGCAGGACTTCAAGCGGATCGGCGACGGGGACGCCGGATTGAACACGGGCGGCATGGGCGCCTACTCGCCGCTGGACTGGGCTCCGGAAGGGCTAGGCGCCGAGGTGCTCGAGCGGGTGCTGCAGCCGACGGTGGACGAACTGCGCCGCCGCGGCACCCCGTTCGTCGGCCTGCTCTACGCCGGCCTGGCCCTCACCAGCCGCGGCACCCGGGTCGTCGAGTTCAACGCCCGCTTCGGCGACCCGGAGACGCAGGTGGTGCTGCCGCTGCTGCGTACGCCGCTGGCCGGTGTGCTGATGCGGGCGGCTACCGGGACACTGGCCGACCAGGAGCCGTTGACCTGGCATGACGGTGCCGCCGTGACGGTCGTGCTCGCCTCGCACGGCTACCCGGTCAGCTCGCGCAGCGGTGACGTGATCCGCGGGGTGCGCGCGGCCGAGATGCTCTCCGCGCCGACCGGCGGTTCGGTGACGGTGTATCACGCGGGCACCGCGCTCGACGCCGAGGGCGCGCTGGTGACGGCGGGCGGCCGAGTACTCACGGTGACCGGTCGCGCCCGGGACCTGGCCGGAGCGCGGAAACTGGCGTATGCCGGAATCGGCGAGGTGACCTTCGACGGCGCGCAGCACCGCACCGACATCGCGGCCGCTGCCCTCGCCGGGAAGGTGCGCGCGGCGAGCGAGGTCGAGGGAGCCTAGTCCGACGAGTGCGATGAGTTGGACGCCTCGTAGCAGTTGGCCGTGGTGATTAGTCGTACGGGTCGACGGGTCCTACGAGTAGTCAGTCACTCATACGAGCGCATCCGGGCCAATCCCGGGTGCCGGGCCACCCCGACCGGCGCTACAGTCCGGAACTGAAGGGACTCACTCAGTCGGCACTCGCTCTGTGCGGGCCGAGTTGATTCAGTCCGGACTGGCTCATCGCCGTCTGGAACAGATGGGACACATCCATCCGCCCAGGCGCATCGCACTCGGGAGCAGGTGAACGCCGGTGGCCGCCGTCGAGGACCAGCCGGTACGGCTGGCCAAGGCGATCCTGCGGATCGGGGCCCTGGCCACGATCGGCTGGACCATGCTGACCGCCGCCTGCGTGCTGCTCGCCGCAGCGCTGCTGCCCGGGTACGCCGCTCCCGTGGTCGCGGCGCTGGTATTGGTCTTCGCGGCCGTCCCGCTCTTGCGTTTTCACCGGATAACCCCGCCCGCCTCGGCCACGGTGCCGCTAGAGGGGGCGGGACAGAGCGAGTTGAACCTGATCGTCCGCCAGATCTCCTCGGCGCTCGGGGTGCCCACCCCCGCGGCCATAGAACTCTCCCCGGACTGCGACGCCTGGCTCGAGCCGCGGATCGGCGGTCCGGTGCTGGTGATCGGGACGCCGTTCCTCTGGTGGCTTCGGGTGAGCGAGCTTCGCGGGCTGCTCGCGCCAGTGATCGCGGGTCTCGAGGCGGCGCACGACCCGGCCGTCGTCCGGGCGCGACGCCTCGTGCGGCGGCTGGACGTGGCCGAGCGCAGGGGGTGCGCGCCCTGGCCGCGGCGTGCGGTGGCCGTGGTCGCCGAGTCCTGTCGGGGCAAGGCCGAGGGCATGGAGCGGGTGATCGCCGCGCAGGCCTCGCAGCGCGCGCGGATCGTCGAACCGGCCGGCCGGGTCTACGCGCACGAGCAGGTAGGGCTGGTCGCGGCGGGCTGGGACCGGCTGCTGACCCGGCTGGCGGATCCCGCCTGGGCGGCCGGGTACGCGCCGAACGCGCTGAACGCCGCCCTGGTCTCCGCGCTGGTCGAGCTGGGCGAACGGGACCGGGTCGGAGTGGGTCTGGCCGACCGGCTGAGCGAGCGCCCGGCCTGCGACCTGCTTGACGAGCCCGGCGCGGTGGACCGGGCGGTCTCCGCCGTGGTCCCGGTGGTCTACCAGGGCAAGGCCGTGGACCGGCCGCTGGACTGGGACGACTACACCCGGCTGGTGGCCGAGCCGAACCTGCGCAAGGCGGCGGCCGTGGCCCCCGACCACCCGCTCGTCGCCAAGACGAGGGCCCTGCTGCTCTCGCCGACGCACCTCGGCCTCGGCAGCGAGAGCACCCCGGGGCCCGCCGCCGCGCCGTCCGCGAACTCCGAGGCCGGCGACGGCGAGCTGCCGGCCGGGCTGCGCGCGGTGCTGCAGTGCGGACTGGTCGACCTGGGCTGCGCCGCGTTCGACGTGGACTGGCTGGACGGGGTGGTGCTGCGCGACCGGGCCGGGCTGACGGTGCCGGTGGACGAGATCGTGCACGCCCTCGTCGACTCCGCCGACTTCGCCCCGCTGCGCGACTGGCTGTCCTACGCCGCGCGCCTCTGACCGCCCTCGCTCGGATTAGGATCGTAGGCGGCGGGCCAGGTCTGTCCCGCTGAATCTGCTGCGAAGGAGCGATCCGTCGTGATCGGACGGTACACACTTCCGGACATGGGCCGCGTGTGGAGCGTTGCCCAAAAACAGTGCTGTGAACTTTGGTGCCAGGTTGAGGTCCTGGTGATGGAGGCGCACGCATGATCACTCGGTACACACTTCCGGACATGGGCCGCGTGTGGAGCGAAGCCCGCAAGTACGAGCTTTGGTGCCAGGTCGAAGTCCTGGTCATGGAGGCGCACGCGGCGGCCGGCGTGGTCCCCGCAGATGCCCTCGAGGCCGTGCGCAAGGCGCCGGCGCCGACTCCCGAAGCGGTGGCGGAGATCGAGGCCGTCACCCAGCACGACGTCATCGCGTTCCTGAGCGCCTGGGCGGACCAGACGGAGCCGCGTGAGGCGGCCGCGTTCGTCCACTTCGGCATGACGTCCTCCGACCTGCTCGACACCGCCCTGGCGCTGCAGCTGGTCGAGGCCACCGACCTCTTGCTCGCCAAGGCCGACCGCCTGGTCGCCGTGCTGCGCGACCACGCGCTCGCGCACCGGGACACGCTGCGGGTCGGTCGCACCCACGGCATCCACGGCGAGCCGGACGTGTGGGGCCACCGGGTCGCCGACTTCGCCTACGGGGTCGCGCGGTCGCGGGACCGGATCCGTCGGGCGCGCGAGGCCGTCGGCGTGATGGCGATCTCGGGTTCGGTGGGCACGTACTCGAACATCGACCCGGCCGTCGAGCAATACGTAGCGCAGAAGCTGAACCTCAAGGCGGCGGACGTCTCCACCCAGGTCGTGCTGCGCGACGGGGTCTCCGAGTGGGTCAGCGCGCTGGCGGTCATGGCCACCGTGCTCGAAGCGATCGCGCTTGAGGTCAGGCACGGGCAGCGCACCGAGGTCAGGGAGCTGTCCGAGGCGTTCGGGAAGGGCCAGAAGGGCTCCTCCGCGATGCCGCACAAGAAGAACCCGATCATCTCGGAGCGGATCGCGGGGATGGCGCGGATCGTGCGCGGGCAGGTCGTGCCGGTGATGGAGGGCATCCCGCTGTGGCACGAGCGGGACATCTCGCACTCGTCCACCGAGCGCATCGCCCTGCCGGACGCCTCGATCGGCCTGGATTACCTGCTCAATCTGACGATTCGCCTGGTCGACGGCCTGGTCGTGGACAAGGACCGGATGCGCGTCAACCTGGAGTCCAGCGGCGGCCTGATCTACACGTCCACGGTGCTGCTCGAACTGATCGAGATGGGCCTCGAGCGGGACACCGAGGCGTACCCGCTGACCCAGCGCGCGGCGATGAAGACCTGGGAGACCGGACGGCCGTTCCGGGAGACGTTGCGCGAGGAGGCGGCCGAGGCCGGCCTGGAGATCGACGAGAAGCGGCTGGACGAGGTCTGCCGGCCCGAGCGCTTCGTCGAGCGGCTCGACGGGATGTTCACGAAGCTGGCGGAGCTCTCGTGAGCGCCGCGTACCCGGGCGCGGCCGGCGCCCTTGCGTCGGTTCCGGGCGTCCGCTTCCTCGGCGCGGGCAAGATCCGCGAGCTGTTCGAGGTGGACGGAAAGCTGCTGCTGGTGGCCTCGGACCGGATCTCCGCCTTCGACTACGTGCTCGAGACGCCGATCCCGGACAAGGGCAAGATCCTCACCCAGCTGAGCCTCTGGTGGTTCGAGCAGCTCGCCGACCTGGTGCCGAACCACCTGGTCAGCACCGACCCGGCGATGTTTCCCGTGGAACTTCTCGATCACAAGGACTTGCTACAGGGCCGGAGCATGCTCAGCGAGCGGCTGTCCATGATCGAGATCGAGTGCGTGGCGCGCGGTTACCTGACCGGCTCCGGCCTGGCCGAATACCAGGCGCAGGGCACCGCGTGCGGTGTTCCACTGCCGCCCGGACTCGTCGACGGCTCGCGGCTGGCGGAGCCGATCTTCACGCCCGCGGCCAAGGCGGCGGTCGGCGAGCACGACGAGAACATCGACTTCGCCGAGACCGCGAAGCGCGTCGGCGACGACCTCGCCGAGGAGATCCGGGACCTGACGCTCAAGATCTACGGTCGGGCGCACGAGATCGCGGCCGAGCGCGGGATCATCCTGGCCGACACCAAGTTCGAGTTCGGGCAGCGTGCGGACGGCACGGTCGTGCTGGCCGACGAGGTACTGACGCCCGACTCCTCGCGTTTCTGGCCGGCCGACCTGTGGGAGCCGGGCCACGCGCAGCCTTCGTACGACAAGCAGTACGTGCGCGACTGGCTGACGTCACCCGACTCCGGCTGGGACCGCAATTCGGGTGAGGCCCCGCCACCGCTGCCGGCCGAGGTGGTCGAGCGGACCAGGGCGAGGTACGTGGAGGCCTACGAGCTGCTGACGGGCCGCCGCTTCCAGTAGCGATCGACGCCCGGGCGGGGCGTGCGGTGCCCCAGCCCCGCCCGAGGCGGCCGATCGACGATCCGCACTGAGCACCCCCGCCACCCAGGTACCCTTGAACCACCGCCAACAGCGATCACACGCGGACGTGTGTGGTCACGAGACCGGGAGCGCTCATGGCACGCGTCGTGGTAGACGTCATGCTGAAGCCGGAGATCCTCGACCCGCAGGGTCAGGCAGTCAATCGCGCGTTGCCGCGCCTGGGCTTCGACGGGGTCGTCGACGTCCGGCAGGGCAAGCGCTTCGAGGTGGACCTGGACGGTCCGGCGGACGAGGCCGCACTGGCCCGGGTCCGCGAGATGGCCGAGAAGCTGCTGGCCAACACCGTGATCGAAGAGTACCGAGTCCGGGTGGAATCCTGATGCCGGCCCGCATCGGCGTCGTCACCTTCCCCGGTTCGCAGGACGACACCGACGCGCTGCGTGCGGCCCGCCTGGTCGACGCCGAGCCGGTCGCCCTGTGGCACCGCGACCCCTCGCTGCACGGGGTGGACGCGGTCGTCCTGCCCGGCGGCTTCTCCTACGGCGACTACCTGCGCTGCGGCGCGATCGCCCGCTTCTCCCCGGTGATGGAGTCGGTGATCGCGGCCGCCCGCGAGGGCCTGCCGGTCCTCGGCATCTGCAACGGCTTCCAGGTGCTGTGCGAGTCGCACCTGCTGCCCGGCGCGCTGATCCGCAACGCCGGCACGCTGTTCATCAACCGCGACGTGCGGCTCCGGGTGGAGTCCACCGCCACCTCCTGGACCTCGGACTACGAGGTCGGCCAGGAGATCCTGATCCCGATCAAGAACGGCGAGGGCAAGTTCACCGCCGACGAGAAGACGCTGGACGAGCTCGAGGCCTCCGGCCGCGTCATCGCCCGGTATCTGGAGAACCCCAACGGCTCCGCGCGGGACATCGCCGGGATCGCCAACGCGGCCGGGAACGTGGTGGGCCTGATGCCGCACCCCGAGCACGCCATCGAGGAGCTGACCGGCCCCTACCCCGGGCCGGCCACCGACGGTCTGCCGTTCTTCACGTCCGTCCTGAAGCAATTGGTGAACGCCTGATGTCCGAGCCCACGAACGCCGCCTACCAGGTCGACACCGTCGAGCGCGCGGCGAAGACCCCGGAGACCGAGCAGCCCTACGCCGCCCTCGGCGTGAAGGACGACGAGTACGCGCGGATCCTGGAGATCCTCGGCCGCCGGCCCACCTCCTCCGAGCTGGCCATGTACTCGGTCATGTGGTCGGAGCACTGTTCCTACAAGTCGTCCCGGGTGCACCTGAAGCAGTTCGGCGAGAAGGTCCCCGCGGTGGACTTCCTGCTCGTCGGCCCCGGCGAGAACGCGGGCGTCGTGGACGTCGGCGGCGACCTGGCCGTCACCTTCAAGATCGAGTCGCACAACCACCCGTCCTACGTGGAGCCCTACCAGGGCGCGGCCACCGGCGTCGGCGGCATCGTGCGCGACATCCTGACCATGGGCGCCCGGCCGATCGCGGTGCTCGACCCGCTGCGCTTCGGCCCGGCCGAGGCCGCGGACACCCACCGGGTGCTGCCCGGCGTGGTGCGCGGCATCGGCGGCTACGGCAACTCCCTGGGCCTGCCGAACATCGGCGGCGAGGTCGTGTTCGACGCCTGCTACTCCGGCAACCCGCTGGTCAACGCCCTTTCCGTGGGCGTGCTGAAGAAGAGCGAGATCAAGCTGGCGCGGGCGGACGGCCCGGGCAACCGGGTGGTGCTCTTCGGCGCGCGCACCGGCGGCGACGGCATCGGCGGCGCCTCCGTGCTGGCCAGCGCCACCTTCGACGAGGACAAGCCGTCCAAGCGGCCGAGCGTCCAGGTGGGCGACCCGTTCATGGAGAAGGTCCTGATCGAGTGCTGCCTGGAGATCTACGCCGAGGACCTGGTCACCGGCATCCAGGACCTGGGTGCGGCCGGCCTGTCCTGTGCCACCACGGAGCTGGCCGCGGCCGGCACCGGCGGCATGGACGTGCAGCTCGACCTGGCCCCGCTGCGTGACGCGACGCTCGTTCCCGAGGAGATCCTCATGAGCGAGTCGCAGGAGCGGATGATGGCGGTGGTCACGCCGGAGAAGCTGCCGCGGTTCTTCGAGCTCTGCGAGAAGTGGGACGTCATCGCGACCGTCATCGGCACCGTGACGGACACCGGCCGGCTGCGGATGACCTGGCACGGCGAGACGATCGTGGACGTGGACCCGCGCACCCTCGCGCATCAGGGCCCTGTGTACGAGCGGCCGTACCACCGGCCGGACTGGCAGGACACGCTGCAGGCCGACGTGCCGGACCCGGCTCGTCTCGAGCGGCCGGAGAGCGGGGAGCAGCTGCGCGAGACGGTGCTGCGCATGCTCGCCAGCCCGAACCTCGCGGACAAGACCTGGGTGCTCGAGCAGTACGACCACCGGGTGCGCGGCAACACGGTCCTGGCGCACGGCGAGGACTCGGGCATGCTGCGGCTGTCCGAGGACAGCGGGCTCGGCGTCGCGCTGTCCACCGACGGCAACGGCCGGTACACCAAGCTCGACCCGTACGCGGGCGCGCAACTGGCGCTCGCCGAGGCCTACCGCAACGTGGCCGCGACCGGCGCAACGCCACTGGCCGTGACCAACTGCCTGAACTTCGGCTCGCCGGAGGACCCCGAGGTCATGTGGCAGTTCGCCGAAGCCTGCCGTGGTCTGGCCGACGCCTGCCTGGTCCTCGGCACCCCGGTGACCGGCGGGAACGTCTCCTTCTACAACCAGACCGGGTCCGAGGCGATCCACCCGACCCCCATCGTTGGCGTGCTCGGCGTGATCGACGACGTGGCCCGGCGGACCAGAAGCGCCTTCCCGGCCGAGGGCGAGATCCTGCTGCTGGTCGGCGAGACCCTGGACGAGTTCGGCGGCTCCGAGTGGGCGCACGTGGTGCACGGCCACCTCGGCGGACGGCCGCCGAAGGTGGACCTGGAGCGGGAGCGTCAGCTCGCTGAGATCCTGATCGCCGGCTCGCGCGACGGGATGCTCTCGGCGGCGCACGACCTGTCGGACGGCGGCCTGATCCAGGCGATCGCAGAGTCCTGCCTGCGCGGCGGGCACGGTGCGCGGGTAGTGCTGCCCTCGGAGCTCGACCCCTTCGTGGCGCTCTTCTCCGAGTCGGCCGGCCGCGCCGTGGTGGCGGTGCCGCGCAGCGAGGAGAAGCGGTTCAGCGACATGTGCAGGTTCCGCGACGTGCCGGTAGCGCGCATCGGCGTGGTGGACGGCGACGCACTCGACGTGCAGGACCAGTTCTCGATCCCGCTGGCGGAGCTGCGCGAGGCCTGGACCGGGACGTTCCCGAAGCTCTTCGGCTGACCGATCGGGACGGGAAGCGCGTCGATGGACCGCAAGGAGCTCGCCGCCAAGGTCAAGGAATCAGTGCGCGCATTCGCGGAGCGGGTTCCCGGCCACAGCGTCGAGCTCCGCGTGCCGCCGTTCGTCGCGGTGCAGTGTGTGGAGGGGCCGCGGCACACCCGCGGCACCCCGCCCAACATCGTCGAGACCGACGCGCAGACCTGGCTCGGCCTGGCGGACGGCTCGGTGGCCTGGGCCGACGCCGTGGCCGACGGGCGCGTTTCGGCGTCCGGGCCGCGTAGTGACCTGAGCGAGTACCTGCCGCTGTAGCTGGATGCCGCGCACTTGTACGTGGCGGCTGATCGGCATCAGAGGTAGAGTCCTGTCACTAGTACAACCTTTTGCATAAGGCGTCTTGGCCGGCCTCGGTCTTCGACTTCACCCGTGGGGGGTGTGATGCGCAAGCGTCATGTCGCGGTTTTCGCCGTTTTCGCTCTTTCCGCCGCCTCGTTGAATGTCTCCGCCGCGCACGCGGCGTCGACGGCTTCGACGACGCCTACGACGTACTACGTGGACAGCAGCTCGCCGAGCTGTTCCGACTCCGGCACCGGTACGAAGGCCGCGCCCTTCTGCACGATCCAGCGCGCGGCCTCGCTCGCCACCGTGCCGGGCGACGTGGTGTCCGTCGCCACCGGCGTCGGCTACTCGGGCGAGGTGGACATCACCGCCTCAGGCACGGCCGCCGCGCCGATCATCTTCGAGGCCTCGAATCAGCCTGGGAAGAACGCGGGAGCCGGGATCTACGGCACCGCGTCGAATCCGCTCACTTATGGCATAGCCATCACCGACTCCTCGTACGTCAAGGTCGAGAGCCTGGCCGTAATTGTGGCGGCTACGGCGGACTCCGTCCTGGTAAAGGATTCCTCCCACATCGCTGTGGACAGCCTGAATGTCATCCAGATCAGCGCGGAGGCGACGCCGGCGATCGAGGTCGACGGGAATTCCTCCGATGTGACGCTGAGCCGCGACGTCGTCTCCGCCAAGCAGTCGCCCGGAATCGACGTCGACACCACCGGAACCGGGAACGTCGTCACCACAGACGCGGTGTCCCAGTCCGACTCGGCCGGCATCAGCGTGGAGGGTGATTCGGGCACGCTCGTCACCAGCAACACCGTCACCGCCTACTGCGGTGCGGGGATCTCGCTCAGCGATAACGCCGGCGGCAGCGCGTCGGGCGCCACGGTCGAGAACAACGTGGTCGCCTCCGCGCGGGCAGTGACTGATTGCCCTGTCACCGCCGGGTACGGGCTCGAACTCCAGTCCTCGGCCGACGCGAAGGGCGCGGTCGCGAACTACAACACGATCTACCCGGGCGGCGCGGCCAACGCGCACGCGTACTCCTGGGCCGGCACGACCTACGACACCCCGGCCGCGTTCTTCGCGGCGACCGGACAGGGTTCGGCCGACTCCGCCGCCGATCCGGGGCTCACGTCCGACGGAACGATCGCCGGCGAGAGCTCTCCGCTGATCAACGCGGCGAATTCGTCGGCTCCCGGCGAACTGGCGACGGACGCCTACAACGCCGCCCGGGTCTATGACCCCAACGTGAAGCCCACCGGCGCGGGTACATACGACTACTACGACCGTGGCGCTTTCCAGTACGCCGAGCAGGTGACCCTCGCGAACGGATTCGCCGATCCGGCCGACCACGCCGGCGAGCCCGCGTCCGTCATAGCGGGCACTGCGTCGAGCAACTGGGCCGGCGCGACATTCAGCTACATCTACGACTTCGGCGACGGAACCGTCGACCATACGCCCGGCGCCGCGGACGAGCACCGTTACATGAACCCCGGCCAGTACACCATCACCGTGACCGCGGTGAGCGACTACGGCGGCACGACCGTTGAGACGTTCTCCATCTATATCGGTCCGCCCGATTTCATTCTGGATCCGCAGATGACCGCCGTCGGCGCGCTCGGAATTCAAGCGGGCGTCAGCGCGGGCGGCCCCGCTCCCATGTTGTCGGAGACGGTCGACTTCGGCGACGGGACGGGTACGTTCGACATCCTCAACGGGCCGACTCAGCATACGTACTCGAAGCCGGGCACCTACACCCTGACCTTCTCAGGTGCGGACAGCCATGACGACTCACAGACCACAACTACGACCTTCACCACCGCGGGCGGCGAGTACACGCCCTACGGTCCCACCCGGTTACTCGACACCCGCTCCGGGCTCGGCGGCACGGCGGCGCAGCTGCAGAACGACGGCTCGATCAAACTGAAGGTCGCGGGCAACGGCTCCATCCCGGGCGGCGTGACGGCGGTCGCCCTCAACCTCACCGCGGTCAACGCCACCGGCAACGGCTACATCCAGGCCGGGACCGGTACGAACTCGGGCACCTCGAACCTCAACTACGGCGCCGACGGGATCTTCAGCAACAGCGTGATCGCGCCCGTGGCCGCCGACGGCACGGTCACTCTCGCGAACTTCGGCGGCAGCACGTCCGTCAAG
>Ga0185299_10006943_pt1 | contig 11824 bp, 6 predicted proteins | sample PaiPotPPA55metaG_FD_128002 | JGI IMG/M metagenome (GOLD analysis project Ga0185299, IMG submission 128002) | Iron sulfur acid spring bacterial and archeal communities from Banff, Canada, to study Microbial Dark Matter (Phase II) - Paint Pots PPA... ...
ATCGAGTCCATACTGTCGCTTGGGGCTGATCATACCAAAGAGTGGCTGGTGGGCGCTGCTCAAATTAACACCTGAACAACTCCAACAACAAATGTCCGCACTCAATCCCGCTGCCTGAGATGATCCCGCAAACTTGCCTTCAATGAAGGCGTAAGCCTAATCGGCCGTATATAGTTCCGACTCAAGACATGTTTGCCACGGGTGGCCACGAACTTGGCAAACTGGCAAACAACTCGCCCCGCCCCTGCCAGCTTGACCGGCTGGACTCCTGGCTCGATGCCGGCGATTTCGAGGAGGCCGTCTTGAAGGCCGTCAACCTGGGCGATGACGCGGATACGACGGGTGCAGTCTGTGGTCAGCTGGCCGGAGCCTTTTGGGGCGAGTCGCGTATCCCTGAGTCGTTGCGGTCAGGTCTGGCTCGCACGGACATGATCGAGAGCGCCTTGGCGGGCCTTCTGCAAAGGCGAGAAAGCGCAACTTCAAAAGCGCGAGCAACGGATTGGTAGGCGCAGCAAAAAGCCCCGCACATTGAATGCGGGGCTCCATAGGCACTGCGAAGCCGTTTCCGGCTGGGCGTCAGGCAGGTGAACTCACGAACCGACGTTGACAGCGCTGCCAACGGTCGTGAAGGTCTTGTTGGCGTTGCCGCCAAGGGTGGTGATGGCGCCGATGCAGACCACGATGATGAGGGCCAGCATCACGGCGTACTCAACGGCCGTCGGGCCATCTTCCGCCTTGAGGAAATCGACAACGAACTGACCGAGCTTACTCATGTTTTTTTCCTTTCGGAAGCCTGGCAATCCGCTGCGAGCACACGATGAGTGCAACGGACCCATGGCTTTGCGTCCCCGTCTTAGGACGGGTTTGCCGTTTCGAGGAATGAAGGTAACCACTGAAGCTTCTTCCACGGCGAAACTCCGAGTCTCACATTGCCGTGGTCGTCCGCGCGGCGAATACTCTGAAAAACTAGATCGCGAACCGGGGCGAGTCAAACCGCAGCCAGGCCAAAAAAAAGAAATGTCAACCGGCGGCCTGCCGCCGGGCGCATTTTTTTTTGCCGTGTCTCAAAACAGCCGGTACATTCAAACCGGCCTACAACCGGGCGCTGTGTTTGGCATGCCTTGCAGCCGTGCGCGCCTGCTATTAAGGTGATCGTGATAGCCTCTAGGCCGGCTGGCCCGGCACGAGCGGTCAGCGGAGCGATTTCGCGAAAGGGAGCCATGCAGCGAATCCTACGGGAACAAGCCAGGAAATTCGCCTTCGACTGGCGTGATGAGCCGTTGCTGAGAGTGAGCGGCGGCGAAAGCTTCACCATTGAGACCTATGACGCCAGCAGCGGCTATTTCAAATCCGCGGCAGACAAGGCCATCCCGGCGCTGCGCCCCGGCTTCGACCGGCATCCGCCGGAGGTCAATCCCATCGCCGGGCCGGTCTATCTCGAAGGCGCCGAACCCGGCGACACGCTGGTGGTCACCGTGGAAGACATCCTCGTGGACGACTATTCCTGGATCGCCATCGGACCGAGGCGCGGTCCCCTGGGCGAATCCACGCGCTGGCCGGAGCTGTCCGGCGCTTACACCACGAAAATCTTTCCGCACAAACCGGGCCCGAGCGGCAGCACGCGCGACGGCACCTTGCATTTCAGCGAGCGCATCTCCTGGCCGATAACGCCGTTCATCGGCACGTTCGGCGTCGCCCCCGAACGCGAGGTCGCGACCAGCCTGGACGGCCAGGGCGACTGGGGCGGCAATCTGGACATCCGCGACGCCTGCCCCGGCAACCGGCTGTTTCTGCCGGTCTATCACCGCGGCGCACTTTTCTATCTCGGCGATGTACACGCCAGCCAGGGAGACACGGAGTTCACCGGCACGGCTGCGGAGACAAAAGCGGTGGTCCGCGTCAAACTGGACTTGATCAAGGGCCGGCGCGTTCCCTCCTTACGGATTGAAAAGCCGCAGGCCCTTGTGGCTGTACATGCCTATCGGCCGCTGGAAGTGGCCGTGGAGACCGCGACCTATCACTTGATGGATTGGCTCATCACGGAATATGCTTTTAGTGCGACCGATGCTTATTGCCTGGTGAGCACCTGTCCCGATTTCCGGATCAATGTTTACCAGATGTGCAAGCTGGGGAAACTCAATTACGTGGCGGGAGCGGAGTTGCCGAGGAAATATGTGCTTGAGCAAGTGCGTTGAGACAAGGCTGGTCGATCAGAAACTATTGCCTTCTGCTCCATCTATCTTCAGCTTATCCGTGAGGTGATTGGGATGCAGTGTCCTCCTGAAATTGCCGAGATAATTCTGGACATTCTCAAGATTGGAGTGCTACGAATTCGCGGCGCAGCATGGGCGGGTGATTCTGCTCGTTGTGCGATTGAAGCGGACCATATTCACAATCTCCCGGATCTCTTAAGAGACTACTCCGCGCAGCTCCTGCAGTTCTATTGGGAAATCTCGAGAACTTCCGTTACGAGCCAGCTTCCTGCGGAAGAACTCGCTGCTTTTCAATCGCTTTGGAACAAATTGCGCAGGCATGTCGTACAGATTTCCAATCCGGCATTGATTCCATGAGATGAAGCCGGCGTAAAGCAGCGCGCGGATGCCTAATTTATCGAACACCGAGCAGGTGACTTTCATGGCTACGAAATCATCCCAGCGAAGCTCCTCAGGGCGCCTGCAGGCGCGGCCAGGCTCCCGCCGCAGTTTTTTGCAGTCTGCACTCGCCGGAGCAACTGTATTGGCTTTGCCAGCGTTTGTACGCTCGCGCTCGCCCAGCGCAAAGCTCAACATTGCCATCATCGGCTGCGGCGGCCGCGGCGCGAGTAACCTGAGCGAGATGCTCAGCGAGAATATCGTCGCGCTGTGCGATGTCAGCGCCTCCAATCTTGCCAGGGCAGCGAAGAAAGCGCCGCAGGCAAGACAATTCCGCGACTTCCGCAAGCTCTACGACGATCTGAAAGACAGCGAATTCGACGCCGTGGTCGTGAGCAGCACCGAGCATACGCATGCTTTTGCGACACTGCCGGCCCTGCAGCGCAAAAAACATGTCTATTGCGAAAAGCCGCTTACGCATAATGTTCGCGAGGCGCGGCTCATTACTGAGGCTGCCAAGAAGGCCGGTGTCGCCACGCAAATGGGCACACAGATTCATGCGGGCAGCAACTACCGCCGCGTCGTCGAGTTGGTGCAGGCCGGCGCCATCGGGCCTGTGCAGGAAGTGCATGTTTGGGTGTCGCGCGCCTGGGGTTGGCAGAGCGAAGATGAGGCGAAGCGACATCACGATATCGTCTGGACGCAGGAGAGGCCCACGAATGCCATGCCGGTCCCCAGGGACCTTGATTGGGAGCTGTGGCTGGGGCCCGCGCCGCAACGGCGCTTTCACGAAGTGTATGTTCCCGGGCCCAAATGGTACCGCTGGTGGGATTTTGGCGGCGGCACCATGTCGGACCTCGGCAGCCACTGGATTGACTTGCCGTTCTGGGCGCTGAAGGTCGATGCCCCGCTGGCCGTGGAAGCAAGCGGCCCGCCGCCACACCCGGACATCGCGCCGGCAAGCATGCGCGCCACCTTCCACTACGGCCCGCGCGAAGGTTTGCCGGCAGTGAAGCTTCATTGGCATCAGGGGACCTTTAAGCCGGAACCATGGACGGAACACAAGATCCCTCCCTGGTCCGACGGCGTCCTGTTCATCGGTTCCAGGGGGATGCTGCTCGCCAATTACATGAAGCACATGCTACTGCCGGAAAAGCAATTCCTGGACTATCAACGTCCCGCGCCGTCGATCCCAGATTCCCTGGGCCATCACGCCGAATGGCTGCACGCCTGCAAGAGCGGCGCCCCAACCACGTGTCCCTTCGGGTACAGCGGCCGGCTCACGGAAGCCAACCATCTCGGCAACGTCGCCTACCGCGCCGGTCGCCGCATTGACTGGGACCCCGGGAGTATGCGCATCCGGAACGCGCCGGACGCGGAGCGTTTTCTCGGCCGGGAATATCGGGCAGGCTGGAAACTGGGATAGATCGCCGCTCCGCTAATCCAGGCTTAGGGTCTGCGCGCGAATAAATTTGCCGGAATCGTCGTCTTTCGCTCCGCGAAAGAACGTCCCTTTCGCGGAGCGAAAGGCGACACTTATTACCCGAGCGCCCTCTCCGCCGCCAACGCCTGGTTGACCGCGTACCATAGTTCGTTCATGCGGAACGGCTTGCGGAGCACGGTGACAGAACGGGCTTGCACCAGCTCCTGGGCCGGAAGAGCGGCCACCAGCCCGGTGCAGAGCAGCACGGGGAGCTGGGGGCGAAGCTTACGCAGAAGCTGAAAGGCGCTGACGCCGTCTTCCCTGGGCATCATCAGATCCAGGATCAGCAAGTCAATCTGCATGCCGTTGCTTAGTACTTCCAGCGCTTCCGCGCTGCTGGCGGCGCAGGCGACATTATGGCCGGCGATCTCCAGGAAGCGGCGGATCACGTCACGGACCGCCGGCTCATCATCCAGCACGAGGATGGTGCGGCCGGGGATGCCTTCGGGCTCGACCACCTGGCCCGATTCAAAGTCAAAATGCGCCTTGTGCTCCGCAGGATCGGCGAGTCGCGGCAGATAAATGCCGATGCAGGTGCCCCGGCCCGGCTCGCTGTCGATGGTGAGAAACCCCTGGTGGCCGCGCACGATGCCGAATACCACCGGCAAGCCGAGACCGGTTCCCTGTCCCACCGGCTTGGTGGTGAAGAACGGATCGAGCGCCTGGTTCAGCACCTCCGGCGTCATGCCGCTGCCGTGGTCCTCGACCTGCACCACGACATAGTCCCCGGGCGGCACGGTCTCCGGAAAGGCGGCTTTGCCGGCCTCCAGCACGGCGCGGTGCAAGCGAAAGACGATGCTCGCTGCGTCCGCCTGGGCGTCGCGGGCGTTGATGGCCAGGTTCACGACTGCCTGCTGCAATTGATTGGCGTCTGCTTCGACGAATAGATCCTCTGCCTGGCCGTTGGCAGGGCATTCCACCGTCACCTGCGTGTGCATCGTGCGCGTGACCAGCTCGGCGGTCGATTGGATCAATTCGCGCATGTGCACGGGCCGGCGGACCAGCGCCGGTTTGCGGGCGAAGGCCAACATTTGCCGGGTCAGGGAGGCGGCCCGCTCGGCGAGGTTGCTGATGTTTTGCAAGAACTCGCGCACGGTTATGCCAAGTCCGCCTTCGCGGAGTCCCAGCGACGCATAGCCGCTGATGCCGGCAAGCAGATTATTGAACTCATGGGCAACGCCGCCGGCCAGGGTGCCGACACTCTGCATCTTCTGGGCTTGCAGCAGTTGGCGTTCGAGGAACTTGCGCTCGCTGTTGTCGCGCTGAATGCCGACGAAATGCGTTAGCTGCCCCCTGCTGTCCACGATGGGAGACACCGTCAGGGAGACATCGACCAGATTGCCGTCCTTGCGGCGATTGGTAAGGTCGCCTTGCCAGCTAGCGCGGGTCAGGATTGTTTGCCACATGCCCTCGAAAAGCTCGGCCGCATTCTGCGGGTTCTTCAGCAAGCGCGGGTTCTGGCCGATAAGCTCCGCGCGCGCGAATCCCGTCATGCGCTCCAGGGCGTGGTTGACGTGCAGGATGGTGCCCTGCAGGTCGGTAATCATGATGCCGTCGCGCGCCGATTCGAGGGCTGCGATCAGCAAGCGATTCAACTGCTGCAGACGGTCGCGCGTCACCGATTCGTGTACGCGCTTGGGCAATTCGGAGAGAAAATTCAACCCCGGGTCCTTGACGATGTAGTCCAACGCCCCCGCTTGCAAAGCCCGCGTGGCGATCTGCTCGTCGCCGTAGGCGGTGACGATCAGGGCCGGCGTAGTGATGCCCTCGCGGCCAAAGGCATCGAGCAGATCGAGGCCCGCCATGTCGGGCAAGCGATGATCGAGCAGCACCAGGTCATAGCTATTGTGGCCCAGCACGATCAGGGCATCGGCGGCGGTGCGGCAGCGCGTGACTTGATAGCCGGCGCGTTCCAGCCAACTGCAGATCAGCAAGGCGATATTATCATCGTCTTCGACGAGAAAGAGTTTCAAGGCATCCGTCATGGCCTGCCCCAACGAGTGACGAGTGATGAGTGACGAGTGATGAGTGCCACTCGTCACTCGTCACTGGCCACTCGTCACTGCTTCATAAGGTGATGACGACGGTAGTACCGCCGCCGGACTCTGACTCCATTCGGATGCTGCCGCCCCAGTAGTCGACGATGCGGCGCACGAGGACCAGGCCCAGGCCGTTTCCAGGATTCCTGACTAGCTCGCCGGACAGGAAGTCCTTCAGGTGCGCGCGTTGTTCGGCAGGAATTCCTCGACCCCTGTCGGCGATCCAGAACTCCCGCACTGAAGGCGCCTGGCGCGTTCCGAGCTCAATGTGCACCGGCCCGCCTTCGGGGCTGGCCTGTACGGCATTCCGCATGAGCTGCACCAGGACCTGGCGAACGTCCGGGCGCAGCGCCGTCAACAAGAACGGTTGCTCTGGCAAATGATACTCGATGGGGCGGTCGGGAAACAACTGGTTAATCTGGGCTGCCGCCTCCTGGGCGATGTCGCCAAGGAGAACGGTCTCGGCAAGTCGATCGCGCCGCCCGACCTTGCAGATCTCGGCCAGCATCCGCATCAAGGATTCGGCGCGTTCGGTGACCGCCGTCACGCGTTGTAGATATTCCTGGCTCGCTGGCGCCAGCCGGTCTTTCTCCTCAATTTCCAAGAGCCGTACCAGTCCGCGGATGGCGACCAGATGATTGGGCATGTCGTGCCCCATGGCCTGGCGAAAGCACGCCAGGAGCTGCTCGGCGCTTTTCAATTCGCGCTGCAGGCGCTCCAGTTCCGCGGAAGCTTCGAGCAGGTCGGACTCTGCGTGAGTAGTCATGGCCGGAGCCGATGAAAAGGCGATCGATCCCAGATTGGTAAATCTTAGTTTGTGATCGGGCAAAAAGCGCTAGAATTCTCCAAAGCAGGAAGCAAGTGGTCAGTCCTATGGCATTCTTTGAAGAACTTGGCAAATTCCGGCCGAGGCTGCCTATGCGACCATGAAAATCGCGTGGACACTTGACGCCGCTCGGTGCGCTCGTTTATAACATTGCTCATTCACCGCTCCGCTCATGTCTGGCGGAGCGGTTCGGCTCACGACAGCCATGCCTGAGATTGCCCGGTTGCCCTCGTTGCGACAGCGCGGGTCACACTGCCATTACCATCCGGCTCGAATAATCAGCAAAAACGAGACCCTTTGACCAAAAGGTCGGGCATACTTCACAGAACGAATCCTCTTCAAGAAGGCCTTTCGGGAGCAGCATCATGACATACCGTTCTTTCTTGACGCGTTTTCTTCCCGACAAAAAGACCCCACACCCCCGCAGTGCAAGGTCGCGCAGACAGAGGAGAATACTGCACTTGGAGATGTTGGAAGAGCGCATGACGCCGGCCAACATCCAGGCCGTCTCGCTCGCGGACCCCTCGCTCCACGCGGTAAGTGCGATTGGCTTTGTAAACAGCAACATCCGAGGTACTCCGCTGAGTAATGACGGCCAATTCCTGGCCTTCGAAGGCCCTAACAACCTGCTTCCGGGATTAAATAACAACGCCGGCGATGTCTTCCTGAGGAACCTGTCGACCGGCACAACAACTCTCGTAAGCGTGACTCCGAGCGGGGCCGACGGCAACGGCCTTTCACAGAATCCGGTGATTACGCCGGACGGCCGCTACATTGCCTTCGAGAGCTACGCCACGAACCTCGTTAACGGGCTTACGGCCAGCGGTGAGAATGTCTACGTGCGCGACATGCAAACCAATACCACAAAGTTGGTCAGCGTCAACAGCGCGGGTACGGGCAGCGGCAATGGCGATTCCGCGGACCCGGTGATCAGCAGCGACGGACGTTACGTCGCCTTCGACGGCTTTGCCACAAACCTGGTCAACGGGCTTACGGTCAGCGGCAACAATGACGTATATGTGCGCGACCTGTTGGCAGGCACGACCACGCTGGTCAGCGTCAACCAGGCAGGGACCGGCGGCGGCGATAGGGGCTCGGCTTTGCCTGTGCTGTCAGCCGACGGGCGTTACGTCGCCTTCGAGAGCTTCGCCAGCAACCTGGTTGCTGGCGACACCAACAACACGGAGGACATCTTTGTCCGTGATCTCCAGACCGGCACCACCAGCCTTATTAGCCTCAACAGCGCGGGCACAGGCCCCGGCAACAGCCTCTCGGAGACGCCGCTGATCAGCGCTGACGGACGCTATGTCGCCTTCGACAGCCTCGCCTCGAACCTGGTCGGCGGACCCACGGTCAGCCACAACAACGTGTACGTCCGCGACCGAACGAACGGCAGCACAATCCTTATCAGCGCCAACAACTCGCTCACCGGCGGCGGCAACAGCGATTCCTACCTCTGGTCGATCAGTTCGGACGGCCTGCATGTGGCATTTCGCAGCGCCGCCAGCAACCTGGCCAATGGCGACACGAACGGCGCTGAAGACGTCTTCGTCCGCGACGTGGCTTCAGGTACCACGGCCCTGGTTAGCGTCAACAGCGCCGGCACAGGTGCAGGCAACGCCCAGTCCGACCACCCCGTGATCAGTTCCGACGGCCGCTACGTCGCCTTCGAGAGCAATGCCACCGACCTGGTCAGCGGCGTTTCGGACATCAACAATAGCACCGATGTGTTCGTCCGCGACCTCCAGGCCGGCACGACCAGTCTCATTAGCGTCAACAACGCCGGCACTGGCACAGGCACCGGATCGTCGGCGAGCCCGCATATCACTCTCGGCGGGCGCTACGTGGCGTTTCAAAGTAACGCCAGCGGCCTGGTTCCCGGCATCATGAGCCACCAGACAAACATGTATGTGCGCGACAGGACTGCCGGAACCACGGTTCTTGTTTCTCCCCCGGACCCGAACCGGCCCTCTCTCACGCCGAACGGTAATGACACATTACAGGACATACTGCGGCCTCATAACTCGGTTAGCAGCGACGGGCGCTACGTAGCTTTCGTCAGTTCAGCCGACAACATTGTGCCCGGAGACAACAACAACGCGGACGATGTGTACGTGCGTGACACAGTGACTGGCATCAGCACGCTGGTCAGCGTCAACAGCGCCGGCACCGGCAGCGGGAATAACCGATCCGGCGACGCGGTGATCAGCGCCAATGGCCGCTACGTCGCCTTCGACAGTTTTGCCAGTGATCTTGTGGCTGGGGACAATAACGCTGACTTCGATGTGTTTGTGCGCGATTTGCAGAGCGGCACGACGACTCTGGTCAGCGTCAACACAGCCGGCACGGGAACAGGCAATGCCGGCTCGTCTCAACCTGTGATCAGCCCCGATGGTCGTTACGTCGTTTTTGCCAGCCGTGCCACAAATCTGGTCCCCGGCTACACCAACACCAACGGCGGTGTTTTCGTGCGCGACCTGATCGCGGGCACGACGCGGCTTGTCAGTGTCAACATGTCCGGCACGGGCAGCGGCAACGGCTCCTCCACTTATTGGACCATTACGCCGAACGGCCGCTACGTTGCCTTTGACAGTTTCGCCAGCAATCTGGTTGCCGGGGACACCAACAACAATGACGACGTTTTCGTGCGCGATCTGGTGGCCAATACCACGACGCTCGTGAGCGTCAGCAGTACGGGCACGGGGCCTGGAAACTTCGCTTCCCAGTACCCGGTGATCAGTGATGACGGGCGCTACGTCGCTTTTGAAAGCTACGCCACGAACCTCGGGGCGACCGACAATAACAATACTGTTGATGTCTACGTCCGTGATCTTGTGGCCGGCAAGACCTCCCTGGTCAGCAGCAACGCGGCGGGCACAGCGACCGGCAATAACTTTTCCGACAACCCCATCATTAGCAGCGATGGCCGCTACGTGACGTTCGAAAGTGCCGCCAGCGACCTGGTTAGCGGGGACACCAACAACAGCTGGGACATATTTGAACGCGACCTAGTGACAGGTAAGACTACGCTGGTCAGCGTCAACAGTGCCGGCACGGGGACCGCGAACGGCAAATCCGCCTTCCCGGTCATGACTCCCGACGGGCGCTACGTCGCCTTCCAGAGCGCCGCCACGAACCTTACCGCCGATTCCGTAACGAAGAAAAACGTCTTTCTCCGTGACATCGTTGCGGGTTCGACGACCCTGGTTAGCCCCGGGGACAACGAGCCTGTTATCAGCGACAACAATGCCGATGCCCCCATGATTAGCGCCGACGGCCAGCACGTCGCTTTTTTATCTTACAGCCAGTCCATTGTCGCTGGCGATTACAACGGCTGGAGCGATGTCTTTCTGTGGAGTAATGACGTGGCGCCTATCCCCAATGCAGGTGGACCATACACGGTTAACGAGGGAGGCAGCGTTGTACTCAATGGAACTGGTTCCAGCGACCCGGACGGCTCGATTGCGCTGTACGAGTGGGACTTTAACTATGATGGCACGACGTTTCACACCGATGCCACCGGAGCCACGCCGACGCTTTCCGCCAGCGGCTTGGACGCGCCCGGCACGCAGACGATTGCCCTGCGCGTTACCGACGAGAGCGGCCAGCAGAGCGCCATTGCCACCACCGCGCTCACCATCAATGATGTTGCGCCCGCCGTAACGGCACCGGCCAGCCAGACCGCCTATGGCAACAATGCCACCAGCTTCAACCTTGGCTCCTTTAGCGACGACGCGGACGGCGCCTGGACTGTCAAGGTAGCGTGGGGCGACAACTCGAATACATCTTTCAGCGTGACGGCTGCCGGCGCGCTCGGAACGCAGACGCACACCTACACCATTCTCGGCAGCTACACCGTCACCGTCACGGTCACCAACCAGAATGGCCTTTTCGGTCAACAGACGTTCGCTGTTGCGGTGGGCGCCGCGGCGGCAAGTTCCTTGACCGTGGCCGGCTATCCGGCATCCACGACCGCGGGCACGCCTCATACTTTTACCGTGACGGCTTACGATCCTTACGGTAATGTCGCCTCGTCGTACGCAGGCACTGTGCACTTCACAAGCGGTGATGGCCAGGCCGTCCTTCCTGGCGACTACACCTTCACCAGCGGCGATGCCGGCGTGCACAGTTTTAGCGCTACGCTCAAGACTGCCGGCAGCCAGTCGCTGACCGCCACCAACACGGTGACGGCCAGCATCACCGGCGCGCAGACCGGCATCACCGTCAACCCGGCGGCGGCGAGCAGCTTGGTCGTCTCCGGCTTCCCGTCGCCCATCACTGCAGGCACGACCGGCACCTTCACGGTCACGGCCCGCGATCCCTACGGCAACACTGCCACCAGCTACACCGGCACGGTGCACTTCACCAGCAGCGACAGTCAGCTTGGCGCCGGCGATTTGCCCGCCGACTACACCTTCGTCGCTGCAGACCACGGCGCCAGGTCGTTTACCGCAATCCTGCGCACGCCCGGCACGCAAAGTATCACGGCCACGGACACGGTTACCAGCTCCATTACCGGCACAGAGGCAGCCATTACCGTCAATGCCCCCCCAGCCCCGCAGATCGTGGACAACGGTACCGCGGGATATTCCGAAACAGGTACCTGGACCACGGAGACCGTGCCCGCCTATGGCGGCAACGAGCGCTATGCCAGCAGCAGCGGCACCGGCCAGAATACCGCCACCTGGCAGGTGACCGGGTTGCCGACAGGCTTCTATCAAGCGCAGGTGAGCTGGCATCCCTATCCCAACCAGGCGTCCAACGCTCCCTATGCGATTTACGACGGCAGCACGCTGCTGCAAACGGTCACGGTCAACCAAACCATGCCGGCCAGCGGTCCGATGTTCGGCGGCGTGCCCTTCCAGACGCTGGGGACCTTCAAGAT
>Ga0185299_10006945_pt1 | contig 11824 bp, 12 predicted proteins | sample PaiPotPPA55metaG_FD_128002 | JGI IMG/M metagenome (GOLD analysis project Ga0185299, IMG submission 128002) | Iron sulfur acid spring bacterial and archeal communities from Banff, Canada, to study Microbial Dark Matter (Phase II) - Paint Pots PPA... ...
GAAATGCTCCTGGTCGTACGGCGGGAGATAGAATCGTCTTATGGAAACTGGTTTTCAATGTGCGGGTTGCGGCGAGTGGAATCCAACTGCCGTGGATGAATCCGCAGGGCGCCGGCAAAGCTATGTCGAAGACTGCCAGGTCTGCTGCAAGCCCAACGTGCTGCGGGTAGAGTACGATCCTTCGTCGCTGGAATTCTATATTGCAGCTGCGCTGGAGTGAAAGGCCGGGATTGCCAATTGCCAATTTCCGATGCCAATTGGAAAACCTTCATGCAACTGCACTTTGTTCTTGCCTCGGCCAATCGAAGTCTTACAATCGGCAATTGGAAATCGACAATCGGCAATTCATCCCTTAGGCGCATTCGCGCTATAGTTAGCTGGCCCGAGTCCGGGCGCGTGGCGGATTCAGAAAGGATGACGGTGATGGCGAGCAGCTATGCAGGCGGTGGGCGGATGGTGGCGCACAATATGGTCACGACGCAGTTCGAGTTGGATGGTTTCCGGGTGACGCGCACGCTGGGAGTGGTGCGCGGAATCGTGGTGCGCTCACGCTCGATCTTCGGCACCATCGGCGCGGGATTGCAGACGCTGGTGGGCGGCAACATTACGCTGCTCACAAACTTGTGCGAGAAGACACGCAGCGAGGCGTTCGACCTGATGCTGCAGCACGCCGCTGAGTTGGGCGGCAACGCTGTGGTCGGAGCGCGATACGACGCGACGGAAGTGATGCAGGGCGTCACCGAAGTGCTGGCCTACGGGACGGCGGTGTTCGTCGAACCCGCGAAATAGGCATTGCCGATTGCCGATTTCCAATTGTCGATTGACCTTCAAGCCTGCCGCTGGATTTGAAATCGGAAACCTGGCAATCGTAAATCGGCAATTGTCCACATCTGCCCGGAGCCGCTTCAGTCTTTGTACAGCCAGCCTGCGACCAGCGTGGCCAGGATGGCGCCCAGCCACATTTCGATCATCCAGCCAAAGGGAAGCCAGCGATCGCCTGCGAACCAGGTTTCCTGCGCGAAGTTTCCCGGGAAGCCGGCGAAGAAGCCGGCCAGGAAGCCGATTTTGAGTGCAGCGCCCGGACCGGCTCCCAGAGTCTGGCGGGCCCAGGCGTAGAGATGGGCGACCGCGATTGCCAGAATAAAAAGGAGCACGATCCACTGGACTACGAAGAGTGGATAGCGCGGCATTTTCAAGAAGAACCCGGCGCTCTGCGCCGCCACGTAGCGCGCATCGGTGATGACGTACTTCCCAACCAGGAAACTCCAGAGGGTCCAGACCACGCCTCCTGCCAGACCGCCCAGCCAAATCCTGCTCCGGTTCAAATGCATAACGCCTCCGTGAGTGGTTGCTCAATAAACGGAGCAGTGTACACCCGGAAAGCACAAATGAAAAACGCGGAGGAGGAAGCAGAGGACGCTGACAGTAATACGTACGTGCATGTACAGATTACCGATCAAGGAGCCGCCGGGACGGCGGCGCTACAAAAGCTGGGGAAGTATCTGCTGACGCTTTGCAAAGGTGCGGCGGATCTGACGCGCTATGAAGAGTGAGTTGGCGAGCGCGCCGAGCGGTCCGAATCCTACTTCATATTCGATTGCATCGCGGACGAGGGTGCCGCGGATGCCGTTGCGCGTTTCGGAGAAGAACTCATGACGGTGATGCCACCGCTTGAAAAGGCCTGTGTGCTGAACATTCTGCTTCACATCGGCGAAATAATGGTTCCATTCGAATTCGGTGATGCGAGCGACCCAGCGAGCGCGCAGGGGCAAAAAAGGGAAGAGGCGGAACGAAGTCACGATTACTGTGCCGACGCCGGCGGTGTATGGATACGCCACAGAGTCCTGCGGCGGCGGAGGCGGGACGCGATGAAGTTCGTCGATTCTGGTCGCGGTGGAGGCGGGCATGATGCGCGGCAGGTTCTGCGGGTTCGAGAAAAACGCGAACACGCGCGGGACCGGGAAGGGAACCCAGTCTTCGAACTGGAGCTGGTGGTTCATGGTTCGGAGACGTTCACACCCGCCAAAACAGCCGGCTTTGCCCGGCGGACAGCCTCTTCGATTCGCTCAGGGCAGGCGAAGGTGGCTGTTCCGACATGATTCTTGCGCAGCGTCGTCATTATCCACAGGAAAATCCGCGCCGGGCGCGGGGTGCAAGGGAAATCTTAGCGAATAAATGGCGAAGGAACCTGGAGCGTAAACGCAACCGCTTGTGGTCGTCTTTGTGATTAACCACAAGTACTCGTAGTTTGTCGAGTCAGCCCTACAGTGGGAACCCTACCTTCAAGTTTGCGCTTGACAATCAATGACTTACGGGTAAGATGTGGTACAAAGTGGAACACAGTGGTAAGCATGGTTAAGGTCGTGGGAACGGGAAGCCAGTAAAGAGGAGCCGGTGGGAAACCGACCCAAGAGCACGACAAATCGCCCGAACCACCCGAGATTGACCCTAGTTTGCGTTGCTTTTACCTCCCTGGTTGCAGTCGTGATTAAGGAAGTGCGCAAAACGCGCGATTTTGCATTCGCGCAAAGAACGCGCAAATGCTCGCGCAGCGCACTCAGATCCTTCGGACGCAAAAGCCGCGTCCTCAGGATGACAGAGAAAGAATATGTTTCGCGGCAATCATCCAACTCGCGTCGACGAAAAGGGACGGTTGAAGATCCCGGCCGAGTTCAAGCGGGTGATCGACGAGAAGTACGGACAGCAATTCTACATCACAAGTCTGGACGGAAAGATTGCTCAAGTATATCCCTTCGAGGAATGGGAGCGGATCGAGCAGAGGCTGGCCGGGCTCTCCACTTTCGATCCTACGAAGAAGAAGTTTCTCAGCAAGGTGAACTATTGGGGACAGCTGGTCGAGATGGACGGTCAGGGGCGATTGCTGATGCCGCAACTATTGCGCGAGTCGGCTCAGATCAAGGGCGAAGTATCGGTGACCGGATACCAGACTTACTTGGAGGTCCGCAACCTGGAGTCGTACCGCAAGCAGGTCGAGGAAGACAAGTTCACGTCTGACGATGAGAAGAAGCTCAGCGAATTGGGCATCTAGTGGGCGAGGGTTCTACAGACACCCCTCAGGGGGTTGGGCATGGTGGTGGAAGGGAAGCGAGCCATGTTTCAGTTCTTTTAAAAGAAGCGATCGACTTTTTAAACGTGCGGCGTGGCGGGATTTACATCGACGCCACGGTGGGCTTGGGCGGACACAGTTACGAAATCGCAAAACGCCTCGGCGCACCGGGACATTTGATTGGGCTCGATAAAGATCCGGCGGCGCTGGAAAGAGCGAAAAGCAAAATCGTCGTTAGTCGTTCGTCGTTAGTCGTTGGCCAAACCGATTGGCCAATGGTGGAACTAAGGCACGGTTCTTTTGCGGATTTGGCGAACGACCAACGACCAGCGACCATCGACGGTTTGCTGGCCGACATCGGGGTGAGCAGTTTGCAGCTTTCCGATGCGGCGCGCGGATTCAGTTTTCAGGCGGATGGACCGCTCGATATGCGGATGGACCCGCGGTCGGAGCGAACCGCCGAACAAGTGGTAAACCACCTCGACGAGCGCGAGCTTGCCGATGTGATTTACGAATTCGGAGAGGAAAGGAGGTCGCGGAGAATCGCCAGAGCCATTGTCCGGTCGCGGCCGATACGATCTACCGCACATCTTGCGGATGTCATATCAGCCGCGGCCCGGCCAATGAATTCCGAACAGAGGCGAATTCATCCGGCGACCCGAACCTTTCAGGCGCTCCGAATCTTCGTAAACCGCGAACTGGACGATCTGCGGGCGCTGGTGGATGCGGCGCCCCGGATTCTGAAGCCAGGGGGACGCGTGGTGGTGATCAGTTTTCATTCGCTCGAAGATCGCATCGTAAAAGATGCCTTCCGCGAGGCGGCGCAGCAGGGTTCCATGAGATTGCTTACGAAAAAGCCGTTGACGGCGACAGAAGAAGAGAGTGATCGCAATCCGCGGGCGCGCAGCGCGAAATTGCGAGCGGCGGAAAAAGTTTAGAAGCGGGCATCGGGCTTCGGCTATCGGGCTTCATGAAGCCGAAAGCCGGAAGCCGATTTAAAAGTTTGATTCCGGAAAACCTGCCGGAGTCCCCGGCACAGCTGTCATGGCGTGCCGGGCGTTCAAGGTCTGAGAAGCGGGCATCGGGCTTCGGCCGTCGGGCTTCAGCAAGAGCCCGAATTAAGAAAGGCCGAGGCCCGAAAGCCGAAGCCGGTTTTGAGGGTTCCGTGGTAGGAATCCAAATTGAGGCTGGGAAATGTATACGGGAACATTGATTAAGGATCTGGTGGCGACAGTGGAGCGGGCGGAGCGAGGCGTTCTACAGAAACTACTCGCCGATGAAAGGGAACTGCGGCGGATGTTTGAGCTGCAGGCTCCGCGGATGCACAACGAACCGGCTTACGCAGGAGCGGCATAAATGGCAGCAGCAGCGGCGGCAATTCGGAATGCAGTCCCGGCGGCTCGGCGAAATACTTTCTTTACCGGAACTCCGGAAATCTACTTCGCCAAAGCGATCGACAATTCGCGGCTGGTCAAGGTGGAAGATCCTGGGCGCAATCGCGAGATGAAGCAGTTTGGCACGGCGCTGGTTTTTCTGTTTCTGCTGGTGTTTACCTATGCCTGGCAGCATTTCCGGGCGATTGAATATGGCTACCAGATCGAGTCGTCGAAGCGCGAACTGAATAATCTGACGGAGATGAACCGGGCACTGCGGTTGGAGGATGCGTCGCTGCGCGATCCGGAGCGAATTGATGTGATGGCGCGGCGGATGGGGATGGTGCCGCCGGAACCGGGGCAGGTGATTCGCATGGATAGCGCGTCGGCGGATTCGAATGCGCCGGTGATGGCCAGCGCGGAGCCTTTGCTGATGTGGACGGGGCAGTAGCGCGGCAGCTGAGAGCCGAGCTTTTTTGTGAAGAACAGGCTCGGCTCGGCGGACGGGCGAGAGACCAGTCCCTACACGAACTTTCTTGGCGGTCCGCCTTGCCGGTGGTCCGCCATGTTTGTCTGATCACCAAGAACTTTTCATTCCGAGGAGGGAATGCGACGCGGAACCTGCTGTGTGCCTGCGCTGGCAGAGAGCAGGTTCCTCCTCTGCGCTTCGCGCATCGTCGGAATGACAAAAGCGTTGGGATAGTCTCGGAATGACAAAGTGCTGGGATAGTCATGGCCAATAACTCCAATCCGGGCAAGAATTCCAGGCTTTACCTGCTGGGCGCGATGCTTCTGTTCTGGTGCGCGGCGATCTGCGGGCGGCTGGTCTATTTGCAGATCTTCCGCTATGGCAGCTTTGTGAAGCAGGCCGAGCACCAGCAGCAGCGGGAGATTCCGCTTTCCGCCAAGCGGGGCGTGATCTATGACCGCGCCGGGCATGAACTGGCGATGTCAGTGCTCGTGGATTCTGCGTTCGCTGTGCCCAGCGAAGTAAAAGATCTGCCCACGGCGGTGTCCCTGATTACGCGCATCACCGGCGACGATCGCAATGTTGTGCTGGCCGACTGCCGCAACCGCAGAACTTTCTGCTGGGTGGCGCGCAAAGCCGATGACGAAACGATTGAGCGCATCAAGTCGCTGCGGCTGCAGGGAATCCATTTTCAAAAAGAGCCGAAACGTTTTTATCCGGCGCGCGATCTGGCGGCGCAAGTGGTGGGGATGGTCGGGATGGAGGACTCCGGGCAGAGCGGCATCGAGCATGGGTTCGACGAAGCGCTGCGGGGGCGTGCGGGGAAGATGTTTATTTCGGTGGATGCGCGGCGGCAGTGGTTCTCCGACGTGGAGAAGCAGCCGGAGGCGGGCGAGAGCCTGGTGCTGACCCTCGACAAGAACATTCAGTACATTGCCGAGAAGGAACTGGACCAGGCGATTCACGACACGCAGGCAATTGCGGGCACGGTGATTGTAGAGAATCCGCACACCGGAGAAATTCTGGCGCTAGCCAACCGGCCGACGTTCAATCCGAATCTGCGCAAGCAGATCACGCCCACCGCTCTGACCAACCGCGCGGTGAGCTATGTATACGAGCCGGGATCGACGTTCAAGCTGGTCACGATTTCAGCGGCGCTCGAAGAGAAACTGACTAATCCCGATGAGGTGTTCGATTGCCAGATGGGATCGATTGTCTACAACGGCATGCGCATTCGGGACTCGAAGCCGCACGGACTGTTGCCGGTGTGGGGCGTGCTGGCGGAATCGAGCGACGTGGGCGCGATCAAGATTGCGTTGCGGCTGGGCGAAGACCGGTTCTACAAATATATTCGCGCGTACGGATTTGGCCAGCAGACCGGAATCGAGTTGCCAGGCGAGACGCGGGGGCTGACCAAGCCGGTGAGCCGCTGGTCGAGGGTTTCGATTGCGGCGATTTCCATGGGCCAGGAGATTGGGATTTCTCCGCTTCAGTTGGCGGGACTGGTCTCCACATTCGCGAACGATGGTGTTTGGGTTGCGCCGCGCATCGTCACGGGAAAAGTTGAGCCGAAGGGCACACCGCAGACGGTGGCGTTTCATCCGGGAGCGTCGCGGCGGGTGATTTCGAGTTTCACCGCGGCCCAGATGCGCGCGATGATGCAGAAAGTGGTGCTCGAAGGCACGGGGCGCAAGGCAATTCTGGAAGGCTATACGTCGGCGGGGAAAACGGGGACGGCGCAGAAGGTCGATCCCGCGACCGGAGCGTATTCGAAGACGAAGTATATCGGGTCGTTCGCAGGATTCGCGCCGATCAACAATCCGCAGATTGTTGTGGCGGTGATTCTGGATTCGGCGGTGGGGCTGCACCAGGGCGGGCAAGTATCGGCGCCGGTGTTTCGGCGTGTGACGCAACAGGTGCTTGAGTATCTGCACACGCCGCACGATCTGCCGCTCGCGCCGAATCATCAGTTGCTGGCGCAAGCGAAGATGAAGGATAACGATCTGGAAGAGGGCACGCCAGACCATCCGGGGGAGCCGTTGGAAACGGCAGAGGTGAACGGGGACTCGGGGGCTGGTAAGGACCGTGTGGCTCGGGCACTCCCGCCCGCGACTGCCGGCGGTGAGGGAGACGTCGTGGAGGCGGCGATGCGCCAAAGTGAACCCGTGGCAGGCACAGGAAGCCAGTCAGTTAAGGCTCCGACCAAGAGTTTGGACACCGCCACTGCGCAACCGAAGCTGCCCGCGACCGGAACGGTAGTTCTGGACGTGGAGCAAGGCGGAATCGAAGTGCCGTCCTTCGTTGGCAAGACCGTGCGTGGTGCCGTGGAAGCTGCTCAGGACGCCGGGCTGGAATTGGAAGTTGTGGGCAGCGGCGTGGCGCGGCAACAGACTCCATCCGCTGGGACGCACGTGGCAGCGGGGGCTCATGTGACGGTGCAGTTCGGTAGATAAGAAAAGTTCAAACACGGAGGACACGGGGTTTCACAGGGTAAGGCAAAACCTTGATTCCTCCGTGATGTCTGTGTCCTCTGTGTCAAAAGCCCTTCCCGTTTGACCGCCTGAAAAAGCGCGTGTTACGGTAATCAGTCACACCATCCCAGCAGCACGGCCGCTGCGCTGATTGAGGTCTCGCTTGTCCGCTGTGGAGACGACCGCCCCCACCGTTCGCAAAACTGCGTTGAACGCCGTCCATCGCCAGATGGGGGCGAAGATGGTCGACTTCAACGGCTGGGACATGCCGGTGGAGTATCCCGCGGCGATTGGCTGCGGAATCATTAACGAGCACATGGCGGTGCGCACCGGTGTGGGCATTTTCGACGTCAGCCACATGGGCGACATTCGCCTGGCGGGGCCGCAAGCGCTGGCTGCGGTCCAGGACATCTCCATGAACGACGCGGCGCGGCTGGCGGTGGGGCAGGCGCAGTATTCGGCGCTGCTTTATCCGTCGGGAGCGTTTGTCGACGATGTGATCGTTCACCGCCTGGGCGAGGACGAGTACCTGCTGGTGATCAACGCGGGTACGCGCGAGAAAGATTTCAACTGGGTGCGCGACAACACTGGGCAATTTGATTGCACAGTCGAGAATCTGTCGGACGACTTTACCCAGATTGCGATCCAGGGGCCCAAGGGCGTGGACGTGCTGCAGAAGCTGACGGACGCGGACCTGAGTGCAGTGAAGTTTTACTGGGTCACGCGCGGGACCGTCTGTGGGCTGAAGAATATTTTGATCGCGCGCACGGGATACACGGCGGAAGATGGATTCGAGATTTACGTTCCGGCGGATGAGGCTGGCAGCGCGCGCGTTTGGAAGGAAATCCTGAGCGCAGGGAAAGAGTTCGGCCTCGTCCCGTGCGGTTTGGGCGCACGCAACACTTTGCGACTCGAAGGTAAGCTCCCGCTCTATGGGCATGAGATTTCCGATACGATTAATGTTTGGGAGGCTGGGCTCGACCGCTTCTGCAAGATGGAGAAACCGGAGTTCGTCGGCCGTCCCGCGCTGGAGAAGGCGAAGTCTGAAGGCGTGACGCGGACGCTGGTTGGTTTGGAAATGGTGGAGCGCGGAATCGCGCGGGATGGGTACAAGGTGCTCGACAGCGGCGGTCGCGAAATCGGATACGTGACCAGCGGATCGCCCGCCCCGTTCCTTAAGAAGAATATTGGGCTGGCCTACATGCCGCCAGAGTTCGCGGCTCTGGGCGCGTCGGTGAAAGTAGAGATTCGCGGACAGGGCGTGGGCGCGCGGGTGGTGCCGACGCCGTTCTATAAACGACCGAAGAAGAATTTGTAGCGCCGCCGTCCCGGGGGCTTTTTGCAGTGGGCAGCGGTGGCGAGGACGCCGCCGCGACAACCACCGGGACGGCGGCGCTACACTAGGAACCGGAGATCATGGCCTATCCAACAGATCGTAAGTACACCAAAGAGCACGAATGGATTCAGGCGAGTGGAGCGGCCGCCGCCATCGGCATCACCGACCACGCGCAAGAGTCGCTGGGCGACATTGTATTCGTCGAGTTGCCCACAGTCGGCTCGGAACTGGCGGCGGGCAAGACGTTTGGCACGGTCGAGTCGGTGAAGGCGGTGTCGGATTTGTATGCTCCGGCCTCGGGTACGGTGACCGAGACTAATGCCGAGCTGGCCACGTCTCCGGAGAAAGTGAACAAGGATCCCCACGGTTCGTGGATGGTGAAGATCACGCTGAAAAATCCTGGCGAACTGGATAGACTGCTTTCCGCCGCCGACTATGAGAAATTCGTGGCGGAGGAAGCCGGACACTGAGAGTCATGTGATTCTGGACACTGCGCGAGCCTGCGGATGAGTTCACAATCGAACGGACCTCCAGTTACATCTAATCAATTTCCTATGCGCTATCTACCGAAATCTCCTGCCGACCGCGCAGCCATGCTGAAGGCGATTGGCTTGCGCTCGGTCGACGAATTGTTCGAGCCGATTCCGGCGGAATACCGGCTGAACCGCGATCTCAAGATCCCGCGGCAGATGGCGGAGTCGGAAATCGTGGACTATTTCCGAGAACGCTCGCGGGAAAACGGCGAAGGCTACACCAGTTTTCTGGGCGCGGGCGCGTACGCTCATTACCGCCCTGTCATTATTGATTCGTTGATCTCGCGCGGCGAATTCCTCACCGCCTACACGCCCTATCAGGCGGAGATTTCGCAGGGAACGCTGCAATCGATTTTTGAATTTCAGACGATGATCTGCGAGTTGACCGGCATGGAAGCCGCCAACGCTTCCATGTATGACGGCTCAACCGCCGCTGCTGAGGCCGTAATGATGGCGGTACGGCTCGCGGGCCGGCGGTCTGTGGTGGTAGCGCGCAGTTTGCATCCGGAGTACCGCGAAGTGCTGGCGACTTATGCGACGCATCAGGGGATGCCGCTGTCGGTTACCGGTTTCGGAGAGGATGGCCGGCTCAACCTCAAAGAGCTGGAAAAGTCGATCACGCCGGAAACGGCTTGCGTGCTCATCCAGTCGCCGAATTTCTTTGGCACGATTGAAGATGTGGCGGCGATCGCCGAGATCGCGCACAAGCACGGAGCGATGCTGGTGGTTTCCATTGCAGAAGCGGTGTCGCTGGGAATCGTGGAACCACCGCGCGAAGCGGATGTCATCGCGATGGAGGCACAATCGTTTGGTGTGCCGCTGGGATTTGGCGGGCCTTACTGCGGCGTGATTGCCACGCGGGAAAAGTTTGTGCGCCAGATGCCGGGGCGACTGGTGGGCCAGACGGCCGATAAGCAGGGCAGGCGCGGATTCGTGCTGACTCTAGCAACGCGCGAGCAGCATATCCGGCGCGAAAAGGCGACTTCGAATATTTGCACCAACCAGGCGCTGGTCGCGCTGATGGTCAACATTTTCATGACGGTCTACGGCAAAGTTGGATTGAAAGAGTTAGCTAAGCAAAATCTGGCGAAAACGGCTTACGCGGCAGGGCAATTCGCCAAGCACGGCAAGGTGTTGTTTGCCGGCACGCCGCGGTTCAATGAGTTTGTGCTGCAAACGAGCGAAGATCCGCATGCCATCAACAGCCGGTTGCTCAGGCACAAGGTGGTTGGAGGCTTGCCCCTCAAGAAGTTCTATCCCGAACTGGGGAATGCGGCTTTGTGGTGTTGCACGGAACTGACTACGCGCAGCGCGATCGACAACGCTGTGGGGCTGATGGCCGAGGGCGAGGGCTCAATGCGATCCGCTAAAGAAGAAGCTGGGGTTGAGGAGGTGGCGCGATGAAGAACATGATCCGCAAGGCCACAACCCACGTTAATCAGAACGAAGGCCTGATCTTCGAGAAGTCTTCGGCCGGAAAAGCCGCGTGGAAGCTGCCGCCGCTTGATGTGCCGGAAGTGGATACGTCAAAGCTTCTCGGTTCATCGGAGAGAAAAGATCTTGGCAACATGCCCGAGGTGAGCGAGATCGAAATCATTCGCCACTTCACGCGGCTTTCTACTTGGAATTACGCGATCGATCTCGGAATGTATCCGCTGGGCTCATGCACGATGAAGTACAACCCGCGGGTGAATGAAGCCGTCGCGCGAGTGGAGGGAATCGCGAACGGGCACCCGTACCAGCCGGAGAAGATTTCGCAAGGAGCACTGCACATTCTCGAAACGCTGCGCGCGTGCCTGCTCGAAGTCACGGGCATGGATGCGATCACGCTGCAGCCCGCAGCCGGCGCGCACGGAGAGATGACCGGATTGCTCATGGTGCGGGCTTATCATCAGTCGCAGGGAAATGCGCGCAAGAAGATTCTGATTCCCGACTCGGCGCACGGCACAAATCCGGCGACCGCGGCCATGGTCAACTATGCCGTCGAGAACCTGAAGTCGGATTCGCGCGGCATGGTGGATATCGCCGCGCTGGAAGCGCAGATGAGTGAGGATGTCGCCGCGCTCATGCTTACCAATCCCAACACGCTGGGCGTCTTCGAGCAGCGGATTCACAAGATCGCCGACATTCTGCACGCCAAGGGCGGGCTGCTCTACATGGATGGCGCCAACATGAACGCGCTGGTGGGCAAGGTGCGCCCGGGCGATTTTGGCGTCGATGTGATGCACTTAAACCTGCACAAGACTTTTTCCACTCCGCATGGCGGCGGCGGGCCGGGATCGGGGCCGGTAGCGGTAAAGAAAATCCTTGAGCCGTTCCTGCCCACGCCGGTGGTGGTCACCAAGAACGATGGCACGCTGGGTTTTGATTACGACCGTCCGGAGTCGGTGGGGCGGGTGCGCGCGTTTTATGGCAACTTTGGGATGTTTACTCGGGCGCTGGCTTACACCCAGGCCAATGGGCCGGATGGTTTGCGGCAGACTACTGAGGATGCGGTGTTGAACGCCAACTACATTCGCAAGGGCCTCGAAGGTACGTACGATCTGCCGTATTCCACGCCGACCATGCACGAAGT
>Ga0185299_10006946_pt1 | contig 11822 bp, 10 predicted proteins | sample PaiPotPPA55metaG_FD_128002 | JGI IMG/M metagenome (GOLD analysis project Ga0185299, IMG submission 128002) | Iron sulfur acid spring bacterial and archeal communities from Banff, Canada, to study Microbial Dark Matter (Phase II) - Paint Pots PPA... ...
CAGGCCAGAATTCCAGCGGCGGCAAAACCGTGCTGCTGAGTATCACCAAGAAGGGTGATCGCTATCTGCGCTCGCTCTTGATCCACGGCGCACGCGCCGCGCTGCAAGTCGCCGGACGCTACGATGACCCCCGCAGCCAGTGGGCCATCCGGCTCAAGCGCAAAAGCGGTCCGAATGTCGCCACCGTCGCGCTGGCCAACAAGAATGCGCGCGTGCTGTGGAAGTTGCTGACTAGCGGACAACACTTCCGAGTCCAGCCGCCCGTACCCGAAGCGGAGCGTGCTCAAGCCGCGCACCGCTTGGCCAGCCCCAAGCCTGCTGGCCGGCGCGCTGCAGTGCGGCTAGAGCACGATGCCAGACCTCAAGATTTTTCCACCAGCCCTCCAGAGGACAATTAGGAGGGCTGGCGGAAAAATCCGTTCAACCAATTGTTCGAACGGCAACGATTAAAGCAATTAACTCTTACCCGAGGTTGCGAAGGCTGACTTGCTCAGAGCTGATGGCATACCGGTCGGACCGGCGCTGCTAAAGCCCGTTTTCTGTCACGGCCCGCGAGGCCGGGGGGAATGATCGGACACTCAGCGCGCGGATCACCTTCATGGCCGCGGGACACTTATGCGCCCGCTCACTCAGGCCGGATATATGACCGCAACCGTTCTTTGCCGCAGCTCTCAGACAAGAAGGCCTTGCGCGCGAGCGGGGTCCATATATGACATAAGAAGAAACACGAACTGACTAGCCCCCAGGTTTTTACTTCTCCGGCAAACTTTCAACTCGGGACACTAGCAGGTATTACAAGACCTCTCGCGAGCACGCGAAGTGCGGAATCGCCTTCACCACCCCGCCTTGGCAAAAAACTTGAATGAATCAGCCCGAAAGCAGCCATCGATTGCGATGGCGGCGCTATTCGCGGCCGCGTTTGCAGCGACGAGTCTGGCGCGTTGCATGTCTACTCGACCGACACCCTACGAGACGCTGGTTATCCATTAGGCGCGGGTAGTCCAAACAGCGTGCGCACCCATTTCACCTCTCTTGGCATTTTTACTGACACGGCGATGACTTCTCACGAGGATCCAGCCTTCGGTTAACGAAAGGACTTCTGTAAACCATCGATCAGGAAGAGAAGAGGACTGCGGAACACTCCGGGCTGAGCGCGCAGAACAGGTCGCAGTCGAATCCTTTCGTCCGGGCCAACGTAAAGCTGTTCATTCTGGCGGAGTATAATGTATGCAGTTGATGGAGGTTCGCCCGCGCGTTTCAGTAATCCAGGTTGAAGATCTTCGCGGCCAAACATGTCCTGAAGGGGAGAACGCCGGTAAATCGGCAGAGCATGACCATAATAGTAGGTGAGTTCGTAGTTCTGTGTTGCGGTATATACTCGCGCATCTCTTACTCGCTGTCTCACGGCAGAGGCGAATGACTTGATCGTGCGGGTTTCATATAATTCGGTTCTCAAAGTTCCGGTCCAGAAGCTTACGGCGGCAATTGCTGCCACTGCGACTCCGGAGCTCGTGCAACCATGGCGCCGGCAGGCCAGGCCGCCAATGGCTAAAACAGCACCCACACCTGTACTAATTACAAGCACAACGAACTGCCGCTGCAAATGAACCACTGCTTGAACGTATAAGTGGGCGAGTAGCCAGTCATCGGAAGTTGGTCGCAGCTTGAGTACATTCACGCTGCGACCGCTCGCGCAGTACCACCACGAACCTAATATCAGGATCAGCATGGTTGCACAGGTGCCAACGAGCGACACATCCCGAAATCGCACGACGGTCGTCTGCTTTGCTCCGGCCGGACCAGATCTGAGTGCGAATACGCCGGAAATTACAATTGCGAGACTCGGCAATGCGGGCAATACGTAGTAGGCCTGCACGCTATGGGCGAGAGAAAACAACAACAGCACCGCGATTACCATTGCCACGTGAAAACCCAGTGGCCTGCGCGCACCCTGATCGATACATCCCAAAACCGCGGCAAATGTTAGTGGGATCAGCATAACCACCGATGGGAGCGCGGCTCGAATTAACCGGAGAGGGATGAAAGTCCATGTATGAGGAGGGCCGGTACCCTCGGTGCTCGCTACGGTGAGCGCGTGTCCAAGGTTTTCTGCGACCACGACGCTGGTAAAACCCCTCCCATATTGCACCGCCGCCGCAAGATACCAGGGAGCGGCCGTCAGCAATGCGGCCAGCAAGAGTTGCCAAGGCCATAGCCGGCGAACGGCGGAAAACGGGTTCTCGCCTCTGAATAACAGGAACAGAACTGTGGCGAGCGTGCAGAGCAAGACGGCGACGGGACCCTTCGTTAGCATCGCCAGCCCGAGGAGAACCCCGGCAAGCGCCGCGCGATTGGCTGATCCGGTCTGTGCGATTATTGGATAGAGGGTGCAATAAGCACTGAAAAGTAGCAAACTCATCAACATGTCGCTGATATTGACGGTCGCGAATGAGGCGAAGCCGTAACTACCCAGTAACACACCATATGCGAACCACCCCGCCAGCCGTCCAACGTTGGCCTTCGTCCAGAGAAGCACCTCGGTGGCGAGCAGAGCCCCGGCGATCAGAGAGACCATCCGCGATAACGGCTCGGTGACGTGACCGCCTGCGCAGTCAGCGAGTAAAGCGGTCAGCCAAAAATAAAGGGGCGGCTTGAGGTTAATCAATCCGTAGTAGTCGCGCGCAACAAGCCAGTGCCCATGAGAAATAATGTCCTGAATCCATTGGGCCTGAAGCGGCTCCTGCACGCCCGCAAACGGCGCGTTGATGCCTTGGCTAAGAACTACCAGTGCCGCGGCGAACGCACCTATGGCAGGGAGGACTTGTCGGCTCTTTCTGACTACCGAGGACGCAAACCGGCTGCGTACCAGACGCGCTTCTTCAGTGCGGCCAACAAATAACTGTTCGAAGCTGCGCAGCGCCAGAACTGGGATCAAGTAGAGCATCGTGCGATCAGGGTCTACTAGCTGCTCATCATTGACGAGATCGGCTATCAGCCTATGAGCCGCGAGCAGACCAACTTCGGCCCGTTTGATACCTTCCGTTATAAACGTCCCTTTCGGTCGGACAAAAAGAATGACGCGGGGACTCTCGGACAGACGGATGAACCGGTGCTGTCGCGGAATTCGATGTCCCCGCCGGGCACAATGCGCTTTAAAGGCGTGGCCATCTCGGCGGCAGTCAATAAATGCGTTCGGATAGCCTAGAGTGAGCAACCATGCCCCGCAACCCATGGACGACTCGGCCGGATCCTCATCGAGAGCACTTCACTCGACTCGCCGTTCCCGGCTTGACCCGACCTCGCGATGAGAGAACAAGATGAAGCGACAGCGGAGCGCGGGGCTTAGCTTCTTTGCAGTGACTTTTCATGTCGGGCGGTTCTGCATGAGTCGCTTACTTCCGATGATCGAGGTCGGTGTGACCGGCATCGGTTTGGCTCCCCGGGCCGGATTCGAACCAGCGACCCGACGGTTAACAGCCGTCTGCTCTACCGACTGAGCTACCGGGGAGCATTGCCTGACGCTAGAACCTACTTCGTATCTTTCCTGCGCATCAGAAGCAATAATCGCCGTGGTTCAGCTGCGACGATTGGAATTATTGGCGCAGTTCTCGGCGCGCGGCTCAGCCAGCATCAGCATCCCGTAGCGGATGGTAGCGGCAAGTTTCTCGATGCGCTCGAGGAGCTCGGGATGCGCGTCGACTGGCGCGGTTTGCAGCCGCTCAGCGGCCCACGTCAGATTCTCGCGCATCAGGTTCAGTGCGCGTTCGATGCTGTGATGATGGCGGGCTTGCCGATGCGCTCGTTCGCGTGCAGCCTGGAGATCCCGTATTTGAATCAGCTCACCCATGGTCCGTCAGCATTATTGCGTATAGATCCGTGCTCGGCCAGCAGCCGGTTGAAAAAGCCTTCGCGGCCTGCTTCTCCTCGCGTACGATCTGCCGCTGCGAATGTGAGAGATCTGGAAGGAGGAAACCAGTTTCTGCGCAGAGTGTTGAGACTGAGCTTCCAGCAATGCGAATTGGCAACCCATTCTCCTCACCCTACTGACGGGCCGGACCGAATAGTCATTTGAGTTTCTTGCCAGCGCGACGTTTTCGTGCGAGTGTTTCGTGTCCCCTCTCGGTGAACCATAGGATCTGGCTGACAATTCCATTCATGATGTCGAGTTCACGTAGCCGAAGTCCTGCCCGCCCCACAATAGCGCGAAGCGTAAACATGATGTGGTCTGGATTATCTTCCGGCAAAAAACCAATCGCAACCAACGCTTTCGCCATCCGCGCCAGCATCGCGTCCGTTTTAGTGCTTGGGGCCCATTGTTGTGCCAAGGGCAGTTCGCGCGCCGCGCCCGCTGCCAGCATCAACTCGTAAGCAACGATTATCACCGCCTGCGCAAGATTAAGCGACGGATACGCCGGAGCAGTCGGGATCGTTGTCAGACGCTGGCACAACTTAAGTTCCTCATTGGTGAGGCCACAGTCCTCTGGACCAAAGACGAACGCAATTCGATGCGCGTCGCTCAATACTGACAACTCATTCGATATCTCACGAATTGGCCGCGCCTCGCTGCGATAGAGGCCGGCGCGCGCGGTCGTGCCGACCACCAATGTGCGATCGGCCAGTGCTGAATCCAGTCCGGGATGAATCGTAGCAGCAGCCAATACGTCGCGACCGTGAACGGCCATCGTTGCGGCCTCGCCCTGACCGGAGTTCTGGCGGGACCAAGTTCGTTTGACGTCGTTGGCAGCGTGAAAGGCGGTCGGCGGCACGATCCGCAGGTCGCTGCATCCCATATTTTTGAGAGCGCGCGCCGCCGCGCCGATATTACCCGGCGATCTGGGCTTGAACAGCACGAAAGCGACGTTGTCGAGCGGCATCGGTATCGGCCTCAGGTTTGAATCAGGCCTGGATACTCACTTTAATCGTATTGATGAGGAACATCCCGCGCGTGATCGCGCTTTGAGAGAACGGACTACCGCATGAAACGTAGGATAGATCGATGAAAATCGTTTCCTTTGGCGATGTGCACATGGCCACGCGCAATCTCGGGCGCATGGCCGATATCTTGCGCGATACTGACTTGATTATCGTTTCGGGCGATTTGACCAACTTTGGCGGCATTGACGACGCCCGGAAAGTACTCGACAGCGTTCGCCAGGCGTGTCCGCACGTGCTCGCACTTCCGGGTAATCTCGACCGCCGTGAAGTCACACAGTTTCTCGAAGCCGAGGGGATTGCGCTGCACGGCAAAGGCGTGGTGCTTGATGGCATCGGCATTTTCGGCTGCGGCGGCTCCAACATTACTCCGTTCAACACGCCGACCGAGCTGACCGAGGACGAAATATACGCGACGTTAAGACTTGGTCACGAGGTCGTTCAGAATCGCCGCCCACTCCTGATGGTCTGTCATACACCGCCCTACGAGACTAAATGTGACCGGATCGTTGGCGGCAAGGCGGTCGGCAGCACGGCCGCGCGACGCTTTATAGAAGAGGTGAAGCCAGACTTGTGCATTTCCGGCCATATTCATGAGTCAGCCGCCACCGATGCGATTGGGCCGACTAGAATCATCAATGCTGGACCATTCAAAGGCGGCGGCTATATCGTCATCCATGCTGACGGTTCGCAACTCGCGGCCAAACTCGAATTTCTTTGAGGTTCCTCTGCCCTCACTCGCTGCTCAGTCGATTCGCGTCTGGGGCGGCAAGATCGCACACGGATGGCCCATTATCTTCAAGAATTGTTTCAAGTTGGTGCAGCGTTTTGTGCTGGGCCGAATGCCTTTCCCAAAGCACTGATTGGCCGGCGACGGTTGCCACCGCTCAAAGGTCGCGGCCGACTGCCTCCGCAACCGGCTTCAGCACCCTCATCAACTCGGCGAACGACGCCGGATTCAATTGTTGGGGGCCGTCGGACAAGGCCTTTGTCGGGTGCGGGTGTACCTCGATTAGCAAGCCATCGGCCCCCGCAGCGACCGCCGCCAGCGCCATCGGCGTCACCAGCGACCAGATTCCGGTGCCGTGGCTCGGGTCGACGATTACCGGCAGATGAGTCCATTGCTTAAGCAGCGGCACCGCGTTGAGATCCAGGGTGTTGCGCGTGGCAGTTTCGAAAGTGCGAATGCCGCGTTCGCACAGGACTACATTGGGATTGCCTTCCGAGAGGATATACTCGGCGGCCATCAGGAACTCCTCGATTCGAGTCGACATCCCGCGCTTGAGCAGGATCGGTTTGCGAATTTTGCCCAAGCGGCGCAGTAGCGAGAAATTCTGGGCGTTGCGCGCTCCCACCTGGAGCATATCGGCATGCTCAGCGACCAGTTCGATGTCGTGGGCATCCATAATCTCGGTGACTACGGGCAAACCGCAGCGTCGGCCTGCATTTTCCAGCAACAGCAGACCTTCGTTCTCCATCCCCTGGAACGAATACGGGGAAGTGCGCGGTTTATACGCGCCGCCACGCAACAGATGAGCGCCAGAGCGTACGATTGCGTCGGCAGCGCCCTCGACCTGGTCGCGGCTCTCGACTGCGCACGGGCCCGCAATCACGGCGAGCCGCTTGCCGCCGATGGCAGCGCCCTTGACCCGAATTACGGAACCCTCGGGCCGCACCTCGCGGCTTGCGAGCTTAAACGAATGGAGAACCGGCATCACACGGTCCACGCCTGAAACAGATTCCAGATGCTGGAGCGAGTGGGTTTCGCCGCGCTCCTCGCCCACGCAAGCGATCACGGTTCGCTCGATGCCAACGATCACGTGCGCACGGTAATCGAGTTGCTCGACCATCCGCACGACATTCTGGATGTTGGCTTCGGTGGCATGCGCCTTCATTACGACGATCACGTTATGGGACCTCTTGTACTGAGAAATAACAAAGCTAGCGCCAGGACAAGCGCCTCACAAGGCTTATTTGGTTGAACCAAAGCAGTCGACCTACTATTGTGACCATATCAATCCGGTTTATGATGCGCTTGGAGCGCAGCGGCGGCATCTACCCAGACGGAGATGACTGTGATTCGCACCCTTTCGCGGCAGCTTAAGCTGATACACACGTCCGACGTTCACCTCGAGAGCGACACGTTTGGTTCGGGTCCCCGGGGCGATATCTTCCGTGACAGCGTGCGCCGCGCCTTTGCCGGAGTAATTGATGTCGCGAACGGCAACCGTGCCGACCTTCTCCTGATTGTAGGTGACCTGTTCGATTCGAACCGCGTCAGCGCCGAGGCGCTCGCCTTCGCAATGGATCAGATTGAGCGCGCACGGATGCCGGTAGTGATGATACCTGGTAATCATGACGCGCATGACGAGCGTTCGATCTATGCTGCACTTTCCCCGGCTTCGTTGCCTCGAAACCTGCACCTGATCCTTGACCCCGAGGGTGTCTCGTTGGAATTTCCAGAGCTTGCCGCGCGTGTATGGGGTCGCGCGCTGGTTGAGCATTCGCCGGAATACCGCCCGCTGTCCGGCTTGCCGCAGCCAGTGCCGCACGCATGGAATATCGGCTTGGCACACGGGTTTTTCAGCGAAACCGAAACGAATCGCTCGTCGCCGATTACGCCGGCTGAAATCGAGGCGAGTGGCTACGACTATATCGCACTAGGCCATATTCACGTTTTCGGCGATGTATCCCAGGGCCGCACTCGCGCATTCTATTGCGGCACCCCGGCCCCACTCTATGCCAGTTCAGAGGCGGGTTGGGTGCTACAGATCAATTGCGTTCCGGGCGAACCCGTCCGGGTCGAGCGATTGACGGTGGGCGATTCCATATTCCCGGCAGATAGCCTCGTCAGTCGCTGATCCTGTCTTGGAGAGGCTGTTCAATTCTCAAGGGGAGGGTGTTTGTCGTGCCAGGGGCACGCCTCTTCAAAGGCTGCGGCGAGCGCGTCATGCCGACCTCATCGGCGGGCCGTCCCACAATTTGAAGTCCGATAGGCAACCCCGAGCCGGTAAACCCGTTTGGCAACGAAATCGCCGGTTGGCCAGTCGCGTTAAATGGGAAAGTGAACGGGATCCATCCGAAGGTTGCTTCAAGTGAGTCTTCGGGCGAGCGATACAGTGTTCCGAGCTTTACGGCTGGATACGGCAGAGTCGGCGTCAATAGCGCGTCGTATGGTAATAGCTCCTGCACGATTTGACGCGAAACGTTATGCATTTTCGCCACCGTGGCGATGTATTCGCTGGCGGACAGCCGGCGGCCGTTTTCCCAGGCGGCGCGCACGATCGGATCGACTGCGTCGGGATCGTGCAGCGGAATAGAGCTAATGCCAGCGCAGATTAACGTCTGCCCAATATCTTTTAGTAGCGCAGCAGGATCGAGCTTCAGCGGCTCAATCCGATGACCCATTGCGACCATGGTTTTACATGCGGTGTCAAATGTTGCCCTGACCTCGGGATCAACTGAGGCCAGCGATGTTTCAGCAATCGCGGCTAGCCGCAGATGACGAGGTCTCAATTTCAGCGCGTCCACAAAGCTGCAAGATGGCGGCGGTGCCCAGTAGGGATCACCTGCGGCGGGACCCGACATAACGTCGAGGAGCAACGCCGCATCACGCACTGAGCGGGTCAATGGTCCATTGGTGGCAAAGCCGGCCCACCCTTCACCCATTACAGGAGCGTTAGACACGCGGCCGCGCGACGGCTTGATCCCGACGAGGCTGCAACAAGCGGCTGGCAGCCGAATTGAGCCGCCACCATCACTACCTTCAGCGACAGGATTCATGCCGGCGGCGACTGATGCGGCAGCGCCTCCGCTGGAACCGCCAGCGGTGCGCGACAAATCCCATGGATTATGGGCCGTTGGACATAGTCCACCGTCTGTAGTTGGTTTGCCGCCAAACTCCGGGGTTGTGGTCTTGCCGAGCAAGATGCCGCCGGCGGCCATAATTCTCGCAGCGTATTCCTGGTCGGCGCGCGGTACAAAGTTCTCGAAATTCTTCGACCCGAGAGTTGTTCTGATACCCTTCGTCCAGGTGAGATCCTTGAGCGAAAAAGGAATCCCGTAAAGCGGTAGGGAAGCGCGTGCAGGCGCGGGGAGACGTTCGAGGCGGGCAGCGTCTTCGAGCGCGCGTTCAGCGGTCAAGGTCATAAAGGCGCCGATCTTCGAGTTCAGCCGCTCGATCCGATCGAGGAAAAACTCGGCCGCTTCACGCGGGCGAACTTCGTTATTTAATATCAGCTCGCGCAACTTCCAACCTTCAATCCAGAGGTCAAACATCAAATGATCCTCGCCAACCACAATAGTGCGCTTGTTACGTCATTGTTCATTATCGGCAAGTCCGATCTATTTTCCAGAGCGGTTGCCTCGCCCGCTCGACGCCGAAGGAAATCTTCTCAAACGTCCGATGTCTATCGCATAGACCAGCATTGAGGGATCGCAGCACGCACAGGGTCTAATGTTATTTTGAGGGTTTCGAGCGCTATTCAGAAACTTTTCAAAAAGGCATCTGTTGGTGTTCGCGGCATAATCGTCCTTGGCATTGCGGTAGCCGTCGGCGGCATTTCCGCACTCGCCTGGGGTCAACCAGCGCGAGCTCGCGGAAGCGGCACTACAAATCAGTCCAATCAATCTGCTGAGCAAGCTGTAGTAAGCTACCCCCAGCCGCCGCCGGGATTTGCTCCCCTTATGGCGTCGGATAAGCAGCTGGCACGTTACGGATTTCCACCTCGGCCCGACGCTCGGGGAGCACCCGAATCATACCGCCATTGGCGTTCACTAGTGTTGGTGCCGCGTATCGCAAATCCGACATTGGAGCGAACGACGATCTATAACGGTGCCACTCAACGTGCGCCGACTAAAAGCGAGCCTCAATGAAGCACCACACGTTTTGACGACAAGAGGACGTCGATGGGTGAGACGGCGCTGCAACTGCGCTACGTTCTGCGACCCCTCCCTGCACGGAGGAACTGCCAGCAATGGCATTTTGCGATGACCAGCAATTTGATTCTCGCCGGACCTCTAGCTGTGGCCGCACTACAGCGCAACATTGGTTCGCTTGTTCCCGCATTCTCCGACCCTGCGCTCTCCAGACCTTGCTGAATAAGGTTCAAGCTGGTAAAGGCAGCACCTCTTGCGACGGGATCAGTTCCGAGCGCCGCGATTAAGCTGCGGCGACGCCTCGCATCACACAAGCGCGGCGGGATCAAAACCAGGACCGCAGTAGGGCTGAACGGCGGAATGACGCAGGGGTGGGTTGGGCTGATGCCCTAGCCGAAACGCGGGAGAATCGAGCGCTCTCAGCATCCCTCGTCAGCATTCGTCTGATTCTGCGCTACACGCATCCAGGAGCTCGCAGCCGGCATTGGCAATCCCTAACTGTATGGAGCTTGTCATGGCCGCAGCAAAGCTGCATCAACGGCGCTGAGCGGGGGCTATCGCAGGATAGGGTGAAATGGTCAGGCGGCCGCGCTAATCTTTTTGGCTCGATGGTAATTCGAGAGGTGATTCTCTGGGTTCACGTGCTGTGCGGCGTCGTATGGGTCGGCGCCTGCGCAACGTTCGTCGTAGCGGCGGCAGCATTGAATGGAGAACCTGATGAATCATCCGCATTTACCATCAAGGTAGCTCCACAGATTAATCGCCTGTGTGTGCCGATGGCAATCGCGATTCCAATCACCGGGATCGGCAATCTGATGTTCGCCGCGCAGGCGCGCGGCTTGGTTCTTCCGGCAGAGTTCATCGGAATTGTCGCTGCCAAAGTCGTTCTCCTCAGCATCATGGCACTGGGATTGTTGGGCGCCTCGCGGGCGGCGGTCATACTTCAGAAACAATTACCAATGGGACCATCTGCGCCGCGGCACAAGGTCAACAGGCGAATAATGGCCTTATACGGGCTCATTACTGTGGCGGGAGTCTTCGCGTTGGTATTGGGGTTATGGCTTTCAGGAACTTAAATGCGCATCAGAGGAGACATTTTAGTTCTCACTGTGCACTTTTCATTGTAGCTGCGTTGTACAGCTGGCGAGAACGGAGTTGATGGAGCAGCCACCAAAGATCCAGGTCGGCGAGTTTACTGTCGCGTTTCTCAGTGATGGTATCTGGCGCAACGACGGCGGATGCATGTTCGGCGTAGTCCCACGCGAGCTATGGCAGCGCGACCACCCGGCAGATGATAGAAACCGTATCCGGCTAAATCTCGTTTGTCCCCTGATTCTCAAAGGTGGCGAAGCAATTGTCGTGGATACCGGTATCGGCAACCGGCTGAGCGAAGTTGAGCGCAAGATTTTCGACCACGGCGATGGCTGGCTTATCGATGGTCTCAAGCAGCTTGGTCTGGAACCCGGCGACGTAACTCACTTGCTTTTGTCTCATCTTCATTTCGACCATTGTGGGGGAATCATACGGCGACAAAATGCGGGGGGCTTTGATGCCGCGTTTCCCAAAGCTCGGATATTTCTACAAAAGGGCGAATTCGAGATTGCCAGCTATTCGAGCAACGAACGGCTGCGGGCCGCCTATCGGCATGTGGCTGAATGCCTCGAACCTGTCACTAGGATGCTGGAGCTAATCGACGGTGATGTGGACCTGGTGCCAGGTGTGACCGCGGTCGTCACGGGCGGCCATACCGAGCGGCATCAGGTCGCACTAGTGCATTCGTTAGGCGAATGTTTCATGCATTTGGCCGACATCGTTCCGACACGTTCACATATGCGGGGAGCATGGAATCAGGCGTACGATCTCGATGCGCTGCGCACGATGGAGCAGAAGGCCCATTATCTTGGCCGTGCGATAGCTGAAGGATGGTGGGTTTCCTTCGCACACGACGCTTCGGTATGTGCGGCACGGATCGTGAATAACAATGGGAAATTGATGCTCGGAGAATCGCTGCC
>Ga0185299_10006949_pt1 | contig 11820 bp, 12 predicted proteins | sample PaiPotPPA55metaG_FD_128002 | JGI IMG/M metagenome (GOLD analysis project Ga0185299, IMG submission 128002) | Iron sulfur acid spring bacterial and archeal communities from Banff, Canada, to study Microbial Dark Matter (Phase II) - Paint Pots PPA... ...
CTTCCTCATCTAAAGTGCCCTCGAACTCAATTTGCGTCATGAATTTATCTGTTAAATAATCTAGTCTTTTGTATTCCTCGGTGGGCGGCAACCCCCTCACCGCGCGATCCGTATTTTCTTCCAACAGATCGTCGTAATACTTGATTCTCGCTGCCCTTTTCACGTCGCCTCCTAGGGCAACCAGTGTTGTCCGAGCTTAGCGATTCCTATAGATGACCTTTAGTACAGGTGTTTCGAGGGAGTTACCTGGCGGAGTGACGATCTAAAGCGTGGGGCGCGACATCCATTGCGTTACTTGTTGCGAAGTGATTCAAATGCGGCGCGGCGATACTTTCCTGTGGCATTGACCGGTTTTCCAAATTGAAACTCAGAACTTGGTCGTCAAGATTAAAGGGTGTAAAAAAAGGCAGGCCACTGGCGAAAGCAGTGAGCTAAAAACCCACACAAAAGGCAGAGAAGAACGGCCGCAATCGAAATCAAGATTGCTGCTACGAAAAAGCGACGGCGGCATATCGAAAAGCCGCCAGTCTCAATCCCAGCTCTCCACTGTCCCAGTACTTTCAAACTCCCGTACGGCCAACAAGCCCACAGAGTTGAGCGACTACAGTGTGTGCGCCACTTGGGGCATCAAAGAAAAGCGTGTCTATTTACTTCATGTCTTTCGCAAGCGTCTTGGCTATCCCGAATTGAAGCGCGCCGTGCGAGAGCAGGCAGGGGCGTTTAATCCCAAAACGATCATGATCGAAGACAAGGCGTCTGGGACGGGCGAGCGACCCTGGGATTACGTAGGTACGCCACCCGCGTTCGCTCCCCAGGCTTTCAGACATTTCATGAGACATCTGTTACTTCTCGATTCTATTCATCTTGACAACGGCTTGCACAGAATGGGAAGGCTGATCGAGTCCGCTAACGATCCTTGCGGCCGCTTCTGGCACGCACTGAGGAACTGGGCCAGTGGCTCGAAACAGAACGCCATGTCGGCAGTAGCCGATGGTTTTTATCTCAGCCAGGGAGCTTGACTCCGCATTGAGTGCAGATCAAGGCATCCGGTGCGTTAGCCTTACCGCACTCGACGCAAAATCGCTGCTGTGGAGCGCGACTATTTGCCGATACTGTATTTTTGATCGTGTGAATTTTCAAGCTGTCTTCGACACAAGCTCAGGAAGCAACCGTTACAAACTTTACTGGCTCATGGTTGCTCAAGATCGGCGACGGGCAAGGCAAGATGGTTTTGCACCAGCAAGATTGGCAGACAATACCGGGGAGCTACTTCCTCGACAATGGAGAGAAGGGCCTCGTGTACGCCAATCATGACGGCAAGACACTTGGGGCTACGTTTGTTCGAGCAATCTCGTCACCCACGCGTTGGTACCTAGATGAGATACCTTATAACGTAAATCAGGAAGGGTACTTGGAGAGCTCTGGTTTTGTACAGTTACAACGTGCCTCAGCGACGGGTTGAGCTCCAATCGGTACAAAAGTTAGATTCTACGCGCCGTTAAGCTGCGCTAGGGCCAGTGGTGCTTATGGCGCGCTTATGATGAACACTACTTCGTCGCATGCATTAGTGGCTTGAGTCGTGGATAGGGCTATTGTCGAAAATGAATCGAGAACGCTACGAATTCCTCGCATGGAAGCAAATCGAGCCATGAGGCCACAGCATGATTCCGGGACCGAATGATTAGCACAAACCTATGAGTATGAGCCAGAGTTCTGGAGACGCGATTCGCTTTAATCTGACTGACCAGTTTGTCGACCGCCACATTAGAGAAGGCCGGGCACAGAAAGCCGCGATTCGATGCGGCGAGTCGGTTTACACCTACGGCGATTTGGCTGCCGACATAAATCGTGCTGGGAATGGTCTGCTCAGGTTGGGCTTGCAAGACGAGCAACGGGTATTGTTATTGCTTCCCGACTGCCCCGAGTTCGCTATCGCGTATTTTGGTGTCATGAAAATTGGCGCTGTGGCCGTCCCGACGAGTACCGCTGCGCGAACAGCCGATTACGATTACTTCCTCCGCGAAAGCAAGGCACGAATACTCATCGTCCACTCGACACTCTTTGGGGAAATTGCGCCAACTTTAGATGAGCAGCGTTTTCTCCGGCACGTCATCGTCGTCGGCGAACCTCGGCCCGAGGGCAAGCATTGGAATGAGTTGCTTGCCCAGAATTCGCCCGAACTAGATGCGGGAACGACAACTGCGGACGACGTCGCGCTCTGGTTGTGGACCTCGGGCAGCACGGGGTTCCCAAAGGCAGTGGTGCACCTGCACTATGACTGGATTTGCTGCTGCAGGAATTATGCTGTCGAAGTCCTGGGTATTGGCCCTGATGACATAACCTTCTCCTCGTCAAAGCTCTTCCATGCCTACGGATTGGGCAATGGACTCATGTTTCCCTTTTATGCTGGGGCGAGCACGGTTTTATTTTCGGGCAAGGCGCAAGCCAAAGCGGTATTAGGAATTGTTCAGGCTGCCCGGCCGACGCTTTTCTTCTCTGTTCCAACGTTGTACGCGCAGATGCTCCAAGAAGCCGACAGAGAATCGTACTGCTTGGACAGTGTTCGACTCGCGGTCTCCGCAGCGGAACCACTCCCGGCTGACATTTTCCGCAGGTGGCAGCGCAAATTTGGCGTAGAGATTCTGGACGGTATTGGTTCCACTGAGGCACTTCATATTTATTTGTCCGCGCGGCCTGGCAACGTGAAGCCTGGCAGCACAGGAAGCGCGGTTCCGGGTTACAAACTACGCATCGTTGATTCAAACGATCGTGAAGTTCCACCGGGCACGATTGGAGATCTCCTTGTGGCGGGAGACAGTATCGCGCCCTTTTATTGGAACCGGCGACAGCTAACGGCTGAGCGTATGCGTGGGGAATGGTTCTTCACCGGCGACAAATATTGGATGGATACGGACGGTAAGTATTGGTACGCGGGCCGTTCCGACGATATGTTCCGGGTTTCGGGTCAATGGGTCTCGCCAGCTGAGGTCGAGAGCGCTCTCATTGAGCATGAATGCGTGCTGGAAGCGGCGGTGGTTGCTTATCGAGAAGAAACGGGACTTCACACCCCCAAAGCGTTCGTTGTGCTTCGGGAAGGCATCGCGGCTTCTGCTGATCTAGCTCGTGAACTACAGCAGTTCGTCAAACATCGGATCACGCCATACAGGTACCCGCGACATATCGAATTCGTGGATAAGCTGCCTAAGAACGTGACCGGGAAATTACTACGCTACAAGTTGCGTGACCAAGGATGAATCGCGCGACATGAATCATGATGACGGTACGGGGCGCTCTCATCACGCGGGCGCGCTTGTCTTCTGGCACTAACGCTTGGATCATGTTGCTGGCGGGCGCGCTCTGAATCACACCGGAACCTACGATCTAGTCAAAAGCTTTTTCGGCACTACGCCGCGCTCGATCAGCTCCTCTTCGCCCAATGTGACGCGCTTAGATGTGGAACCGTAGTCTGGGGACCCCACCCTGCGGTTTTAGCGATTTGCGTGGATCCGAATGTAAGTACACTCGCGTACGACTAACTACGCTTTTTATAGAGGAAAGCCTCTTTCGCGGCACCAAGTGGGTTCTGTTTGAACCAAACGACGACCTCTATGGGCACCGGAACACCGGGGGTTCATGCACAACCTGTGCGAGAGGCCTCGCCGGGGTAGATACAGGGACCTGTCAATAGGAGCTTCGCGGGGTTGCTCACCTTTGCCGCGCTCGCGCCACCATGTCTACCAGAACGTTTCTGGCTTCCGCCGGACTGCTCACTTCCTCCGGGAACGCGATGCGTGCACCACGTGTACCATCTGGGGTTTTCAAGCGCAGGTGAAAGCCGAGCCGGTCGACCGAAGTCATCGCCACTTCCTGAGACTCAATCCCAGCAAATACCCTGGCAAGCAGGACGAGCGCATCCCCGTGACCGGCATTCATGTGCTGGATGATTTCGGTTGCAGTGTCAGCCAGCGGGTCGGGTTGTCCACGGTAATATTCCGAGGCGGAGACCCAGCCCATCACCCCGAAGCCACCCACGTAGTAAACGTCCACCACGTCCATGCGGTAAAAGGAAAAGTCTTCAAAGTCTACCCAATATTTGCTGTTGGCATAACGCGCCAAGTAGAGTTTCCGTGCTTCAGCCACCTCTGGCTCAGCTACCGGCAGAACATTTCCCAGTAGCGTGACCCGGGACGCCCCCAAGGGATCGCCGCTGGCGTCAGGCTGGGTCACCAACAGGCTGGAGCGCGGATCTGCTTGCACATTTTGAGTATGCATGGCCATCGTGCTGATGAGGAAGACGGGATGCCCGTGGTCGTCCAGCCCATAGGGCATCACAGATCCGAAGGGGAAACCCTGCTGTTTGCGTGAAAGTGTCGAGAGACTGCCGATTCGGCCCAGATACACCAAGGTACGCGCTCGCTCGGCAAAGGTAGGCTCTGCGACCGCAGGTTGGTTGCTCCCCGCGCCTGAACCCGCGTGTTTCCCCGCCGGCAATGAAGACATCGCTGCTCTCCCGCATGGATTCGGCACATGATCCGGGATTTCTCTCGTGCTCCGGGTCCTCGAACAAGCTAACATGTCGAGGGTTGAGCTGTCCGCTTAAGATTGAACGCATCGAGTATGCCATCTTCCGAAAAGCGCGTTGTAAGCGCAAGTAGCCGACGCGTGGTAATCCTTCCCATAACGCCGTTTGTTCGTGCGCGATTCTATCAATGATTGGTAGTGAGAGGGCTACTTGGTCATGACCGGGCCGAGGTTTTAGTCCAGGAGAAGTGAGAGAGTCTTTATATCACAGCCATGGGCACTGACGAAGTGAGGAGGAACAATGTCACTACTAGACCCAAACGCACCTGCGAACGTGGCACTCAAGCAAATCTTTTCGGGCGTGGATAAGCTCAAGGCTATGGGCTTCAAGAAGAAAAACATCTTCAAAATGATTTCAGTCCACATAGGACGTCGAAAATCCAGGCACACCGCTGGAAACATTAGCGCCGGACTCCGGGCATTGGCGGGCGAGTGATGGCTACTAACACAGTGAAACCCGAAGCGAAGTACACGGTGGAAGACTTGTTCCCGCTTACATCGCTTATGACCGTCGTCAAAAACCGCTGGGAGGACCGGGGCATGAAACACCGGAAGCAAGCTGGAAGACAGTGCTAGCGGAGGCGAGAACCAACGCTGTGAAAGGCAGCTATCAAGGAACGACGCTAGCTGAATTTGCGAAGCACTTCGACGCCCACAAACACTGACGTAACCACCGTAAAACGAGGGTAAAACCGAATCTCAATGACGGCACCGTCCGGAAAAAACCTGCTGTATCACGGGGAAAATGGCGCGCCCAAGGGGACGATTTTAGAACTTTTCTGGGTGAAATCGTGGGTGGTTTGACACACGTTCAGTTTCCTGCTGGCTTTTCCTTGTAGGCGGGTGGGTGCCTCGATTAAAACGCTCAAAGCGGGAAGTCGCTGGCAGCCGAGCCCCCAGCACTTGTCGGATAACTCGGCCTCCACGTGAGATCTGAAAAAATGTTACTTAGACGCAGTAGGATCAAAACTCAAAAAAATGGGTTCCCTCATGTCGAACAGCGTTCTAACGAATCTCCGAGTCCGAGATTTCAGAGTGCGTGGAGCGAGTACGAATAAAAACTATGCACCCTAAACCATCATTGAGAATGATAAAACCAGCCGGCTTTTCATATTTTGGACTCCACGCTGCCTCACGATCTGCTCTTTTGCCCTTCATTTTGAATGGAGCGCCGTTTGGATATGCCTCCATCCAAAAAGTATTGAAATTGCTTTTTTGAATCGTGACTCTCCAGCCTTTATTTCAAGTGCTTGTTGACCGCCTTGGTCATCTGAAACATGTCCAATTTCTTACTGCCAAAGATCGGCTGCAACTTATCGTCGGCCAGGATTTCTCGTTTGTTCTTTGGATTCTGAAGTTTGTGCTTCTTAATATGCGCCCAAATCTTTTTTGTGACTTCAGTTCGAGGCAGTGGTTCCGTGCCAACAATTTTGGCCAGGTGCTCTGAAGGCTGCATTGGCTTCATAAAAGCGCTATTCTTTGCTTTAGCCGTTGTCTTTGCCATTTTCGCTCTCCATCCTTATCGCAAGCGTGCCTAACTCCGTGATCACGGGAATTGTAACAGATCAGGTTGGCAGATGTGGTTAAAGGCAACCCTTCTGGTCCGCCAGCCTTGGCTACAGCCCCTGCGTTTTTTGTTTTTTGCTTTCCCAAAATCGCTCAAAAAAGTGCTGACGCCCAAAGGGACGACTTTAGAACTTTTCTGGGCCAGTTCGTGGCCTGTTTGCCCCAAGCCACCCTAATCATCTAAGGATATTTCATCCGGAGGACTTCGTCAGCCCTACCGTTAACAACAAACTCAGTAAAACCACCCTTGTCGAGCGCAATTTCGAGCTGTCGCGAATTCTGTAAACCCTGCGCAAGCGTCTGTTTGGTCTCCAAGGCGGCTTTTTCAGAACCCGCAACTATGTAAAAAAATACTCGGGGGGGAGAAGTTCGTCCAATCGGCGAAGGAAATGCAGCTCACTGCCACGCCAACCCACAACAATTACTTTTGTGACCTCAGGGAGCAACTTCCAAAGATGATCCAAATGCTCTTCAGGGCACTCGAAATCGGACTTAGAGCGTAAGCGTCTGAGCAACACACCTGTTCCAGGGAGAAGGTTTGTGTTGAAGTTTCCGGATGAGCGCAGAACATAAGGTTTCATCACACAAACGACGTACACGTGCGGAAGTTCAGGAGTTAGTGGCGGCATTCATTAGCAGCGGTATGCGGCGGAGCGAGTTTTGCCGCCGTCGGCGGTTGAGCTTCGGTACGCTGAATCGGCACCTGAAGGAGCAACGCTGGCAGAGAAAGAGCCCAGCAGCTTCTTCGGCCGGCCGGTTGGTGCCGGTGGAGTTGGCCGCCAGGAAGTTGCCGACCCAGCACGAATCGAGTTGTGGGCTAGCCGTTGTGCTGCGGGGCGGGCGTCGGATCGAGGTACATCCTGATTTTGACACGAGTACGTTCGAGCGCCTGGTGAGTTTGCCGGAGCGGGTCTAAGCCGTGTTTGGACTGGGTCCAGCCACACGGATCTATCTGGCTGCAGGAGTCACCGACATGCGCAAGGGTTTCGAGGGGCTGTACGGTCTGGTCCGCGATCGTTTGTCGTGTGAGCCTCTCAGCGGGCACCTGTTCTTGTTCTGCAACGGCCAGCGCAATCGGTTGAAGGTCCTCGTCTGGGATGGGAGCGGACTCTGGGTCTGTGCCAAGCATGGGCAAGGCACGCCGGCGGTGATCATCCCGACGATAACGGAGCGCGAGGGCAACACTCGTCGTCTTGCGGCATTGGGCGCAGGCGAGATTGTGTTGCCCGTTGACAGTGCAGACGATGAAAAGCACATCGATGTGGCCGAATTCAGCGCCAAGGTGCACCGCGTACTCAACGATGCCGGCTATCTCAGGTCCGCTCGCCGGGTCGCCGAATCAATGCGCAAGTTTAGCGGAGCCCAGGAAGCCGCCGAACGAATCGAACGATTTGCGGGCGTCCGGAACTGAGGAGACGCGCATGTCAGATTTGGTCGGCTCGACTATGCGGTGAACAACGCCGGCATTGAGGGGAAGTTCGCAGGCATCGCGAATCTACCCGAGCAGGAATGGGATCGAGTTCTTCGTTACCGGTACTACGATTCGTGTCCATGACGGCTATGCGATCCGATGACATTCTTAACGCAACTCGTATCTTGGGGGTCTGACCGCTATTTCGGCAGAGGGAAACCCTTCATGCAGACCACCGTGCGGTCAGCCTCCTCGGGTTTCGCGTGGACGAAGCCGAGGTTCGCTGTGCAAAGAACATCCCCTTTTAGGACCAGGCTGGTGTTGTTATCCAGGGGCGCGTTCAATAGTGCTGGGCTTGATCAATAAGCTCCGGATTTTTCAGGGAACGCCATCGGTTTTTGCTTGTACAAGTTTCACTGTGTTTAGCTAGCGTGCTTTCTGAACGCCTCCAGATACTGACGGCCGCGTTCATAGCCACGCCTGAAAGCTTCACTTTCATATACGCGGGCGTCACGGTCGACTAGTTCTTGGTAGCATTCCTCGTAAGACCGGTTGCGATTCCGCAATTGCAAGGCGGCCTCGAATCCACCGCGAAAGTAGTGCTCATCGTCCTCAAAATTGGCACCATCTGCTTCGTATCCTTCCTTCTCTACATCGCGAAGACCAAGCCACCACATTTCTCGCGCACGATCAACGCTTTCGGCACCAGCGAGCTCAAGAGCACCGCGAACAGCATTTGCCTCGTCATCTTCAGCCATGACTACAACGACTGTACGGCCCTTCCGCATTGCATCTTCATAAACGAATAATTCTTCTTCCGGTAGTCCTTTGAATACCTCACTTTCAAGTGTCGCACCAACCGCGGCGCCTCCTACTGCCCCAATAGCGCCCAACAATGTGCCTGCAAGGATTCCAATACCGAGCACAGGACCAACACCTGGGACCAAGAGGCTAGCAATGCCGGGAACGAGTCCGGCTCCGCCAGCTACGCCCATCGCTCCGCCCACAACCGCCCCCATTGCCTTACCCATGCCGGGTTGTTCTCCGGCCACGGTAGGAACGGCAGCGATCTCTTTATCAGTAGCCTCGGGCGTAAGAATATTGATTCTGTCCTTTGGAATTTCCAACGGCACCAGTTCTGCGGCACCACGCTCTGCATCGGACCGTGATTTAAAGACACCGACAATGGCTTTCATGATGCTCCTCCTATTTTAGATGCGTAGCAGCCAAGAAGGGCTTAGGATCAAGCTTCACAAAAATGCTCTTTGACAGCGTCTCGCGCGCCTTTGTCGTCGCGCAGTCCGACGAATTCGAAATGCCTGCTATGATCGCTTTCAGTCCTAATCCAGGAACCCGATTTAGAGCCGCGAGTTCAGGCCGGACCCAAATTACACTGAAACGACTGGCAGCGGACGCTAGCCCTGTTATTCCCTGTTCCGAGGAAATGCCGCCGTCCATATCTTGGTTGTAACTCCTGCTTGGGTGGACAGTTCCGGGCGAACTTGGTTCTCGAAATTGCCTACTCAGCGGAGTTTTCCCTGTATTTTTCCTTGTTCTTAGGGGAGAGTAGTTCGCTCGTGACTGCCTCCTCCGCCAGTCAGTCTGCGAGTTTCTCTCCGGGGAGGACTTCGCTAGAAAGCCTGAATTTGGCGGCCAAATCTGCGAAACCTGTCGTGCACGTAAGTCTCTCTCTACGCCGAACGCAAATGGGTCCACAATTCGGAGCCCTGTTTCTCTAAGAAAATCTCAATGGTTCCCTTCGAACGGCGGATTTTCCACCCCAGCTTGGTCCGTTGCTGTCTTGGTTGGGCGAGTACCTACACGAACTTGCCATCATATTTGCCTTTAAGAAAGACAGGAAAACCGCGCGTGAAGTTGTCGGAGGAGACCCACAAGGACAGGTGCTGCCTCCGTACGTCTTTGTGAGTGTATTGCGGTTGACCATCTGTTCGAGAGGCAGCGGATTTCCGCTTCAGAACTGTTGAATAGGCAGAGCTTACGGTTCGCTGGGCAGGTTCCGTTTTACCCCCGTTGCGCTTTGGGGTGGACGGACGCGATCAGTAGCCTAACGTGCCCAGTATCCTACGCGCACAGAGATCTTGAATGGAGTTAAGTTTGGTCGCTTCTAAGCAAGTCTGAACTCTTGCGAAGAGCTCAGAGGTAAACAAATTCCCATTTCACCGGATGTCTCGCAGAACAAGGCATACGCTGGGATACGGCGGGGCTGCTGGCCTCGACTACGTTGAAGTGCACGGGGGCGGCATCAGAGCCTCTGAAGACCGCAACGACGGGCGACAAGACGGTTGTGCTGGCTGCGGATTTCTATCGGCAGGGTGACGGCAACCAAGAGTCGTCCACCGCGAAGATGGTGGTCTCGGAAAACGACATCGCGCCGGATATCGGGGGCGTCCAGACCGTCTGGATCCAGGGCGTGGGCTGTGGCACTGGCATCGCCAACTTCAATTGAGCGGCGGGCCAGGCCAGCGCCTGCGCCAATATAGAGCAGAATGCTTCTCGAGGTAGCTATAATGGCCGTGTTCCTAGCGCTTGGAAACGTAGCGTTCTGGCAGTTCGAGCCGTGGATGCCGCTGTAGCGTCGCCTGCTAAAGAATCGTCTGACGATTCCGCTGACGACATACAGATCTTCGACGCCCATTATGAACTTCACACGAGGAAGTTGTGGCCCTCCAAATCTCAACTCGAGAATCCGGCGATGTCACCATATTGGACCTTCGGGGAAGAGCGACACCGGCCATCTAGACAAGCTAGTCGCCACCGGCGTGCTTAAGCTGTTGCTGAACCTCGCAGATGTGACCCAGTTGGATAGTTCGGGCGTTAGCGCCATTGTCGGGACGTCTGTTTCGCTTAGGCGTCAGGGCGGTAGCCTGAAATTGCTCTGTCCGTGTGGTCGGGTGCGGGCTGTGCTGCGGTTGATCCGCTTGCCAGAGATCATCCCGACCTTTGAGGATGAGACCCAAGCTCTGGCCAGTTTCCGACCGCGGGGTTACTCCGCAGGGTCCTGAGGCACGGCTACAATCATGCCAGTTGTATAGGCGGGACCACTTATGACAACCCTATGTAGCAGTGCTGTTGCTCCCACCACACAGAAGACCGCGCTCTTAGTGCCCGATTAACGCAGCCGTTACGGGGCAAGTGGTCGGCGTCAAAAGCGCTTGCGCCGTGCGTGGCGTCCAGGCTTCGGGTGTACTTTGTGGGCTTACAATGTTCTTATTCTTTGCATTTGACTTCAGTTCGGCCACAACTAAGCGTGGAAGGAGCTAATCCCGATGGCAATCGACATTGAGCAACTGAAGAACTTTCAGTTGGAACAACTTGAACAGAAGAACATTCAGACCTCAGCGAGGATTCCCATTCACAGCAGAATGATCGAATGGGCGCTCATCGAGATCGTTATCCTCTTAACGGGCATCGGTGACAGTCTCAAGCGGATGGCCGACAGACCGTAGCGCCGCACCCGCAATCCTCAGTTATTGTGCGCAGGGCGCGTTCACTTTGCATCGGGCTGCCTCTCTTCATGGCGTCACCACAAATTCACCGATGAAGTGATCGACAGTCGTAGTCGTCGGCGTTGATATACACGATTTGTGAAACTCACGGGCAAACCCTGATTCAATTGAGCAATGTGGAGCTATTGCAAATTGTTGTTCGCGGCCAAGGAATGACAGAAGTGAAGCTATTGCAAATCGCGGCGGGGCAAATTTCCGAAGTTAACATTTGATTCTCCGTACTAAGATTTCGCCAACGTTCCACCGGTAAATTGCACGAAGCCGTCTAACGCGTTCGGCGTGCACAATTTGAGCACTCCGGGAACGACAGTCCGTGATCATTATTGAGCCAGTGACGCCGCTTAATGCTTTCATCTTTAAAGCTGTTCGCCTTCGAGGCCGAACTCCTGCAGGAGCTCTCGACCGCGCACCAGGGACACGGCTTCCGCTGGCGCAAAAACCTGGAAGACAACGCACCGCGTTACCGTTCGGAATGGTTGAGCAAGATCACCGAAGCGGGCGTGCGCCGGCGGGCGGAACTTTACTACCAACAACTCGACGCCCTGCGGCTGGTGCGCCAACAAGCCCGGAAAGAGCTGTTGATCGAGGCTAGGAAGCACCGTGCGACGGAGTTGCTACGCCAGATTCCTGGTATTGGTCCGCTTCGAGCGGCTCACTTGGTTGCCGTGATGCAAACGCCTCATCGGTTCCGCACCAAGCGGCAACTGTGGACCTACAGCGGGCTGGGGTTGGAGA
>Ga0185299_10006950_pt1 | contig 11819 bp, 9 predicted proteins | sample PaiPotPPA55metaG_FD_128002 | JGI IMG/M metagenome (GOLD analysis project Ga0185299, IMG submission 128002) | Iron sulfur acid spring bacterial and archeal communities from Banff, Canada, to study Microbial Dark Matter (Phase II) - Paint Pots PPA... ...
CATGGAGAAGAGTCGCGACAGGCCATTCTCCGCGGCGTCAACCTGCTGGCTGACGCTGTGAAGGTCACACTTGGCCCCAAGGGCCGCAACGTTGTCATCGAAAAGAAATTCGGTTCGCCCACCATCACCAAAGACGGCGTAACCGTAGCCAAAGAAATTGAACTGCCCAACGGCGTCGAGAACATGGGCGCCCAGATGGTCCGCGAAGTTGCTTCGAAGACCTCGGACGTCGCCGGCGACGGCACCACCACTGCAACCGTTCTTGCCCAGGCAATTTTTCGCGAGGGCGTGAAGACCGTGGCTGCTGGCGCCAATCCGATGGCCATGAAGCGCGGCATCGAGAAGGCGGTTCAGCTCATCACCGGCAAATTCGACAAGGAAGGCAACCGCGAAAAGGGCGAACTGGACAAGTTCTCCAAGCCCGTCACCGGCGAAATGATTGCCCAGGTGGGCACCATCTCGGCGAACAACGACGAGACCATCGGTAAAATCATTGCCGAAGCGATGAAGAAAGTCGGCAAGGATGGTGTCATCACCGTCGAAGAATCAAAGACCCTGGAAACGCAGCTCGACGTGGTCGAAGGCATGCAGTTCGATCGCGGTTATCTGTCTCCGTACTTCGTCACCGATCCGGAGCGGATGGAGGCAGTGCAGGAGAACGCGTACATCCTGATCCACGAAAAGAAAATCAGCTCGATGAAGGACCTGCTGCCGTTGCTGGAGCAGATCGCCAAGGGCGGCAAGCCGCTCCTGATCATCGCCGAGGACGTGGAAGGCGAAGCCCTGGCGACTCTGGTAGTCAACAAACTTCGTGGCACGCTGCAGGTCGCAGCCGTCAAGGCTCCGGGCTTCGGCGATCGCCGCAAGGCAATGCTGCAGGACATCGCAACTTTGACCGGCGGCAAGGCGATCACCGAAGATCTCGGGATCAAGCTGGAGAACGTGCAGCTGGCCGATCTCGGACAGGCCAAGAAGATCACTATCGACAAAGACAACACGACCATCGTCGAAGGCAAAGGCAAGCCGGGTGATGTGCAAGGCCGCGTGAAAGAGATTCGCAGCCAGATCGACAAGACCACCAGCGACTACGACCGCGAGAAATTGCAGGAGCGGTTGGCGAAGCTGGTCGGTGGCGTGGCGGTGATCAAAGTTGGTGCCGCGACCGAAACCGAAATGAAAGAGAAGAAGGCCCGTGTCGAAGACGCAATGCACGCGACGCGTGCAGCAGTCGAGGAAGGTATTGTCCCCGGCGGCGGCGTTGCTCTGGCACGTTGCGTTCCGGCTCTCGACAGACTGAAGCTGGAAGGTGACGAGCAGATCGGTGTAAACATCGTGAAGCGCGCCATCACCGAGCCGTTGCGCCAGATCGCCGAGAATGCCGGCGAAGAAGGTGCCATCGTGATCGGCAAGATCAACGACTCGAAGGACAACAACTTCGGGTACAACGCATTGACCGGCGAGTACGAAGACCTGGTCAAGGCGGGCGTGCTCGATCCGACGAAGGTGGTGCGCACGGCACTGACCAACGCGGGTTCGATCGCAGCGTTGATGTTGACGACCGAAGCGCTGGTAGCGGAGATCCCAGAAGAGAAGAAGGGTGCTCCATCTCCCGGCGGCCACGGCGGCGGCATGGACGGAATGTACTAAGAACGTAGGGACAGCCGCCCTCGGCTGTCCAGTCGAGCGAAAGCTCGACAGCAAACCAAAGCCCTGCTCGCAAGAGCGGGGCTTTTTTTGCTAGTGGAGAGACGGGCGTCCCCGCCCGTCCACCCCAACTCAGTGCCGCGCGTCGCGGGTGGCCCACTCCTTGCGGCACCATCGCAAGGGGTGGGAACCCACACTGATCGCACAATGGGCTTTTCCTGTCACGCCGCGTGTGCACCAAATGAGCGTGCGTAAAATAAGGAAGCTAGTCGTGAAGAACGACATTAAGCAGTGAACTATGAACTTGCAGCCCGCCGTTGTAGTGAATGAATCCCAATTTCCTGAACCGGTTCATGAAGAAGCTGACCCGCGAACGGGTTGTTCCGATCATTTCCGCCAGCATCTCCTGGCTGATCTTCGGAACTACGTTCTCGGGCACGCCTTCTTTGCCAAAGCGGGCGAGCAGCAGAAGGACCCGGGCCAGCCTCTTTTCGCTCGAATTGAAAAGCTGGTCAACCAGAGCTTCTTCGTAACGAATGCTCCGCGCCAACAAATAGGCCACGAACATGTCGGAGAGTTCGTGTTCCCGGTGAAGCGCTTCCATCATGGCTTTCTTCTCGATTCGCAGAACAGCGCAATCCGTCATTGCGGTTGCCAAACCCATGCGGAGCACTTGGCCCCCAAGCGAACCTTCGCCGAAAAAATCTCCCTCACCCAATATTCCGATCGTTGCTTCCTTGCCTGTCTTCGAGACCACGCTGAGTCTTACCTTGCCCGTCTGGATATAAAACACCGCATCAGCGGTATCCCCTTGCGCAAAGATTCCTTGTTTCTTCCGGAAGAGCACGCGTTTCCTGCCCTCGCCAATGGTTGCGACGAATGCATGGAGATCGAAATGACGTTTCTTCTTAGCCGCTGCAACGGGAGTCATGGTTGGGTTGCCCCAGGCAAGAGAGTCCGGGCGATCGCGTGGAGCACCGGTCACTTCCTGGGGGCGTCTCAGCGACTCATACTAGCGTGGCCCAAATCGTACGGGTGAACTCTTAGCAAATCTCTGTGTAAGGAGGAGAGTGCATCTCCTTGAAAATACTAACGTTAGTGTGCGCATGTACAGCGGATCGCTGCACTGCTTAGGTATCGCATGGATTTTTAGTTGCAGCATACGATTTTTTGCGGTACGATTTCGCGCGTACGGATACGATTTCTGATGGAAGGGAGTGTTCCCAATGGGGCGCAACGGAGACGGAAACAACACACACTATTCGGCGCTGAATCGGTCTGATGTTCCGCTGGGTCGCAAAGGAAAACATCGGAAGGCGGTGGCGAACATCCTGGCCGACCTGGAAAAACTGAACGCCCGGCAGGCTATCAAGATCCCGCTGAGCGGTCTGGACGGCGAGAAGATGCAGAATCTCAGGTCCGCTTTGAACCGCGTAACACGAGCGAAGAACATCCCTGTAGTAACGTCGAGCGACGAGAAATACCTGTACGTCTGGCGGGCCGACCCGTCCGAGAATACCGGAGCAAACGAGTAGCAGACGAAAGCACCACTTCGTGAAGTCCCTGCCGGGTGCGCCCCATCCTTGCGCTGCGATATCGGCACCCTTTTCAACCCTGTCATCCTGAGCGGAACTTTGTCATGTGGCAAAGCCAATGACAAAGTGGAGTCGAAGGACCCCTATGTCTATCAACACCGCCCGCAGCAAACGCCGGGGGTGCCCCATTCTTGCGCGTCCTTTGCGCAAGAGTGGGAACCACACGGATCGCACAATGGACTTTGCCCTTCACGCCGCGTGTGCCCCAAATGCGCGTGCGTAAGATAAAAATCCGACCTCCGGCCCCGTAAAGCGGAGTCTCACAATGCCAGCAGTTCGGCGAGCCACTTCTCAAGACGCGTGAAAAGCGGCGCTCCCCCAGCGTTATACTTTTCCAGGTCTGATGTGGCCACCCGCTTATGTTCGCTGTTTGTTCTCCATCGTGCCAATCTGTGGAAATCCGGGTGGCATATATATTGTTGGATTTCCAGAATCGGCGTACCATTGTCACGGCAACAAAAGGAGTGCCTCATGGCCGAGTATCCGCCGTATGTGAATGCCTACAACGGTATTCCGAGATTGTTCGAGAAGATCAACGCAGCAGCAGTGCCGCCGAAGTTCACGGTGGACTTTCTGAACACCGTTCTGGATCTGAAGTCTTCCAGTTTCCGAGCGATGATACCCTTGCTCAAAAGACTTGGTTTCCTTGACGCCGCGAATACACCGACGCAAGCCTACAAGGATTTTAGGGAACCGTCCTTGTCGGGTTTAGTGATGGCCGAGCGGCTGCGTGACGCATACAGCCTGTTGTTCAAGGCCAACGAATACGCATGGAAACTGGCGAAACCTGAATTAGTGTCCAAACTCAGGAGCTTGACCGGAGCCGCTGAAGACGACGCCAACATCCCTAATGTTGCCTCCACATTTTTGGAGTTGGCAAAGTTGGCAAGGTGGGAAGGGGGAGCGACAAAGCCGAAACCAGCGGGAACTGACTCGACAGGCGCGCCGGGCGGCGGGGGAAGCAACGAGCGTGAGAACGGACGAGAGGAGTTGGAGGGGGGGCTGCGGCTCGGATACACCATCAACCTGAATCTCCCGGCCACGACTGAGATTGAAGTGTTCAACGCGATCTTCAAGAGTTTGCGCGAGAATTTGCTGAGGAAATGATGGAAGCAAGTGAACTGATCAAGCTGTTCGGAATGCAGAATCTGCTGCTGGAGTCGGAACTCCGGAAGTTGGAGGAGTCCGGCATTCAGATTGAGCACACCAAAACAATCCAGAAGTCCGAGATTGTGGACGTCGAACTCTTCGAGAGCGACATCCTTCAGGAAGCCCAGCGGATGGCAGACTTCTACGTCATCTACTATGCGCTGGAAAACTCCATACGTAGGTTGATCTCGGAAAGACTGTTGGAAAAGCACGGGCCGAGTTGGTGGAAAGACACAGTCCCGGAAGGCGTGCGGAACGAAGTCGCGAAGAAGCAAAGAGATGAGATGGATTCGATCATGTCGATCCGATCCGAAGACCCGCTCGCGTACACGAACTTCGGAGAGTTGATCAGCATCTTCGATGCGAACTGGAAGGACTTCTCCGATACGTTGCGGAGCCAGAAGGCGATGCAGTTGATCCTCGCGCAGTTCAACAAGATTCGGAATACCGTTGCTCACAGTTGCGAGTTGAACGACGACGAGATCACCCGGTTCAAATTGTCAGTAAAGGACTGGTTCAGGATTCAGAGTTAGGTACAGCGAGTTTCTGCCAAAAGCAGAAACGCCCCGGCTGGTCAGAGCCGAGGCGATCCTAAAGCAAGGAGAAGTGGTGCTAGATGGTCTCCATCAGCCACTCCCCCAACCGTGTGATTATAACGCTTCGCTTTCGCGGCGTCGTAGTCACGATTGAGATTCCACCGTAGGGCGAAAGCCTGAATAGCTCAACCGGAGGCCTACGAGGTCACACTCAGCCTCCGGTTACTATTTTACTATTCTTCGTTTTCGGGAGTCATCAACTTCTCGATTTCCACATCGGCAGGTTTCTCGATTTCAGCGCGAAGGTCATCTAAAAGAATGACATTTTTGGATGACTCCTGTGCCGGGTGCGCCACTTCTCACGCTTTTTGAGAAGTGGCCCGCCACCGCGACTGCCGGATAGAGTTTTTCGAGAAAGCCTGCCCTGAGCGATAGCCGAAGGGTGGCTGGCGGACAGCCGACATCCATACTGCTGCTCATACCAATACACGATGCCGCCGACTACACGGCACTCGTCACACTTTTCCGCTAATAACACTTGACAACCTGTCTTATAATAAAAGTAAAGCTCAACATGATCGAGAGACGCGCGGCCTATCCACTTATAACTCCGCGCCCGCCGTGACCTATCCGGCAGATTAAGGATATAACGACCACCAACCCATGCCGAATCAAGACTTTACCTCTAACTATCTTCCTTTGAAGACTTTGCCGCGAGCGCCGCGCTAAGTCAATGATTCTAATATACCGGCCAACAGGGGGTACCCCACTAACACCGATCACCGGATGGATTCCATCCGATAACATCCCAACTTCTCTCAGGAGCATCTATGTCGTCCTTTACAGCAGCTCGTTGCCGGCACATCAAGGTCAACGGAACCCAATGTGGTTCGCCCGCTCTCCGCAACAAGATTTTCTGTTTCTACCACCACAAAGACCGCCCCTTGCCCGTCCCGTGCTACTCCGACATAGAGTACGCGACCGGCGAAATCGACCTGCCATTCTTTGAAGACGCGCACTCCATTCAGGCCGTCATTCGCCAGGTGGTACAGATGGTCCTGCAAAAGAGACTCGAGCGGAAAACCGCCAGTCTCCTGCTCTACGCCCTCCAGATCGCCTCTTCGAACCTCAAGCGCATGGAACTCGAGAAGCCGCAACCAGAGCAGGTTGTCACCGATCTCGAACCAGTGCTGGATTCTCACGAGGCCTGGCAAGCTCCCATCGCCCGCTCCGCCGCGAGCGAATCTTCAGCAAGCGCGCCCCCAACCAATCGCGATCAAAAAGTTAGCGAAGTCAACACTTCGCCCAGCGAAGACCTTCCGCCCGGCACCATCCAGGCCTGTTATCGTCCCGGACCACAAACCCAGAATCGCCCGCGCCAAAGTCCCACGCGAAGGAAGCAATATGTAATCTGAAATGGAGCGACGGGCGTCCCCGCCCGGCTACCGCTGGGAGGATTGATGACAAGGAGAAGGATTTTCTTTTGGCTCAATCGAGATTCTCTACTGGACTCTGCACGCACCGCTCTCGCCGCAGTGGTTGCGATGCTTTTGGCTCGTCTGTTGAAGATGCCAGAATATTATTGGGCACCGATCTCGACGATCGTCATCGTGCAATCCACGATCCCTCATCGGACGCTGGGATGGCAACGATTTGTGGGGACTGCGCTCGGAGCCGTGCTGGGCGCGGCGCTGGCTACGTTCTTCAGTCCGAGTGCATGGGTTTATGCACTGGGGATTCTTTTGTGCGGATTGCTCGCGTGGTTATTGCGGGTGGAGGGCGCTTACCGATTTTCTGGGATTACGTTGAGTATTATTTTTCTGATTCCGCATACGAGTGCTCCGTGGATCGTCGGATGGCATCGGTTTCTGGAAGTGTCGCTGGGAATTGCGGTCGCGCTGGTGGTGACAACGTTCTGGCCGCTGGCGAAGAAAATGGGGTGAGCGCAGGGCAGCATCCGCTCTAGACTAATCCGTGATAGGTGTTCAGCCACTGCTCGCGGACTGCTTCCCAAGTATAGTTTTGCGATTCATGGTGGCCGTTCTGCGCGAGGCGAGCGGCGAGCGCGGGTTCGCGCAACAAACGGATCACATTTGCGGCGAGAGCTTTTTCGTCGCCCACGGGTGAGAGCAATCCGGTGCGCTCGTGCTCGACCAGATACGGCATGCACTCCGGCGAGGTGGTGACCACGGGAGTGCCCGCCGCAAAACCTTCGATGACCGACAGTGGCATGTTGTCGAGCCACGAGCCGTTGATAAAAATGTCAGCCTGGTCGTAATACTTGCCGATTTCCCGATGCGACACGACACCGGTGAAGTTGACGCCGGTGAGATGCAAGTCCGCAACCAGTTCGCGGATATCGCCTTCGAGCGCACCGCCGCCGACCAGATCGATGTGCGCTTCGGGATATTCTTTTTTCACTTCGGCAAATGCCCGGACGACGATATCCACGCTGTAGTAAGTAGAGAAGCCGCGAGTGCAAACCAGGTGCGGGCGCAGCGGAACGCGCTCGCGATAACGGAACTGCGATAGGTCGACGATGTTAGGCACGGCAGAAGCCGGCAATCCGAATTCGCGGAAGACATCGACCAGATAGCCGGATGGAACGACAATCTTATCGACGCGAGAGAGCACGAACTTGGCCGAGCGGAAGCGTTGGAGGTGATCGCGGGCCTCGCCACTGTGATAGTTGATCAGAGTCTTGCTGCGGCGTGTCTTGCTGCCGCGCGTCTTCATCTTCGCGAATATCGCCGCGGGTGCGGGAGCGAGCAGGAAGGACCAGTAAGCCGCGGAAAAGATGTGCGCAACATCCACGTCTTTGAGGCCGCGCCAGAGGTGCCAGAAGTAAATGGGCTCGCGCAGAATTGTGCGCAGGCCGGGAATCGTTTCCGCCCAGGCGAGGGCGCGAGGAAGTGGTGGATCCACGGCGAGGAACCTGATGTCGATGTCGGGATCGTTCCGCCAGTGCCGCAGCAGCAGGTCGGCCTGGACGGACTGTCCGCCGACATAACGCACGCTGGGCGCGACGATGCAAACTCGCAGGCGCCTGGCCGGGCTGGGCTCGGGCTCGCTCATGCGGCGGAATTCCTTCGGCGCTTTTTCTGAAGAAGCGAGACATAGAGCTCCACGTAGCGTTGGCGCACGCGATCGAGGCTGAAATTTTCCTGTGCGAACTGCAAGGCGTTGCGGCCCAATTGCTGACGAAGAGTAGAGTCGGCTAGAAGCTTCTCGACAGCATCGGCAAAGCTGGTTTCGTTGCTGGCGGGAATCAGCGCTCCGCGTTGATGAGTGAGCAGTTCAGAATTGCCACCGACGCCATAAGCGACCACGGGCAATCCAGCAGCCATGGCTTCGAGAATGACGTTGGACAAACTTTCGGAATCGGAAGTGAGGACAGCAACGTCGAGTGAAGCGAGCACTGCGGGCATATCCTGGCGATCGCCGAGAAAGATCACGGAGGCGCCAAGGCCGAGGCTCGCCGCTTCCTTCTCCAATTCCTGACGCAGCGGACCATCGCCGACGAGAAGAAACTCGACATCCGGCATGCGCTGATGGATCTGAGCGGCGATGCGCAGGAATCCGGAATGATTCTTGTAGCGATGGTTCATGCGCGCGACCATGCCGACACGCGCGGCATCGGGACCGGGACGTTTAGGCAGAGCCGCGGGTGCGGCGGTGAAAACCGCGGCCGGCAGGGCGTTTCCGATGACAGCGATTTTACTGGGCGAGAGGCCAGTGGCGATGAGGCGATCGGCGGCCGCCTGCGAATTGCAGACAACAGCGTCGCACCAGCGAAACGCGGCCGCCTGAGCGCGGAATTGCGCTGGGGTCATCAGGTCTCCGAGTTGGCGATGGCTCCCGATGACGACAGGCACGCGGGCAAGCTTGGCGGCGGGAATCAGCGTGAGATTGGTGTAGAAATCGAAGGCGTGAGCGACCTGCACCTGATGATGGCGCAGATGGCGGCTCAGGTTGAGGCGAGTGCGCAGCGACTGCCATCCGTAGAGGCTGCCGCCCAGGGGGAATTGGGCAGCGTCGGGGACGTTGTGCGCGAGCGGGCCGCGGCGGCTGATGCAGCCGAGATGAATTTGGAATTGTGGAGGCGTGAGATTCTGGGCAAGGACGGTGAACTGGCGCTCGGATCCTCCCGTTTCAAAAGTATTGATCATGAGAAACAGGCTGATCGCCGAATCAGGAAGATCAGGAAGACTGGAAAGTTCGGCTGGACGTGTTGTGGTCAGGCTGGCAGGTTCGGTGGCGTGCACCCGATCATCCTCCCACCGGAGCGGAGGCTAGCGCAGCGGCGGAATTTGGCGCCTTACGGCGAGAGTCGGCGACCACGGGCAGAGAGAACAGCCCTGCGGGCTTGATGTATTTTTCGAGGAAGTTGCGATGCCAGAGCTCGAACATCAGCAGACGCCATAAGCGCCCGGTATGGGTGCGGCCGCGGTAGAGGTGGTCGTCCATTAATTTCCGGATACCGTCCGGGACAAAGTAACCGCGATCGAGGGTGCGGGGCTCAAGCAGGATCATCAACATTTCTTTGAGCTCATTGCGCAGCCAGTGGTCGAGCGGAAGAGTGAAGCCTTGTTTCTGGCGATAGAGCACTTCGCGAGGCACGCCCACGCGCTCCGCCAGTTTTCGGAGGATGTACTTTTGGTCTTTGCCGCGCATTTTCCACTTTGGAGGAAGGCCGGTGACCCACTCGACGAAAACGTGGTCAAGGATGGGAACGCGAACTTCGAGCGAATTCAACATGCTCATGCGGTCAACCTTGGTGAGGATGTCGCCGACCATGTAAGTTTTGGTGTCAACGTAAAGGAGCTGGTCGACGGGATCTTTAGCAGGTGCCTGAGCGAAGTAACGGCGCAGAACATTGCCCGGATCATCGCTGTGGTTCAGAATTTGGCGAAAATCGGGCGAGAGCAGCGGAGTATCGCGCTCGAAAGTGGGCAGGAAAGAAAGGTGGTCGACGTAGCGTTCCTGCCAGGGCAGCGAAACGTTGTAGCTGAAGCTGCGGCCCCGCATGTTGTTGGGCAAACGCGGAAAGACCTGATCGCGAAAGAACTTGCGGGCCCATCCGGGAATATGTTCGAACATCCGGCGGCCGGCATGAATGCGGTAGCGGTCGTATCCGCCGAAGATCTCGTCGCCGCCATCGCCGGAAAGAGCCACGGTGACATGCTGGCGAGCCATCTGCGAAACGTAGTAGGTGGGCAGCATGGAGGAGTCGCCGAATGGCTCTTCGAGCGAACTGGTGAGATGCTCCACGGTTTGGACGACCTCGGGCTCGAGGATCATCTCGTGATGATCGGTGCCGAACTTTTCGGCCACCATGCGAGCGTAGGCCGCTTCGTTGAAATCGTCTTTCTTGAAACCGATGGAAAAAGTCTTGACCGGGCCGGAACTGGCACGCGCCATCAAGGCAACGATGGTGGAGGAATCGGTTCCGCCGCTGAGAAAAGCGCCGAGAGGCACGTCGGAGATCAAGCGGATTTTGGTCGCCTCAAACAGACGCTGTTCTAATTCTTCCAGACATTCTTCTTCGCTACTGGGCGCGTGCGTGTTGTATTCGGGAAGGTCCCAGTATTGACGGACACGAATCTCGCCGTCCTGAAACTCGAGCAGGTGTCCAGGAGAAAGCTTATGAATTCCGGTGAATGCGGTAATGGGATCGGGCACGTATCCGTAATAGAGATATTCGAGCAGGCCCTGCGAGTTCACTTCGGCGAGTTCCGGAGCAACGGCGAGGATTGATTTGATTTCAGAAGCGAAGTAGAGATTTCCTTTGTGCAGCGCATAGTGAAGCGGCTTTTTGCCCAGGCGATCGCGTGCGAGGGTCAATTTGCGCCTGGTCTTATCGTAGATAGCGAGGGCGAACATGCCACGCAGTTTCTTGACACAGTCCGCACCCATATCTTCGTAGAGATGAATAATGACTTCGGTGTCGCAGTGGGTGCGGAATGTATGGCCGCGGCTTTCGAGTTCGGGGCGAAGGTCGGGAAAGTTATAAATCTCGCCGTTGAAAACTATCCAGGAACTGCGGTCTTCGTTGAAGACGGGCTGATGGCCTCCGGAGAGATCGATGATGCTGAGGCGGCGCATGCCCAGACCGGCGCCGTCGGCGACATGCACTCCCTCGTCGTCGGGGCCGCGATACACGATCTGCTCGCACATATGGTGCACGAGAGCTTCGGTGATGTTGCTCTCGCGAGTTGCGCTTACGACTCCAGCGATTCCACACATGGTCCTGCTCGATCCTTTCGAACTTGATCCTGTCGAGCTTGATTCTTTCGAGGTTGACCCTTCGAGTTTATCCTTTCGAGGCCACCGGAACTGAACGGGACTTCTCCACCGGCGTCCGCACGTCCGCAAAGCGTTTGAAGCGATAATCGCGATAGTCACTGGGATTTCCCTCGCGGCCGTCGCAAGCGGCGAGCAGGATGTTGGCCATCTCACGCGCGGCAACAAAGTGCAGTTTTTCTTTTCTGTCGCCCGCGCCGCCGACCAGTTCCGCAAGAAAGTTGCGGAAGCTGTCGCCAATCACAGCATCTTTCTGGGTTGGGTCCATGCTATGGCAATGCAGTTTGACGAACAGCCAGTCGGGACGTCCTATCACGCGGATCTGCGCCTGCTTCCAGAGGGCAAGCCGGTGCATGGTCGCGGGTTTGGATCCGGTGATGGCGCCATTATCGAAAGCGGGCCGGGCAGAACGTAAGGTACGTTGGAGGTCGGTTACGAGCGGACCTTGCACGATGAGAGGAAACATCTTGGGCGCGCGTCCTGCAACCAAGTCATGCCCCTTGCGGTGCGGCGCTGCCTGATCGAGCGGAAGAGCGCATTCGTATACGGAATTAATTTTTTCGATCTGTGCCGGATCCCAGAAGGCGCTCGG
>Ga0185299_10006952_pt1 | contig 11813 bp, 10 predicted proteins | sample PaiPotPPA55metaG_FD_128002 | JGI IMG/M metagenome (GOLD analysis project Ga0185299, IMG submission 128002) | Iron sulfur acid spring bacterial and archeal communities from Banff, Canada, to study Microbial Dark Matter (Phase II) - Paint Pots PPA... ...
GAAGCTGACGCCGGTGATGCTCAGGGTCGACTTGCCGGTCTCGTTGAACACCAGCTTCAGGGTATCGCCGTTCAGCAGGTTGACGCCGTTGAAGGACGAGTCCTGCGCGGTGGTGTTGATCTGCGCCAGCACGTTATTGTACTGCGCGACCAGGCTGGAGCGTGTGGCCTGCGAGTTCGGATCAGCAACCGGAGCCGCGGCGCTCGTAGTAGTGAAGGTCTTACCGGATCCCGTAGCTGAACCGCTGAGCGCACCGATCGTCGCCGAAGCCGCGTCGTTCGAGGTCACGATGTTGATCGCGCCGGTCGTGCTGATGCTGGCCTGCAGGTCGTTCGCCGCCAGCGCCGTATTGAGCGCATTGAGCGTCGAAATTTGCCCGGAACCGGTTCCGAAGGTGATGTTGGTCGCCGTGCCGCCGGTGATGGTGGGCTGGATAATGAGGTTCTCGCCCTGGAGTGTCGGAGGGGTGAGCGCCGTGGTGCCGGCGGACAACCCAAAGGAGGCAAGCGCACTGGTCCCGCCGGCGGCGATGACCAGAGGCTGCGTCGTGCCGGTGTTCAGCGAAATTGCGCCGGCGGTAATCGTCGAGGCGGTGGTCGCGCCGGTGATGGTGTCGATCGCACTCAACACGTTCCCGACCGTCAGGGTGCTTCCGGCTTTGATGCCGAACGTCACGTTACCGTTGGCGTCGGTCACCTGCGAGGTGTTCGCGGTGCTGAAGGAGATGGTCTTTCCGTCGACGATGAAGCTAGAACCGTTGGCGGGCTGGGAGGCGGTGGCGATGTCGTTGGATCCGGCGCCCCCGGTGCCTACCAGTTGGGTCGCAGTGGTGATCGCGACTGCCGTGCCAGTGTTATCATTGAGGACGGCAGTACCAGCGACGCTGGTGGCGGCGGTCGCCGGGCCGAGCAGGTTGTTCGCGGTGGCGCCGGTGATGGCCGTCGAGGTCACGTTCGACTTGGTCGAATAGCCGACCGGGGTCTGCAGCACTTGGTTGGCGATCGACTGGGCGCTGGAGACCAGGCTCTGCAGCGAGGTGATGCCGGTGTTGGCGGCCTGCAGGACCTGCACGCCGTTGCCGATGCCATCGAGCAGATTGCCGATGTCGCTGGCGCGATTGTTGAGGCCCTGAGCGGTGAAGAAGTTGGTCGGGTTGTCGAGCGCCGAGTTGACCTTGTTGCCGGTGGCGAGGTCATTCTGGGTGGTCGCAAGCAGCGAAGCGGTCGACTGCAGGGAGAGAAGATTCTGGCGAACCGATGCCGAGAGAACAATGCCTGACATTTTGATACCCTTCTGGATTTGGACACGATTGACGCGACGCCGTACGTTTCTGTCGGCGACCGCACCACCCTGTTCCCTCGGTCCTACCCATTCGTTAAATTGCTTCTCAGTAGAACTACCCGGAGCGCGCGAGCGCGGAGACGACGCGGCTCAAGGCTCTCCGTACGGCGCGGTGCTGATTGCGTAAGCGTAGCAGCCATAACCGTGGCATCGAGCCATCATTCACGGCCCGCAAATCATGGCGTCAGGTTAACTACACGTTCACCATGATTGAGTCCGGCGCCGGAGCCGCGCGGATCATGTTCGCCAGATCGGCCGTGCGACAGGGCTTCGCCAGCAGCAATGCATCGGCGTGATCGACAAGCAGCGAGTTGACGTCGACGGCGCGCGGCTGCGATGGCTGGCCGCGCGCGAACGCGAGCAGGTGCGACGCCAAGCGTCGCCGGCCCCCTCGGCATTCATCGTAATCGCTATCTCAACTGGACGACGCCGTTAAAACGGGACTGGGCTTCCGCCATGCATTCGTTGATCACCGCGAGCAGCGCCACCGGCGCGAACGGCTTGCGCAGGCAACGGGTCGCGCCGAGTTCAAGCGCCATCCTGAGGAAGTCGGGAGCCGGCGCGTCGAGATTTGCAAAGGCGTAACCGGACATGGCAATCAGCGGAACGGTCGGCGCCCGCTCGTGAAAGATCCGGATCGACTCGAAGCCGCGCATATGCGGCATGAAGATATCGACAATCATCAGATCGAAGGCCACCCCTTCCAGCGCGTGAAGTCCGGCTTCGCCGCCATCGGCGATCGTCACCTGAAAGCCGTGCCGCTCGAGATAGATCTCAATGGCCATGCAAACCATTGGATCATCGTCGACAACCAGAATACGGGGCATGGGCGTCCCTCGAACCTGTCATTCCTGAATCCTGAAGCAAGCGCGTGCCCCCTTATTTGTTCCCCACAACACCTCGGCGCCATCAAAATTTGCAGCGCAACCGCGGGAAAGCCTTTGGCCAAATCTTCTCGGGCCGGACTTTCTTGTGTCGATCCGGCACATCGCACATCGGCACTCGAAACCGCCTCTCGCATTGATTGCGTGAAGATTTTAATCGCCGCGAATCAGCGCGTGATTCTCATTTTCGGCCCCAATTCGGCTGACTGTCCGCCCGCTACCGTGTATATCCGCCATGATACAACTTATCGGCTTGTGCAATGATTGCATTTTGGCGAAGCTCGGGCGATGCAGATGACCGTCCGACCGGTTGAGCTTCGGCCCTATGGGAAATCCCATGTCCCCGATCGCGCCCTTGCGTAATCAGCTGCTGCAATCGCTGTCCGCCGCGGAACTCGAGACGCTGCGCCCGCATCTCGAACTCACCGATATGGTCAGGGAAACTGTCGTGATTGAAGCCGGCGCGCGGCAAACGCATGTATATTTGCCGCACAGCGGCGTCATCTCAATGACGGTCAGCCTTTCGGACGGGCATTCGGTCGAGGTGGCGATCATTGGCCGCGAAAGCATTTTCGGCGCGGCGGCCGCGCTCGGCAGCGAGATATCGCTGAGCGACGCCGTCGTGCTGCTGCCCGGCACGGCCTCCATTCTCAACGTCGCGCACCTTCGGGCGGTCGCAGACCGGAACGCCGCGTTTCGAACGACCCTGATCAGGCATGAACAGGCGCTGCTGATGCAAGCCCAGCAATCCGCCCCCTGCAACGCGGCTCACTCGGTCGAAGCCCGTTTGTCGCGCTGGCTGTTGCGCCTGCGCGATCTCTACGACGGCGAAAGCTTGCCGCTGACCCAGGAATTCCTGGCGCGAATGATCGGGGTGCAACGCAATGCGGTTTCGATCGTCGCCCACGCGCTTCAGCAGGCCGGCACCATTCGCTACAGCCGGGGGCATATCCATATTGCGGACGTGGAAGCCCTGAGAGACACGTCCTGCGAATGTTATCAGATGGTCAAGTCGCAATGCGACCGATTGCTGAAGCGATCCGATTAACGCCCGTGTCGTGGTGTGCCCGATGCGGTGGCCCGGCAGTGCAGGCCGCTTGGGGGCTGACCGCGCGCAGCGCCGGCGGGCGTGCTGTTCCTGCCTGTCAACGATGGGCCGGGCCACCTCTTCGGTCGGTAATTAACTGGCTGTTCAATGACCGCTGCTAATCGTCTTGGTGCCGACGAGCGGGATGAAGCGCAGGGCCAGGAAAACCTTCGCACGCTGATTCCACCCGGGCCCGGCAATGCGGTGAACTGTGCGGAGTAGAGACATGGCCTTTGATTTGTCGATGCAGATCCTGGTGGTCGACGACTACAACACCATGATCCGCATCATCCGCAATCTGCTCAAGCAGCTCGGATTCGAGAACGTCGACGATGCCAGCGACGGATCGGCCGCGCTCGCCAAGATGGCGGGCAAGAAATACGGGCTGGTGATTTCCGACTGGAACATGGAGCCCATGACGGGGTACGATTTGCTCAGAGAGATCCGCGCCAGCCCGGAACTTTCGCAAACGCCCTTCATCATGATCACCGCGGAATCAAAGACCGAAAACGTCATTGCGGCGAAGAAGGCCGGGGTCAACAACTACATCGTCAAGCCGTTCAACGCCGCTACGCTGAAGACCAAGATGGAAGCCGTGTTCCCTGAGGCGGCCGCGTAACATCCTGCGAGCGGCCGGGCCGCGCGCTCCGCCCGTTATCGACGTCGGCATCTTGCCGAGGCAAAGCGGATCCCGGCCCGCCGGAAGAGGCTATCGCAAACGCCCGTCACCCGCGTCGCCGTACTATTACGGTTTCGAATTTTCATAGACAACTAACACTCAGCGGCGATAACTGCAGCAGCAAGGGAGCACTGCATGTTCACGTTCGAGACGACCGACCAGAAAGTAGTCCGGCGTTTTCGCATCGCGCAATTCAATGGCCGTGTAGCGTCCGTCAGCTCGGGCGGGTCGACAGTCACCGGTCACGTTCGATCGGTGTCGGAATCCAAGTCAAGCGTTCCGGCGCGATGGACCATCACCATCGTCCCCAGCGAACCCAGGATCAAAACGCTGATGCGGCGGCCCGCGCCGCGTGTTCACGCGTTCGAGGACTTCTACTGAGCAAACAGGTCGCGCGGCCCTTCGGGTCTGGATCATGCCCTAGTCCGAACCCGGATGCTTGAGTGCCGCGCGGATAAGCTCGGCCGTGTTGCGCGCCCCAAGCTTTCGCATGGCTTCGGCCCGATGGCTCTCGAAGGTCCTTGGACTGATACGCATCCGCAAGGCCCCTTGCTTGTTGGAATTCCCCTCGCTGATCAGGTTGAGAGCTTCACATTCGCGCTTGGTCAGAGGCTTCTGTCCAACTTCGGACGAAAACATGACGCCCACCGCGCCCGTCGCGTCCCTGGCGGGGCCGGCCGACGGCGCCTTGCGGCCCGGCGCAGCGATCGATCCGCCGTCGAAGCCTTCGATCTGCTCCAACATGGCAAGGATGCGCTCGGTTTGTTGAAGCGCATTTTCCACCACCTGTTGCAGGTAAATTCGATTTCCCTTGGGTTTCGAAAGCAGACCGCTGTGTTGCTTGATCTCGCCCATATAGAGCAATAGCGCGGTCAATGGCCCGTTGAGCTCGCGGGCTATGGCAGCCCGAGCCTCAGCCATCCCCTGCGGCTGCGCAGCAGCCAGCTCGGCAATTTCAGGTCCGTCGGCTGGCGGAGGGCCCGACCCGCTGACGGGTTCCTGGTGTGACATCCAACCTGTTTAGCGGGCCGGCGCCCTTTCGTGGTTAATTCTTTAGTCGGTAGGACTACGGGGTCTCGGCGGATCGCTGCTTTAGCGAAGAATGTCGCTGTTTCAGCGAATTGACGGCCCACCCGCGGCGCAGTGCCAAAGATGTGAACGGCGCGACCCGTGGTTAGGCCGGGGGCCTTACAACTTAATTTACGACTTAATTTACGACGACCTGCTCTTATTGGTTCGGCGCGCGCAAGATGCGCTCGGGCAACGAGCCGGTCGTTGACAGTCGGTTAATCGCAAATCATATCGCAATGGCGCAGCCAGACCGAATTCAGGAGTTTCTGCAGCGATTGAGGCCGCCAACGCGCAGCAGTCTCTTGACCGAGCTTGAGCGGCTGGAACTGTGCGGCGCCGAGATACCGGGCTCCGCGGCCATCGTGGAAAAGCTGCGCGCGGAATTTCGTACCAACGGACAGAGCCAGAAGCGGCCGAGCAATCCCGCGCGTTATTTTTTCGCCCCGTTGGAGCCATTGCTCGTTGACGGTGCTGCCGAGCACGCCAATTCGGGCAGGCTACAGCGGGGTTCGCTGGCTGCGATCTGGGAATGGATCACCCGGGATCTGTTGCCGACGATGGCGCGCGACTATACCAGCCAGATGAACGAGCTGATCGCCGCCGACAAGCAGCGGGAGGCCCGGCAGGCGGCTTCGACGTTTCAGACCAAAGTCGTCAAAAGTCTGGAAAACACCATCGGCTCGCCGGACGGCGCCGCTCAGATCCGCAACAGGCTCGCGACCTACACGGCCTCCCAGACCGCCTTTGACGACCTGACCAAAATGCTCAGCGTGCTGCACGCACGCGATGCGCTGGAAAAATTCAATGATGCGCTGCCGGTCAAGATCAACCAATTGGAGGACGCCCAGGTCACCAAACTGACGCAGTTGCTGGATGCGTTCAGAAAAGACCACGCCGAACAGGTTCCCTTCGCGCTGGCGCTGGTGGCGGCGCGGCTCAGGACTTCCTGGCACTTGATCCGCCTCGCCACCAAGGCTGCGCCGAGCAAGAACGCTGCCGACATCGCCGCCACACCCTATGCGGTCGCAGTCTCGATGGTACTGGACCGGTTGGACGACAGCCGCGCGACGTTGCGCGCCGCGCTCAGGAATGAACGGGTTCTCGTTGCCAGGGAAATCCTGGCCGGCGTCTACGACACCGAATACGCGCTGGGGGTCCGCATCGATCGGCTCGCGGAATCGGACTGGGGACGCCGGCTCGGCGAACTGATGGCCGCGATTGCAGCTCTGGTGGAAGCCGAGGTCAGCCGATTTCCGGAAGAAGTCGGCCATGTTCTGGGATCGCGCAGCCTGCGAGGTCACCAATCCCTTGCCGGACGCATGACCTATTGGACGTGGAAGGGGCGCGACGCCGTGAGCGCGGGGGCGGCCTATTGCAGGAGGCTGGTCGGCAGGGCCGACAAATCTCGCGCCTGAAACGACCGTCATCCGGCAAGGTGCGGTTGCTTGATCGTCGAGTGTCCTGACAGCAACGGCGTTATGAGCGCCTTGAGCGACGCAAGTTGAGAAATTTTTCGAGAAATCGCCCCGAGACGACGAACCTGAACCACCAATATGCCATCCGCTGCGGTTTCATCGATCCCTCCTGGTGCCGGAGTGGCCCTGCCGCATCATGGATTAGCGCCAAAGCCGGCGAGCGGATGTGACCTGCTTCACATTTGGCAGGACAGAACATTTGGCGGGACAGACGCCGCGTCGCCGATCTGCGCGGGCGTCGAGGGAATCCGATCGATTTTCAGCCGGTCAATCCGTCGAAAGTCTAGCCGCGCTCCCCGCTTTCGCCGGAACTCCCGCTACCGCCTGCACGTTCCCCCGAAAAACGCCCTTTCTGCCCTAAAAAAAACGAGGCAGAAACGAGACTGTTGCGAAGGAAACGCCCGAAGGAAACGCCCATGGCAGCGCTCGACTCAGACTCCATTCTCCTCAGCCCAAGCGAACATCAGATTCAGCTTCGCCGCGCCATTATCGCATCCACCGTCGGCACCGCGATCGAGTGGTACGACTTTTTCCTCTATAGCACCGTCACAGGTCTCGTCTTCGCCAAGCTGTTTTTTCCGCACTCGGACCCCTGGGTCGGGACGCTCGAGGCCTTCGCCATCTACGCTGTAGGCTTCATTGCGCGTCCCGTGGGAGCGGCGATCTTCGGGCATTTCGGCGACCGTATCGGCCGCAAATCGACGCTGATCGCAACGCTGCTCTTGATGGGGCTGGCCACCTTTGCGGTGGCGCTGGTGCCGACCTATGCGAGCATCGGCATCTGGGGCGCGGTGATCCTGACTGTGCTGCGGTTCATCCAGGGCGTCGGCGTCGGCGGTGAATGGGGCGGATCGGTCCTGATGTCGATGGAATGGGCCCGCACCGACGGCTCGCGCGGGTTTGTGGCGTCCTGGCCGCAATTCGGGGTCCCTTGCGGGCTATTCCTGGCCAACCTCGCGGTGCTGGCCTTCAGTCAAATGTCGGGTGAGCAGTTCGTGTCCTGGGGCTGGCGCATCCCGTTCGCTTTGAGCCTCGTGCTGGTCGGCGTCGGCCTCTACATCAGGCTGGGGATCCTGGAGACACCCGTGTTCGTCAAACTGCTCGCCGAGCGCAAGGTCGAGCGCAGCCCGATGCGGGCGGTCATCAAACACCACCCGAAGGAAATCCTGCTCTCCGCGCTGTCGCGCATGGCCGAGCAGGCCCCGTTCTACATCTTCACCGCCTTCATCTTTTCCTACGGCATCGAAACGCTGCACGTCTCCCGCAATTTCCTGCTTGCCGCGGTGCTGTCGGCTTCCGTGCTGTCGTTTGTCTCGATCCCCTTGTTCGGTCATCTGTCCGACCACATCGGCCGCAAGAATATGTACGTGATCGGCGCGGCGGCGACCGGCGTGTTCGGATTCATCTATTTCGCCATGCTGAACATGGGCTCCGAGCCGATCATCTTCTTGGCGATCGTCCTGTCGCTGATCCCCCATGACATGCTGTACGGACCGCAGGCCGCCCTGATCGCCGAAAGCTTTACCGGACGCCTGCGCTACAGCGGCTCCTCGCTCGGCTATCAGCTCGCATCCGTCATTGCCGGAGGCCCGGCGCCGCTGATCGCGACCTGGCTGTTCGGCACCTATCACTCGGCTTTCGCGATCGCGATCTATATCGCGATTTGCGCCGTGATATCTCTGGTCGCGACCGCCATGATGTCCGACCACACCGGCAAGGACATCTCCGGGGAATATCCGTCACGATGATGTCAGGTACACCCCGCCGCCGGTCTGCGATGATCGCTATCTGGTACACGCCTGCAAACCCAATCAAGCATTTGGAAAAAAAGGAGATAGCGATGGGCGGGCAACCCGGTCATGGAAGGCGAGAGGTGGCCTTCCTGGCAAGGGCCGTGACGCGAAAAAGCCCGCCGGACAAGCCGGCGGGCCTTCATCTGATTTCGCGAGCAATGCGATCGATCCAGAGATCCCGGTACATCCGCGGTAATCTCTTGATCGGCTTCCTCACATCGCGCGAAGATTTTCCGCAGATGTCTTGCCACGCTGGCTGTCGAGCTTCGATTCGAATGAAAGCTTCTGGCCTTCATTGAGCGAGCCCATGCCGGCACGCTCGACGGCGCTGATATGTACGAACACATCGTTGCCGCCGTCATCCGGCTGAATGAAGCCGAAGCCCTTTGTCGCGTTGAACCACTTAACTGTTCCGGTAGCCATTTTATTACTTCTCCAAGATGCGCAAAAGCGCGCAGTGCCTGCACGACCTTCGCGCAGGCTGAATCCGATTTCAGCGATGTCTTGGGGAGGGGAGCCGGTTCGGCACGATCAACAAGGCAAACGATTATTCGAATGGGCGGCGTATACGCCCCTCCATCCCAAATAGCAAGCGAAAAGCAAATTCGGGCGGTGGACCCCCGATTGGCCATCGCGCAATCGCACCGGCGTAGCTGAGCCAGCCGCGCTATCCCGGCTTTTCCGACGAGAATTTTGCGCAAATTTTATTCTTACTGCGCGGTTTAACGTTACCCGAATAATTCAATTCTGAGCGCCGAAGTTCTCCATATTTGAAACCACGCGCAGCGCTAGGACACTACCCACAGCAGGGAGGAGATCAGCGATGACCCATCAGATGTTCGGCGATCTGGCAAGGTGCGCGACCTTCGGTCTTCGAAGGATTAGCCCTCGTGCCTGCGTTGTAGACAGCAAGGGACACCTTCGCGCATTTCTCACCGACGTGCTCGAAGATATCGGATTCGTAACCAGCGAATGCGCCAAGGCCGACGAACTCGGGGCAATCCTCGAGACCCAACTTCCGGACCTTATTGTCCTCGGAGTGTCGGCTGACGGAATCGAGGTCGGCAAAATTCTTGAAACCCTCGTGCGCCAAAACTTCGATGGCAGGATTCTCGCGCTCGGCGCCCGCGAATCGATCATCGTCAAGGCGGTCTGGCAAGCGGGTGGGGAATACGGCCTTGCGATGCTGCCACCGCTCACCACGCCTTTCGCCGCGGAAACGTTGCGCGAGCGAGTGGCCATGCTGCTGCCCGAGGAACCAAAACCCAGCCCGGCAGTCCACGTGCCGGAGGCATTGCATGCCGGTTGGCTCGAATTATGGTACCAGCCGAAGGTCGACACCCGCACACTCGTTCGCAGCGGTGCCGAGGCACTGCTGCGGGTGCGGCATCCGACCTGGGGCGTTGTCCCGCCGGCCTATTTTATCCCGGAAGACGACGATCCGTATTTCCTGCGCTTGTCGGAGTTCGTGATCGAGCGTGCCACGAAGGATTGGCGCTACCTGTTCGAACACCAAAGTTCGACCGATATCTCGATCAACCTGCCCGCTTCGTTTCTCAAAAGCCGCCTCGCGGTGCGCGGTCTCTGCCAGCGGATGCCGGCGCATCCGGCATTCGGGGGACTACTCATCGAGATCGACAGCGCCGAGGTCATTCCCAATCTGGAGCTGCTGATCGATGTCGCAAAAGAAGTGCGCCTTCATAATATTGGGATCTCGATCGACAATATTGGCGCCGACTGGCCGGCGTTGATGGGGCTCGATACCTTCCCGTTCATCGAACTCAAGGTCGACAAGCGATTCGTCACCGGCTTCGCCAACGACCGGCTGAAACAGACGGTGTGCCGTCACATCATCGAGTTCGGCAAAGGGCATGGCGCCCGGGTGGTCGCGGAGGGAATCGAGACCCGCGCCGATTTTGTCGCGGCGAGCGAGCTGGGTTTCGACATGGTCCAGGGCTATCTGTTCGGCAAGCCCATGGGGCTCAAGAAATTCGCAAATTCTGCGCTGGTTCAGCCGTTGCTTGTATCGAAGTGATACGGCATGAGACGAAAGGATCAACCCAGCCGGCTGATCTGCTCCTCGGTCACCACCCGCTCGACGTTTTCGGTCTTGCTCTTGATGCGGTAGCGCGGGCGTCCGTCCGATTCGATCGGCAGGCAGGTGACAATGGTATAGATGCTGCGCTGCTTGACAACGGCACGGCCCTGCGGTCCCTGGAGCTGATGATGGACGTCGTCGTTGATCGCGAAATTATGGGCCATCGACTGTCTTCCCGTTAAAGGGGGCCTTTTAGGCGCAATGGCCCTGCAACGCAATACATCGTTGGCCGGCGCCGCACCCAGGGAAACCGCGGGATTTGGCGGTCCGCCACGCCATAAAGACGGGCGCGATGCCTTTGGACAGGCCTTGAGACAGGGTCTTGGGACGGGGCCTTGAATGACCGGGGAACCTGCTTCGGGCGCCCGGCGGGCCATCCTGCGATGCAGGTGCGATTAAAGGCGAGCACGATATCTCCGCGATACCCGCTGGATTGATCCGCCGGCCGCTGTGAAAAGCCGTGGACCCGCCCCCGATTTTCGCATGATTATGGGCCGTCAACGGGCTATCGTTCGATCCGTATTGATTCTGCGGGGCTCCTCTGACGCAACATTTCGGCGATCGATGCGCTCCGCAGCGTCACGATGGCAGGCTTCAATTTTTTCCGGGCTGCAGCGGTAGCTTTCCGCGATGCCTAGGCGATTTGAGACAAGCCCTTTTCGGAAGCTGCTTCTCTCCGCGTCCGTCAGGGTGAAAGCGGGAATATGGCGGCCGGTCAGAGCAACAACGATGCGTCTCAATACCTCCTTCAGCTCCTGAAGAACGCCGCGGCGCATCATTCCAGCGGAGAGCTCGAGAAGGCGGAACAGGACTATCTGCGAATTCTGGATCATGGCTACCGCAAGGCCGACATTCTTCTGTTGCTTGCGAGGATCGCGGCAAAAAGGGGGAACCTGGAAACGGCGATCGGCCATTTTGACCAAATGCTCGAGCTCGATCCACAGCATCTGGATGTGCTGATCGAAAAGGGCGTGTTGCTTCACCGCACCGGAAGAGCTGATGACGCCTTCAGGTGTTTTGCGGTCGCCCGGTCGATCGCGCCGGAAGACGGGCTGGTGCTGTCGAACCTTGCGGTGGCGCTGGCGGATTCGGGACGGCGCCATGAGGCGTTGATCGAATTCCGCCGGGTCCTCGACCTGCAGCCGGACAACATTCATATCCGGCATCAAATGCGGCGCCTGACGTCGGTCATGGTGCCGTTCTGGCATATCCAGATGCTGAACGATGCGCGGAGAAACGACGCCTTCGAACGGGCGATCCGCAAGGCGGTCGAAAAACACGGACCGGACGCCCGCATTCTCGATATCGGTGCCGGCAGCGGTCTGCTGTCGATGATGGCGGCGCGCGCCGGGGCAAGCAATATCGTCACCTGCGAAAGGGTCCCT
>Ga0185299_10006953_pt1 | contig 11809 bp, 12 predicted proteins | sample PaiPotPPA55metaG_FD_128002 | JGI IMG/M metagenome (GOLD analysis project Ga0185299, IMG submission 128002) | Iron sulfur acid spring bacterial and archeal communities from Banff, Canada, to study Microbial Dark Matter (Phase II) - Paint Pots PPA... ...
CCGAACTTTCTCAGTTGGGCGCTTCTGAGCCGGTTAAGTTCTTTGGAATCAGGCGAGGTTATTAAAAGGTCTCCACCACAAATAGCCTCCTACCGGACAGTTTGTACCTCGATTTCATAGCTCTGTTTTTGCACGACCAGGCGCGGTGGCGGCTGGCTCGGCAACTGTAATTTCAGCTTCTCGATGAGCAGCTTGGTGTCTGGGGAAGGTTGTGTGTAGCGCGGCAGAATCAACCAACGTTGATCGACCGTAGGAATCCACACGTCAATCATTTTGATTTCGGCTAATTTTTCTAGCACCGCCGTCGGTGTCAACCCTGGGGCGTGCAGCAACAGGCGCTGCTTCAGCGTCACTTGCAAGCAGTAAGCGAGAAAAGCGATCAGAATGTGCGCGTCGGCGCGATGCTCCAGTTGATGGCGGATCGGGCGTATCGAGAGTTCACTCTTGAGAGATCGAAATACCGATTCGATCTGGGTTAACTGCACGTAGCGCGTCCACAGGACGCTGGGATCTCCTGCGGTAAGGTTGGAGCGCAGCAAGTAGTGTCCGTCGTGCCATTCCGCCTCCTGCAGTTTTTTCTTATCCACACGAAACTGGAACGTCCCCCGTGTGACCTGCTGGCCTTCCCCAGGCACTTGCAGGTGCAGGAAATGGAATGCGCGGCCCGCTTGGGCTTTCGCGGCTCCCAAACGCATCAGCAACTGGACCAGAGCGGGCAGGCTGCGCCGCATGGCGCGGAGTTTTCTGAGCAAGCGGGCCAGACGCTTGCGGCGCATGGCGGTTTCTTTGGCTTTTCTTCCTGCACTCTTGGCCAACACATAGAGTTCGCCGTCCTGCTCAAACAGTTTCACGTCCACGGAATCTCGGACTTTCTGCCAGGGTAGATCCAGCCATTTCTTCTCATACTGCTGGATCTTGCCTTTCGGTGTTCCCACCAGATAGAAAATCTCGCGTGCCGGATCCCGCATCTCCTGCAAAATCTCTTCGGTCGGAACTCCTCTGTCCATCACCCACATGCGTTTTGCTTTTCCGTAGGTCTTCTCGATCTTGTCCAGAAACCCGCGCAGTGTGGTGCGATCACTGGTATTGCCGTCCATCACTTCGTAGGCCAACGGAAAACCATCGGTGGTGATCACCAGCGCAATCACCACCTGCAAACAGTCCGTCCGTTTATCGCGACTGTGACCGTACTTGGCTTTGGGGTTCTCTTCCATCGCGCCCTCAAAGTACGTGCTGGTCAGATCGTATAGCAGCACTTCGAATTCCGCTTGAAACAGATCAGCCCACTTCTGGCGCAGCCACAGAAAAAGATCTTGCTTGTGCTCCAGCACACGATCCATGCAGCGATACAAGCGGTTTTTCTCCGCCACGGCGAAATCCGTTCCCAGCAGCGCATCCATAGCGGTGGTCAAATACCATTGGCGATGTACACGAAACTCGCTGCCCGGATCCAGCAGCTGGCTCACCACCAGTAGCTGTAACACTTTTTCCCAAGGGACTTCTTCGTGCGATCCGCTGAGACGAGTATCCCAAAACTCATCCAGGCCCAGTTGCTGCCACAACTGACATCCCAGCCAGCAGCTACCGAACAGACGAGGTCGCCGCAGTTCCAGGCCGCTCAGTTTCACTTGCAGACTGTCGACCGCATCGGCGGGAATCTCGCGATCGTCGGGAAACAAATTCAAATTGGTATAATTTTGTTGCTCTTCATCAAACACCGACAGCGTCTTGCGCCATGCCGTTTGTTGTTGGTCGTTGATTTCGCCGAGATAGAGAACGGTTCGCTGTACCGTTTTGTCGGAAGAGATGCGCTGGTTTTCTACAATGCTGAAGTAGCGATGATCCTTGCCGTCTTTTTTGCGATTGTTGCTGCGCAGAAACATGCTGACAGCAGACTGCCAGAACTCTGGGGGCAAAGGGAAGACACTTGGTCTCCACTCTACCGTTTTTTCAAAGCTTGGCGATGGAAACACGCGACTTAACAACGAAAAGTATTGCAAAAAAGTCGAAAAACGTCCGCAACTGGTCAAGTTGGGCTAGCAGTTGGAGAACGTGGACGACAAATGGTCCGTGCCAGCGCAACGGGGGCCGCGCGGTTCCGCATTGCAGAGCGACGTTAAGACGAGCAACACCATCTGAGGAAGCGAAGCGTGGTACGAGCGCATCCTTCGGGAGAAAGCGGGCAAGGGCTATCAAATCGCTCAGGCAACCGCCAACGGCGACGCGGCGATTTCCGATTGCGTTGAACGTCGTTATCCAGATCGAACGCAGACCCAGGCGAAGGTTCATTTCCCCGTTTTAGTTAGTGCGCAGCCAAGCATATCTTGCCGCGCACCAAGGTCGCGAAGCTGCTGCCGAGTTCCAGAAAATTATCGACCACCGCGGAATTGTGTTGAACGGCCCTGCCGCCTATCAGCATTTCCTCACTCTCTGGAAAGACGCGGACCCCAACATCCCGACACTCCGTCAAGCCAAAGCCGAATACAAGAAAATCACCGCAACTGCATCCACCTCCGCTTCGGAATCAGGCCGTGAAACTAACCATCCCGGAGTTGATTGGTTCGGTCAACACTAGCGTTTGTCGATACCAATCCGGAACTGGTTGAAATGTGGAACTGCCATCGCGCAACGAGTGCCGGCAAGTCGGCTTTACTCCGGTCAACTTGGGATTAGCCTGTCACTCGCCCATTTGAAGTCCGGAAGTTCGAAAAGGCAGATCTAGCCAGTGCCACGCGGGCCAGAGAGCGGACTCTAAAAAGTTTGGGCCAGTTCTCTTCTGATCGGATTGCCTTTCGTCACTTTGCCTGTGTCGAGACCCAGGTACCCAACTATCCGATCTTTCCCGTTTGGTCCTTAACGAGTTGTCTCTGCCTTAGCCAGCATCACAGCCGACTTCCGGGCCGCCGCTTCGTAGTACCGCACCATTCGTTGCGATTCCTCCGCCTTATAAGGTGCCAGATTATGTGCCCATCGAAACCCGATGGGTTGAAACCAAAGTTCCGCCTCCACCTTGAACGGTCCCGTTGCGTTCCCGGTCGAGACCACAAACCTCACCGAGCTTCCGCGATCTGTGAATCCCGGATCGTTGGCCGCGTCGCCTGTCACGGCGATGTCCTTGCTTGCGGTGGCCTTATCGAAGCCGTGCGGCAACAACCGATTGTCCTTCAAGTACCCGACAGCGTGGAGCAGACCGGTCGTAACCTTCCCCTCCGAATCTTTCAGGATCGGCTCGTAAATTTCCACTTCCTGTGAACTGGTAATCTCGCGATAATGCGGCTCGAACTTCAGAGGGTCTTCGTCGTTGTCGTTGCCTACAATCGACCCGTCCGGGTTGAGCGCACCCGACTCAAACACCACACGCCCGTTCCCGTCCCTCACCACAAAATGCAACCACGCCCGCCGCGAAGGATAAGCTGTGGGCAGCTTATGCCCGCCGAGATTCTCCACATGCACGGCTACGGCAAGCCCATTCGGCGTCGCATCCACTCGGGTGATCGTCACTTTCGCGGCTTGCGTCTTCAAAAATTCGGTTGTGCGCTTTATCGCCGCATCCATATCCTCGGGCTGCGCCTGCGTCGTCAATTCATCGCGATGATCTTGCAGCATCCCTTCCATAACGAAGTTCGATCCGAGAAACACGTGCCGGTGCATGCCCTCGCGTAGCGGGCCGTAGACCGCTGTCACCGCTACAGCCTCCTTCACTACCGGCATATGGCAGTCCTGGCAGGTCTGCTTGGTCGCGTAGTCGCTATGCTGCCACTCCTGGAACGGCATCTGTTCCGGGAACTTCGTCAGCTTCTCACCCTGCGGCCCAAGCGCCGAGGTGTACAGCGTATGGCAGCTCCCGCAAAGACCAGCATCGCGGATATGGTCGCCCCGGGTCGGGACATACGTCGCCGTCGAGGAGTGCATTACGGTCCGGTGTCCTTTTTCGATGTCGAAGGGTCCATACTCGGGTCGCACGTCGTTTTGCACTGGTTTCGCGAACACCACGTTTCCAACGAAGGTCGCCTCCGTCCCCAGTCCTGCATTCTCAATCTGATGGCAAACCGAGCAGGTTACTCCATCTGCTGCCGCGCGGTCCTTCGGGAACTTCTGTAACGGAAAGCGCGAAAAGACCTGAGTGTGCCTTCCCGCATCCCGGTCGGACATCCGCACGGCCGGCATGTGGCAGATCGAGCACTCGTCCTCGATCGCCTGTTTGGACTCCGGATGATCCATTGACTCCCGCCGTACGCTTCCTTGCCAATAAGGATCGCGGGACGCGTTAGCCATAATGCTCGCGCTCCACTCCAATCCGATCGAAATATCCTCGCCCGAACTCGTCCTGAGCCCGTTATGGCAGGCCACACACCGTTCCGATGTGCGAAAAAAAGTCCCCGGAGGCGTCTTGTCGCCCTTCGCATTCTCCGTCTGCGACTGGCCGTGCAAAATTGCTGGAACCCCGATTACTGCGAGCCCTAGCGCAACCGCGCTACCCCAACGGAGACTCATCGCCAACCGTTCCATAACTTCCCATCTGCCCGATCCCAGAGCAGATAAAACATCACCTGCGGCACTCGTCCGTTTGTATTGGTGAACGGCTCTCTCACTCCAAAGCCTATCCGGACGTGTTGTCGCCTGCTTATGGTGATCTGCATCTCCGGGAGAACATCCCAATTGGTGGTCGCTCCCGGCTTGAAATCACGTACCGCCAAAAACTCGACCATAGGCGAAAACAGCCGTCCCAGCATGTGGTCCGGAGCCATCGCCTGCCCTACCGCCACCCGCCAGAACATGCTGCGCGGAACCACGCCTGTATCCACCGGCAGGTCCGCTCCCAACTGGGTTTGCAAAAACGTGTTCGTCTTGAATAGCTGATCGAACGCTGCAAAGGGCTCGAACTGCGTCGTCCCAGCACCGAACCCTCGCTTGCTGTCCCCGGTCGGCAGCAAAATACCGCCCTGCAAACTCAGGATCGAACCCGTCCGCAGACTAGAAAACATCTCCCGCTTCAGCGCCAGCGTAATGTCCCCAAAACCCGCCGTCCAGTTGTGCGCCTGGTCCGCATAGTTCACCGGAACATCGGTTTCAAGCTGGGTCCGGGCGTCAATGATCGTTCGTTCATCAATGATGTCTGTAGACCACGCCGGCGCGCCTGATGCACTCGCCGCCGTAGAAATCACAATCTCGTTCTCTGGAAAAGCCTTCTCAGTTACCAACGCCCGTGGCAGATTTAGCTCGCCCAGGGGATCGTGGTGGACGTTCTTGCAGAATCCCCGCATGTACCCGATCACATCGTTGATCTCCTCGTCCGTCAGCAGATCCCCAAACGCAGGCATAATCTGCGAGAGCCCACGCGATGGCCCGCCATGCACGATCACTGCCTTCCAGTTGCCGTTCGGCTCAGGAGTTGTCCCAGCACAGTCCGTAAAGTCCGGAAACGTGTCTGGCCGCGTAAAGGCTGTACTCGCAATGGGTGCGCCCTTCCCTTCGCTCCCGTGACACGCGATGCAGCCACCCTTGTAGACCTTCTCTCCATTCCTCACATCCGGACGTTTCGCATAGTGGATCGTCTGTGCGGAAAGAAGCAAAGGGCAAGTAAGAAGCACGACAACCCAAACGATGTGTACACTCGCCGATCCCATCAGAAACCCAAAGAGGAATCTAAGCACTCGCGATTCGCCCATGGCATTCAAGTGCCATGTCTCCTTCAGTGCCGCACCTGTGTCGCCAACAGCGGTCGCCTCGTGTCTCATTCGCCCCCGCCTTCTTACATTTCAATGAAAAGGCTATCCAGACCGAAAATTACTCGCCCTGCCCGCTTTCAAAAACTGCCAATCAGCACCCCGGTCCCGAATACCAAGGCGCCTCCCAGCGCCACCTGCGTTGCAGCCGACATGATAGGCGTCTCCATGTATCGATGTCGAATCCGGGTGATGACAGCGAGTTCAGTCAGAGCAACGAGAAAAGCAATCTTGTTTTCATCAGAATTGGATGGGCTAAAAACCCAAATAACAAAGAACATTCTTTCGGAGTCCGAGGGTTTTTTCGATCAGCCTGAAGACCTCGCGGTGCTGAGCATTACGGTTAGGCTAGCCTTCGGTTAACAGCCGAACCACCAATTTAATCAGAACTTGCCGGAGTTGGTGCTAATCGACGGAATTCAGCAAATTGCGATGAAACGGGACGAATCACGTTCTCCTTCTTTGTTCACCTTTCGTTCGCATTTTGCCGCCATTCACCGCCATTAGGATTACGTTTTTATGACAGACGACGATGGCTGGTCTCCGAAACGACTGCCCACACTGTCAAGAACACTTGGCCGCCGGCGATGTCGTCTTCGCCTCAATTGTTGTTGACCATACGCAAGCCGATTAGGCTCGGTACTCACCGTCTAGCTTTTCTTTCGCTTTGGTTTTCCGCTGACGACATGCTCCTTGAAAAGTGGGACGAGCCGGAGTTGCTCGTCGATCTTGCGGCGTCCGAGATCGTCAATTGGCAATCCTGGGTTGTGCTGCGACCACGTATGAGTGAACGCGCGCGCAGTTTCGTGCGCTACGTCTTTCACCAGGCCTCGAGGAACACCCGCTTGCACAGATGCTTTTTCCAAGAGTTCATCGTCCAGGCGGGATACATCCTTGGTTCGGGCGAGCGGCAGGCCCAAGCCTCGGTCCGGCAAATACCGCATTGTGGAAACGTAATCGTAACCAGGCGCAAGCGTCGGCGTTCGGCCGTCGCGGTAAAGCAGAGACCAGTTTTTTAGATGCATATCGGCGTTCCCGATCGCCGCATTGAAAACAATACGCCGAATGAATTCCGCCAGCCCTTTCTCGCCGAGAAGCGCCCAGATGTCTTTGGCCATTCCGGTGTATCCGTGCTCCTCGTATTTCTTTTCCGGATACTGTCCGTAAATCTGATTGAAATCCTCCGCGTGAATCCGCTCTCCGTCCGGTCCGCGATCGAAACGCCGGATGAAGTACGCGTTCGTTTTGTCTTCCGCGAATTCAGGCGGAAGGTTCGCGATCGAGCCGACCGGTATGAGCCCGAATTCCGGCACATCGATTCCCACTTCCTTGGCCAGCGTCATCATCGCGAATTCGTTTTCCGGCACCTTGGAGAATCTTGGCGACGGCAGTTTTACGATCCACTGGCCGTCCCGCCCCTGGGCTGGAATGCGAAGCTGCCTTCCGCTCCGGCCTATCGCGGAGAATTTTAGTTGAACGCCGGCGAGAGAGAATCGCAGCACTTCTTCCTTGTTCGCTTCGCGCGTTTCCGATTTCTCTTCCGGCGGCAGCGGTTGTCCTTCACTGTCTTCGGCGATGACGGCGCCCGGCAAATCAGCCCCGACGAGCCACAACAACGGAAATTCTCTCTCCGGACTGATTCCGCCGCGCTGCACGAGATAGTCGCGCAACATGCCGTCGCGCTCGGGCAGGAGATTCGAGAAAAAAGGAGGCAGGCGCCGCTGAACCTCTCTCGGCCTCGTGATGAGCTTTCGCTCGATATCGTAATAGCTCAGGCTGAGTACCGGGCGGCGCTCGTCTTCGACATATCCCGGATCAAACACAAAGATATTCTTGTCGGTCACGACATTCGTGATGGTGCCGACGAGGCGGTTCCCAAGTTTGATTCTGAGCGTAGGCATCTCAACTTTCCTTCTATCCTTCCGTTTCCGTCAGGCTTCCGACGAGCGGCACCGGCTCATCTTCGCTTTTTCCCTCGCGTCCGCTCATGAGGCTTTCCACCAGGGGAACCAGGCCGGTGGGGACAAGAATAGGGGAGAGCCCAACAGCGTTGGCAATCTGTTCTAGCGTCGTCCATTGAAAGTCAGTTTCCCCGCGCTCGATTTTCGAAATATGCGATTGCGGCAGGCCGACTAGAGCCCCCAGTTCCGCCTGCGTCAAACCCCGGGCGGTTCGCGTCTGCTGCAGGCTCTTTCCAATCTGCTTAAGCATCTGAGACTCCTTGAACAGCTACTATAGCATATCACAATCACCATGTTTGAATATGTCTTAGCATCTATACCTTATGGATACATGCCATGGCATATATATGGCCACACGCTGACAGTCGAGCACCCAGCGATACGGATCTGCGACTGTCAAGCCGATGTTTCCGTCGCTAAGGGTTTTTCATTAGGAGAGCGTGCGGCACTTCAGTTCCGCGCCGACATCTTCAACCTCTTCAACAACGTCAATCTAGACAATCCGCAAACTTGCGTCGATTGTTTGGACGGCGGAACGATCCTCAACACAGCTTTTGGCGGCGCCGCATTGCAGCGCCAGATTATGTTTTCCTTGAAGTTCCAGTTCTGAAGCAGGAATCCCGCGGGGGAATAGAATAAGTGAGAGCAGGGATGTAGTGATGTCTCGCCTCGCCGCCACGCTCTTGAACTCCCATGGAAGGACAGGTGCGGGGTGTGATCGCGACCCATGCGTTAGAGGCAGGTTTGCTCATGCGAACTGTCCATTGCCGCCGATTGCGGCGCATCCGGAAACAATCCAAATCGCGGTACATCAATCGGTTGAAAAAATGCCCGACCATTCGGTTGCGAACCGAAGGGTTGGGCTTTTTCGCTGAGCATTTACGCAGAAACATTAGGTTTTTGCGCTGTTCTTGTCGGCTCGCTTTTAGAAATCCCAAGATTCATACTACGTTTTTACTACGGTCGCCAAAGACCGAAAAAGAGCGGTCCCTAACTATTGTAATTGATTGAAAAGGGAGTTGGCTCCCCGGGCTAGATTCGAACTAGCAACCCTTCGGTTAACAGCCGTGAATTTAATTTCATCACAAGTTGCCGGAGCTGAGCTTAATCGGGGGAAATCAGCAAGTTCTGATCAAATCGGGTTAGTCGGATTTTCCTTCTCTTTTCTTTTTTTATTCGCTTTTTGTAATTTTTCTCGCCGTTCATATGACACCTACATGACACTGGCAGAGCCTTCGGGTAGTAACCGAACGGTTCGCGTCGATTAGAGTCGGCATCAAGGACGCTACGCTGCCACGAAGAGACCGGTGGTTCGAGTTCGTCTTGTCACCATTGTCTGCATCAAGCGCCAGATCGCGGCGGCCGTCGTACAAAACGAGAACAGCTCCAGGAAAGCATGAGCTGATGCGGTAGGATTGTTTTCTGGCGACGGGCAACCATCTTGAAGGTTCGGAGGAAGGATGTTTTCCCTATGGGCCGACTTCTGGTACCAATGACCGGCCTTTTGTGAAACGACCCAGAATGGTTTGGTGACTGCCCTTTGAAGGCAGCTACTTGGCGGGCGACTGCGCTGCGCTTGTCGCCATAAATTCGATGAAAGAACACGTAAATCAGCAAATCAAGTCCGAGAATGCAAAGCGCCATGAATACGGTAAGCGACAGGGTTCCCTCAACCGAACGGGTACGAGTCTCGCCGCTGATTCACTGAAGATAGGGGCGAAGGTGCTGAGAAGTCCGGAGGACTTCATCAGGAGTTCGTCAAGGAAGTTAGTTTCCGGAAAGGAATCACCTTTTATACTTTCCTAATAAAACGCGCCGGATTTGCTCAGGGTCTTTTTCCTACCGTTTGTGTCTGTGGTTAGGGCGCGAGGGTGTCGCTCAAACCATTCTGTCGTGATGATTCTTCGAATCGCGGATGCGACGCGAAATACATGGTATGGGACGGGCCCAATCCAGAGGGTTACAAGGTCCAGCGAGGACAGAAAAGCCCTTCGATCGCCGAGCTAGGGACTTTCTCTTGGCCCGTGCAAATCCGCGCTCGGCAGTACTCGAAAGGGTTTGTTCTTGCCCCAGCGATAGACTGCGAAATCCCGATCCAGCGTCAGAATATCCGCGGTCCCAAACTGGTCCGCCAAACGAATCAGGCAGGCATCTGCAAGATCAATCTTCCGGTCCTTGTATTTTCGCAGTAATTGTTTGACAGCAGCAGTTTCTCGAGAAAGCTGAAAAGGAATCTGGAAAATCCCAGCGGCGATGTTCTCGATCACCGCCTCCGACGCACCCGACAAGTTCCGCAACAAATAGCAACTCTCTGTAATGACGGCTTCGCATGTAACCAGCGGCGCCTGCACTTCTCGAATCGTCCGAGCGCACGTCTTGTGAAGACTCTCGCTGCGGTCCAGCAGCGCAACGATGAAACCTGTATCCAGCAGGACCGGCTTCATCGCCCAAAATTCCGTAGATGTTTCTTGTTCGATCCCAGGTCTGGCACACCGGATTCGAACTTACCCAGACCGATGATGCCCGGCTTCTTGCGCCGCAAATAACTCGCTTCGAGAACACGCAGCCCCTCGCGTACCACCCGCGAAGGAGTCCAGCCGAGTTCTCGTACCAGAACTGCAAGCCTTTTCCGCGATTGGTCGTCCAGCCTGGCTTGAATTGCGAATCGCATGCATCAATTGTACTACAGGATGCCATTTGTATGACATAGAGATTCGCATTTTCGTGCGGGCCGCTAGCCTGCCCTGACTTCTAACTTGGCGCGAGAAGATCTAGGAGTCCAAGGCGGCAGAAGAACTTCGGAACTCGACAACCAACTTCGGCGGCTGTAAGTCTATACCCTACTTGCAGAGAGCCCTTTGATCTAATCCTTCAAAAGACGAAAACGGAAGATGGCTCCCCGGGCTAGATTCGAACTAGTAACCCTTCGGTTAACAGCCGATGGAGTCTAAAATCTAAGTGCCCTATCTGGTGTCGCTTACGAGAAATTGGGAGCCATTTTTTCTTCGCTTGTTGCACCCACAGCTGCACCCACGCTCGGCCGAATCTTCTGCAACAAACGAGCCAGTGCTAGCTTTGTTTTTGGTGACGGCTCGCGGAGGGAACATTTTAGAGCGAATTCGAGTGTCGTATGATTCCGTGCGCGGAAAAACCCAATTTAGGGCTCTAAGGGTGCTCCACCCTCCTTTTCATTTGGAGGTTGAGTCGGCGCTTTGCGGCGCGCCGAGAAAAACTGGGCCGTACCTACCGCAGATGAAACAATGCCGAGAACGAAGCACGACCAAACGAACGAGGAAGGGAGTTTAGTCAAAAGTGCCACGGCTCCGGCTAAAAGCAACCCTTTACCAATAAACTTGGCCAAGAGCCCAGCGCTAGATCTCTGGTCCTTTGCCTGCGGCAATCCGGAGAAAATTACAACCAGAGTCGCTAATACCAGCATGAGCCTGGGGTAAGATTCGAGAAAGGTTATAGCTGAACCGCGCTCAAACACTACGGCCCAAACCAATACAAGAAGCGCAAGCGCTGTCGTGCCGATCACCAAATAAAACCGGGCACGTGGCGAAACTAGACGGCCATTGTTGACAAGTTTGGGCATAGCACTTGGCTCTTTGGTTGTCACAATCCGTCACCCGACTCATAAAGATCCTCCTTCGCATCACACGCGGAGTCTTAGCTCAGAATTTCGTCGTCTTATGGAAAAACCGTGGCGCCGGGAAAAATCATTCCGAGCGCAGAGCTTGCATTACGTCGACGCGGGCGGCGCGGGCCGCCGGGAGCATCGAAGCGACTACCGCCGCGCCTAACAGCACAAACGCAGAAACGATCGCGGGCCATGCGCCCGGCATTTTTAGATCGCCGAAATAACTGCCTGCCACGCGCACAACGACGAGCCCGAACGCCGCGCCGGCCACGATGCCAACGGCAGCCATCACCAGGCCTTCGGTGACAACACCTCTGAGTAGATTTCCCGGCTGAGAGCCAAGCGCCATACGGATGCCGAATTCGCGGGTCCGTGCGCTAACCGAAAACGCCAGCACTCCGGCGACGCCAACGATCGCGATGAGCAACGCGACCGCGGCGAACACGCCAAAGACCAGCGAGTTCAAGCGATCCGGAGCCAGC
>Ga0185299_10006954_pt1 | contig 11809 bp, 10 predicted proteins | sample PaiPotPPA55metaG_FD_128002 | JGI IMG/M metagenome (GOLD analysis project Ga0185299, IMG submission 128002) | Iron sulfur acid spring bacterial and archeal communities from Banff, Canada, to study Microbial Dark Matter (Phase II) - Paint Pots PPA... ...
TCCACCGGTACGCCCAGGATCTCGGACGCGACCCGGTCGGCGACCGCGCGCGGCGCCGGCGGCAGCAGCACCGAACCGCCGCGCTCCGCGCCGCCGCCGACGCGCAGGCCGGTCGTGATCGCGATGCACCGGGCGCCCTTCGCCACCCGCAGCGACAGCGGTTCGCTGATCTCCACGCCGCGCAGCCTGGCCTCGTCGATGGTCGTCGACCGCGTCGAGAGCAGCCCGCGCGTCACGAGCAGCGAGCCCCGGCCCGTGCGCACGAGGCGGAAGTTCCAGAACAGCGCGGCGTATCCGAGCACGGAGACGAGCAGCAGCCCGAGCAGGATCACCACCGCGCCGACCGGTATCGACTCGGACAGCGGCATCCGCCCGACATCCTGGATCCCCGAGTGCACCGGCCCGAGCGCGGCCAGGTTCACGCCCGCGTCGTGCTCGGTCTGCGTCAGGGCGCCGACGAGCACGCCGAGGATCACCAGGCCGGTCAGCGTCAGCGGCGCGAACCGGATCCAGGATTTGCGCAGCCGGACGATCTCGGTCTCGCGGACGACGGCCGTGGCAGGGGCCTCGGTTTGGTCCGGTTGGTCCGGGATCTCGGCGAGCGGCGCGGCCAGCAACAGCGCGCGCAGCGCCTCGGCGTCGGCGACGCTCAGCGCGTCGAGCTTGAAGTTCTCGCCCTCGCGCTTGTCGTTGCGGCCGGTGCCGATCTTGACCTGCGCGAGGCCGAGCAGCCGGTACATCACATGCGCCGTCAGATCGACGCTGCGGACGCCCGTTCGCGGCGCCGAGAGCACCCTCGGCGAGAGCAGGCCCCGCTTGACGTAGATGCGATCCTCGGTGACCTGGTACTTCGTGCCGAACCAGCGCCAGATCCCGGCGAAGATGGCGAACGCGCCGAATCCCAGGCCCCAGTAGATGTTGTGGCCGCCGCGCGTGCCCTCGTAGATCAGGCCGATGAGGACGGGGGCCGAGCGCAGCAGGTCGGTGACGGGACGTACCGCGAGGGCGCGCGGGCTCAGGCGCAGCCAGGCATCCGGGGACGCGGTGCCCGGTGGAGGAGGAGCGGGGGCCGGGGGAGCAGCGGGCTCGGCCTCGCTGTCGAGCTCGCCGACGTCGCCGACCTTGCTCATGTCGCTGATCTCGCTCACGTCGCGTCGCCGGGGATGCGCGCGGTGGCGAGCGAGAGTTCGGCCTGCAGCTCGTCCGCCGCCGCCCGGTCGAGGCCGCGGATCTTGATGTGCCCGGCCGTGGACGCCGTCGTCGCGGTCACGTTGGCCAGGCCGAAGATCCGCTCCGGCAGGCTGCGCTCGCTGTCGATCGTCTGGATGCGGCTGATCGGCGCGATCCGCCAGCGCACCGAGAACCATCCCGTCCGGGTGAAGAGCGCGTCCTCGGTGACCTCCCAGCGATGCACGCGGTACCGCCAGCGCGGCATGATCAGCACCCTGGCGAGCAGCAGCGGCGCGCTCACGCCGATCAGCGCCCACCAGCCGGTGCCGAAGCCGCACATCGCGGCGATACCGATCTCGATGCCGAGCACCACGACCGCCCCCACCGCCGCGGACGCCGTCCAATAGCCGAGCGCTCGCCGACTCACCTGGTTGCGCGGCTCGCGCAGCCCGGGTATGTCGGCCCCCGTCGCCACCCCTGTATCGCCCATGGCGCTAGCGTGCCACACCAGATCTTTCCCCGTCCCATGACGCAAGTCATGGGACGAGAAAGACGCCCGTCACGCCGCTCGGGCCGCGGATGTCAGCCGGACTTGCGCCGGAAGGACCGCTTGCCGGCCACCGGACCGTTGCTGTGGGCCGCCTTTCCGGAGTTGCCCGCGGACTGCTCGGCGCGGTGCCGCTGCGCCTGCTTGCGGTCCAGCGCCTCCCGGAACTTCCGCTTGACGTCGTCGTCCTGCGCTTCCTCGACGGGTGCGGCGGTCGTCTCGGTACCGGGGTCGGCCTGTTCGTGTTCAGCTTCGCTCATGGGCCAAGACTGGCACAGCCGGACGCGCGCGGCCACGAGTTAGCCGCGTTCGCCGCCCCGGCGCATCGAGGCACCGGACCTCGCCGCGCGCCCCCGAACCAGCGCCTACTCGCGATATAGCTTGACTTCTCGCATCCACGTTATATCGTGTCTCTCGGAACGCGATATAACGCGAACCCCGCCCGGGCGCAGGGTCCGGACGGAGCGATACAGGGGGTATCACCATGTTCCACGAGCACGAGGTCGCGCGCGAGCACAACGCCAGGATCGTCGCCGAGGCCCAGCGCCACCGGCTGGCCGGCCAGGCCCGCAAGCTGCGCAAGCGCGACGGCAACTCGGAATACGCCGAGGCGGGCGACCACCGGCCGCCCGCCGTCGACCGCTGATCCCGAAGAACCAGCGTACTGCCGTCCCTCTTCCTCCGCGTCAGCTCGACGAGGTGCACGCGTAGAGCGTGCCCACGCTCGAGCTGACGGACGAGGAGGAGACCGCGGTGCAGTTCGCCTTCACCCAGGTCTCGATCGCCGAGGTGGAGGTCGAGCTGGTGCCGCCCATGCCGCCGCCTCCGCCGGAGCTGCTGATCAGCACGTACTTCAGCTCGCCCTTCGCGATCAGCGCCTTGAACGCGGCCAGTGACGGGTACCCGTTGTTGCCGCTGAACCCGCCGACCGGCAGGACCGAGGCTCCGGCGTTGGCGATGTAGTCCTCGGCGTCACCCGAGCTCATCACCGCCATCAGGTACTTGGCACTGCCCTGGTGCGCCTTCAGGTACGTCAGCAGCTGCTGCTCGGCGGTGGTCAGGCTGGTGCCGCTGCCGCCGGGCATGCTGCCGCCTCCGCCGCCCGTTCCGCTCGGCGCGCCGCTCTTGCTGGAGCTGCTCGACGAGGAGGAACCGCCGGGGAAGGTGCCGCTCGGCGCGCCGCCGGTGCTGGACGAGCCGCTGCTGCTGCTCGACGAGCCGCCGGGACCGCCGGAGGTGGAACCGCCGGGGAAGCCGCCCTTGGTGCCGCTCGAGGAGCTCGACCCGCCGGGAGCCGTGCCGCCGCCGAAGCCGCCGCTGTGGCCGCCGGTCGTGTTCGCGGAGCCGAACTGGCCCGAGTACGGACCGGCCGCCGCGTTGATGTTCGTGCCGTTGTACCCGGCCGAGGTGTCGAACGTGGACAGCGCCCAGGCCGCCGGGGTGGCGACCATCGCCGTCACGCCGAGCACGATGCCCACCGCGAGCACCTTTCCGATCTTGCGCATCCGGTAGGCCGCCAGAAGCAGGATCGAGGCGATGCCGAGCGCGATGACCAGCGGCGGCAGCCAGCTGAGGAACACGGTGTTCTCGTAGGAGAGCTCCGTGGCCCAGCCGACCGTGCACGCGATCGCCGCGATCAGCAGCCAGCCGAGACGGTCGTCGTCGCGGAAGGCCTGGAACATGGCCACGATCCCGGCGGCCGCGAGCGCGGCGAGCCCCGGCGCGAGCACCGTCATGTACTGCGAGTGCGGGATGGTGCCCGCGCTGAACGCCAGCGCGGTGACGCCCAGCGTGCCGCCCCACATCAGGTAGCCGGCCAGGACGCCGTTCGCGCGTCCCTTGCGCCGGCACTTGATCAGGCCGAAGACGAGGGCGATGACCGCCACCGGGTAGAGCCAGCCGATCTGGGAGCCGAAGCTCGCCTCGAACAGCTTGCCCCAGTCGGATCCGCCCGGCGTCCCGCTGCCGCTGCTGCCGCTCGAGGTGAGCGAGCCGAAGCGGCTGGTGAAGTTGTACACGAACACCATGTTGAAGATGCTGTTCGTGCCGTTCGATCCGTCGATGAACGGCCGGTCCGCGGCCGGGGTCAGCGTGACGATGACCATCAGCCACAGCGAGGCCACGGCCGTGACCGCGCCGAAGACCGCCGTGTGCCAGATCCGCTTGAGCAGCGGGTGCGGCGCGCAGATCAGGTAGACCAGCGCGAAGACCGGCACGACCGTCCAGGCCTGGACCATCTTGGTCTGGAAGGCCATGCCGACCCAGAACCCGCACAGCGCCAGCGAGCGCAGCCGGCCCTGGTTGACCGCGCGCTGGAACGCGTCGGTCGCCAGGATCAGGCACATCGTCAGGGCGTTGTCCTCGAGACCGGAGTGGCCGAAGGTGGCCGCCACGATCGGGGTGAGGGTGAAGAGCCCCGCCGAGAGCAGCGCGACGTCGGACCGGCCGGTCCACCGCCGGGTCAGCCGGTAGAGGACCAGGACGCTGATGACGCCCTCGATCGCCTCCGGCAGCGCCAGCGACCATGCGTGGTATCCGAAGATCTTGACCGACAGCGCCTGGGGCCACAGGAAGCCCCAGAGCTTGTCGATCGTGACCGAGCCCGCCGGGTCGAATGCGCCGTAGAGGAAGTTCTTCCAGCTCATCGACATGCTGCGGGCGTCGGCCGCGTAGAAGTTGTTGACGGCCGTGTGGAACGCGCCCCAGGTGAAGATGAGCGCGGCCAGTGCGGCCACCGCGATGAGTCCCGGTCTCGCCCAGCCCGGTTGGTCCGACGGGAACAACCAGGCGGGACGGGAGCGGGTGCCCCTCGGCGGTTCGCTCGCCGAGGTGGTAGTGGTTTCCGTTGCCGTGATCGCCATGGGGTCCAGGCTGGCGTGCTCGTCTTAGAGAGTCATGAGTGAGCCGTTAAACGCTCATCCGAATCTAGATCGAATGTTTTCAAAACGTATCTACGGCCGCATATCGCGACGGGCCGGTCTCGGTCTCGCGGCCCACATAAGCCCAGGTCGGATACGGATACCGACAGGTAAGGACTTTTCCATCATAGTGTATCGAGTTGGCAAGTCGGCGGAACGACACGCCGTTGAATTTCCGTCGACAAGTCAGAATCCTGAGTCTTCCTCGGCGTTGAGCATCGCGCGCTGTCCGGCGTCCGCCTCGTGCAGCGTGCGGAAGAGCGCGGGCAACGCGGCGGCCGGGATCGGGTCGTCCGACTGCGCGTTCACCGCCAGCGCGACGTAGTGCCCGCGATAGTCGCCGACGTACAGGGTGTTGCCGTGGCTGTCGGTGGCCCGCCAGCGGCCGTTCGCGGTCTGCGCGCACGAGAGCTTGTCGTCTCCGCCCGCCGAGAAGTCCGCCGCGGCCCAGTCGATCCCGCAGGGCGACGAGGCCGAACTGCTGGGCGCGACGATCACCTCGAGGTCGTCGATCGCGGCCGGCGACATGTCCTGGCCGGTGTAGCTGATGGTGGCCACGTCGTCCACGTAGCTGTACGAGGTCGCCTTGTAGTTCCGCGCCGCGTCCACCAGCACCAGCATCGAGTCCGGGGCCTCGGGCTCCGCGTTGGCGGAGCGAACCGGGATGTCCGCCGCGCGCGCCTGGTCGGAGCCGACGCTCTCGATCGACAGGCCGAGCAGCAGGATCACGATGCAGGCCACGCTGATCGTGTGCGTCCGATAGCGCGTCGTCCAGGCCGGCCCGCCCGCCGTCGCCAGCGCCCCGTCCGTCGCCACGATCGTCACCGGCCGCGTCACCACGCGGTGCACGGCGGCGGCCGCCAAGGGGTACGGCAGCGTCAGCGCCATCCACTCGAGCGCGAGGCTGTTGATCGACTCGCCGACGGGCAGCCGGAGGAACTGCGCGAGCAGCCAGCCGGCGCTGCCGAGCGCGAGCACGGCCGCCGCCCGCTTCGCCGCCGCGCGCCAGCCGGTGTCCAGGGTCGAGTGCGTCATCCAGGCGAACGCCGCCCACACCAGCAGCAGACCGGCGAGCGGCAGCAGGCCGCTGGCGGGACCGAAGGAGAGCTGCCCGTCGTCGGCGTCACCGCTCGCCAGCCAGTACGCGGCGGCGAGGAGCGGCCCGGCCAGCCAACCGGACAACGCCGAGTAGCCGAGCCAGTGCACTGGGTAAGACTGCCGGGCGGCCGGGGAAGGGGGTGCGGTCATGGGCCGGGTCCTCCTTCCTGGAGACGATTGTGCACCATGGCGATGAACGTTCCCGACAGTCGGGACGAATCCCCACCTACGGCGGCCGCCTGGGCGCGGCCGGGCCCGTGCGACGTAATTACTTCGAAAATTGAGTAACTGGACCGACCCTCTGGACTCTTACCTATCTATAACTTCGAAAACGATTAAATTCTTCCGAAGTCACGATCGCGCAAAGTTGTTGACGGGACATTTTCGCCGGTACTACATTCCGGTTATTCCCGCAGGACGGCCCTGAGAAGCTCCGCAGGGCCCGGCGGCGCCCCGGGCGGGTGGCGGCGCGGACGCGGGGAACGCTGGTAGCAGCACCGCATGACAGAGATCTGACGAATCCCTTTCGCATCCGATCTCGCCGCGCCGGGCCCGGGGCCCGGCGGTACCGACGCAACGGCGCGGCGGACTGAACTGTGAGGTGTACCCCCGAAATGACCATCCTCAGCAAGGCGCAGCCCGGGCGCCTGGCCCGCAACGCCGCGTTCGCCGCGGCCTTCGCCGGACTGCTCGGCGCGGCCGCCGCCTGCTCCTCCTCGAGCGCCCCGACCGCGCAGACCTCCGCGAGCGCGCCGCAGACGATCACCTTCGCCACCGACGGACTCGGCGGCGAGGGTCAGGCCACGAACGCCGCCATCGCGGGCTTCGAGAAGCAGTATCCGAACATCAAAGTCCAGGTCTTCAATCTGGACGCATCGGCCACCAACCAGCTGACCCAGCTCGACCAGCGTTTCCAGGCCGGGACAGGGCTCGACGTCATCGACGGCGACGTCACCTGGGCCCCGCAATTCGCCGCCGCGGGCTACATCCAGAACCTCTCCGGCGGCGGCTTCGACACCTCGCAGTACTTCGCCGGCCAGCTCGCCTCCGCCGAGTACAGCGGGTCGCTCTACGCGGTGCCCTGGTTCATCAACGCCGAGGGCGTCTACTACCGCACGGACCTGGTCAAGAGCCCGCCGGCCAGCGCCGCGCAGCTGGTGTCCGACGCGCAGGCCGCGCTCAAGGCCGACTCCTCGCTCAAGGAGGGCTTCGCCTGGGAGGGCGACAAGTACGAAGGCTCGGTGACCGCGTTCGTCAACTTCCTCGGCGGCTTCGGCGGCAAGCTGGACCTGTCCGACCTCAACACCCCGGCCAACCAGCAGGCCCTGCAGTTCATGTACGACACGATCCACAAGGACGGCATCACCCCGCAGGCCGCGTCCTCCTGGGAGGAGTCGAACGTGCAGAGCGCCTGGGAGTCCGGGCAGGCCGCGTTCGCCCTGAACTGGCCCTACGAGTACGCCAGTTCGCAGAAGATCGCCTCGCTGAAGAACGACATGGCCTGGATCTCCTTCCCGTCCACGACCGGTACTCCGGCCGCGGCGCTCGGCGGGGACAACCTGATGATCGCCGCCAAGAGCGCGCACACCGCCGCCGACCTCGAGTTCGTCAAATACCTGACGTCCGCGACGGTGGAGACCCAGCGCGCCGAGTCCGCGGGCGACCCGCCCTCGGTCAAGAGCGCCTACACCGCGGCCCTCTACGCGGCGGCCCCGTACTTCAAGGCCGAGCAGTCCGTGTTCGCGGACACCGTGGCCCGGCCGAGCTCACCGGTCTACCCGCAGATCTCCGAGGTGCTGCAGACGATGATCTCCTCGGTGCTGGCCGGCCAGTCGAGCCCGAGCGCCGCCCTCGCCTCCGCGCAGTCGCAGATCCAGCAGATCCCGGGCTACACCGCGTCCTCGTAGCCCAGGACCGCCGCGCACCGAAGAATCCCCGGCCCGCCGACCGGCCGAATCCGGTCGGCGGGTCCCGCCCACTTCCCGAGCGAGGGCTACCACAGGCATGGCCACCATCGACGAGGCCCGGGACACGCCGGACCGCCAGACCCGACCACCCAAAACGCGACGCGGAACGCTGCTCGCCCAGGACCGCAGGCTCGGCTACGGGCTGATCGCCCCCGCGATCATCCTGCTGCTCGCCATCACCGCGTATCCGCTCGTCTACAACATCTGGAACTCGTTCCACTACGCCGTCCCCGACATCCCGTTCATCAACGGCAAGCTCGCGGGCCTGGCCAACTTCCGCCGGATGTTCACCACCGGCAGCGTCTTCGTGCCCGCGCTGGTGCACACCGTCCTGTTCACCATCGTGTCGGTCGCGATCGAGGTCAGCATCGGCCTCGTGCTCGCGCTGGCGCTCAACAGGCCCTTCCGCGGCCGCGGCCTGGTGCGCGCGGCCGTGTTCATCCCGTGGGCCGTGCCGACGGTCGTCTCGGCCGAGGTGTGGAAGGAGATGTTCGACCCGCAGCAGGGCTTCGTGGACTACGCGCTCAAACTGCTGCACCTGGGCGGCTCGACGACCACGTGGCTGGCGAACACGGACACGTCCTGGGTGGCGCTGTTCGTCGCCGACGCGTGGAAGAACACCCCGTTCGTCGCCATCATCCTGATCGGCGGCCTGCAGGTGATCCCGGCGGAGATCTACGAGGCCGCCAAGATCGACGGGGCCTCGCCCTGGCGCCAGTTCCGCAGGCTGACGCTGCCGCTGCTCAAGCCCGCGCTGATGGTCGCGCTGATCTTCCGCACGCTCTCGGCGTTCCTGGTGTTCGACGTCGTCTACATCATGTCCAACGGAGGCCCCGGCACGTCCACCGAGACGCTGGCGTACCTGGACTTCAACGCCTTCCACGTGGACAACGACTACGGCTTCGGCGGCGCGATCTCGCTGGTGCTGATCGCGCTGTGCCTGCTGATCGCGGCCGCGTACACGCGGATCTTCCGAGAGAGGGCGTAGGTGGCGGCGCGATGAGCACTCTGACGGTTACCCAGGACGGACGCTCGGCCCGGTTCACCGCACCCAGGCGCCGCCCCGTGCGCCCGTCGGCGGTGGGCCGGACGATCCTGCTGGCATTGTTCGTACTCGCATCACTCTTCCCGTTCTACTGGATCGTGATCACGTCCTTCAAGACGAACGCGGACCTCGCGCGCGGCACGCACAGCCTGCTGCCGACCTCGTGGACGTGGAGCGCGTACAAGGCGGACTTCTCCCAGTACGACTATTGGCACAATGTGCTGAACAGCGCGCTGGTGGCCGTGAGCACCACCGCGATCACCGTCGTCATCGCCAGCGCGGCGGGCTACGCCCTGGCCAGAACCCGGATGCGCGGCCGGCCGCTGATGCTCGGATTCATCCTGATCGCGGGCTTCTTCCCGATCATGGCGATGGTCGGCCCGCTGTTCCTGACCTACTCGCACGCGCACCTGATCGACAGCTTCTGGACGCTGATCGTGAGCTACCTCGTCTACACGCTGCCGATCGCGATCTGGTTCCTGGCCAACTTCTTCTCGCAGATACCCGTCGAGATCGAGGAGGCGGCCGTCGTCGACGGGCTCACCCGGCTGCGCGCGCTGTTCCGGGTCATCGTCCCGGTGGCGATGCCCGGCGTGCTCACGGCCGCGATCCTGAGCTTCATCCTGGCCTGGAACGACTTCACCTTCGCGCTGAGCTTCATGCAGACGCCGAGCAAGTACACCGCGCCGCTGGCGATCAACAACCTGGGCCACAGCCAGTTCCAGGTGTTCCCCAACATGATCGACGCGGCGGTCGTGGTCGTCACGATCCCGATCGCCCTGCTCGTCCTCGCGGCGCAGCGACGGATCGTGTCGGGGTTCACCTCGGGGTCGACGAAGTAGTAGGCGCGCCGGCGAAGCGGTCATGATCGCTTCGCCGGGCCGCGTCGTGTACAGAGGAAAGGGACGGAAGAGGCATGACTGTCGACAAGATCGACGAAGCCGAGCTTGATGCGTGGTGCGCGCAGCACCTCGGCAGCGAGCCCGCGAAAACGCTGTTCTCCGCCGGGAATCTCGCCAGAGTCTGCGGATTGCGTCTGCGCGATGGACGGACGGTCGTGGTCAAGGTGCGCCCCGCCGAACCCCGGCTCGAGGCCTGCACCACGGTGCAGCGGCACTTGTGGCGGATCGGGTTCCCCTGCCCGCAGCCGTTGGTCGGGCCGCTTCCCTTGGCCGAGACCGGCTACGCGGTCAACGCGGAAAGCCTCGTCACAGGCGGGGCGCCGTATCCGCGGACCGCGGGCTTGGCCAGGGTGAAGGCGTTCGCGCGCCTGCTGGCGCGATTGATCGCGCTCGCCCCGGCTCCGGGCGAGGTGCCCGATCTCGCGCCGCCGCCGGCTTGGATCAACTGGGACCACCCGTACCCGGGAGTGTGGCCTCCGCCTGACGACCGTGACGTCGACCTCAACCAGCTCCCGGACACGGAGTGGCTCGACGAACTGGGGCGCGCCGCACGCACCCGCCTTGCCACCACCCGCGCCGCCGCGCCCGTCATCGGACACTGCGACTGGGAGTCGCACAACCTGGAATTCCGCCGCGGCGAACCGTGGGCCGTGCACGACTGGGACAGCGTCGTGTGCGCCGCCGAGACCGTGATCGTCGGAGTCGCCGCCGCGATGTGGCCCGCCGATACCGACTGCGTCGGCGCGAACATCGAGCAGAGCGAAGAGTTCCTCGACGCCTACCAGCACGCGCGCGGCCGGCTCTTTTCACCAGGGCAGATCGAGGAGGCCTGGGCCGCCGGAACCTGGATCCGCGCCTTCAACGCCAAGAAATACCTGCTCGACGGCGTCGCCACGCTCTCCGCGGCCGAAGCGGGGGAACGAGCCCGCCGAGCCGGCCTGGGGTGGACGCCGCCGGTAGATCATCCCGAGTCGCGCGAGGAAGTCCGACCGTCGTACTAACGTGGATCCGGCTGGTTGCCGCGAACCAGGGCCGGCTGCTCGCGATGCTCTGCCGGATCGCCGGGGCGAAGCGCGTCCTCGAGTTCGGCACCCTGGCCGGTTACAGCACCGTCTGGCTCGCCCGCGCCGTCGGAGAGGGCGGTCAGGTCACTACCTTGGAGCTCGAGGAGCACAACGCCGACATCGCCCGCGCGAACTTCGAGCGCGCCGACGTCGCGGACCGGATCGAGGTCATCGTCGGTCCCGCGGCGGACTCCGCTCGACGGCTCATCAAGGACGCCGTGGCGCCCTACGATTTCGTGTTCATCGACGCGGACAAGCCGAGCAACCCCGAATACCTCAGGGCCGCGCTCGAGCTGACCCACCCCGGCAGCGTCATCATCATCGACAACGTCGTACGCAACGGCGCCGTCGTCGACCCCGACAGCCCCGATCCCCGTGTCCAGGGCGTGCGCGCGGTCATCGCCGACATCGCCCGAGACGAACGGCTGGAGGCCACCTCGCTCCAGACCGTCGGCTCCAAGGGCTGGGACGGCTTCACAATCATCCGCCGGACGCGTTGAGCACCTGGTCCTTGGGGGATGCGGCGGCGCACCGCATCCCCCAAGGACCGCCGTCCTCAGCCCCGCTCGTCCAGCCGGAACCAGAAGAACCCGTGCCCGGCCATCGTCAGCGGATACGGCGCGTCGCCGATCTTCCGGAAGGGCACGCCGCCGAGCAGTTCGATCGGCTCGGCCGCGCGGAACTGCGTCAGATCCAGCTCCGTCGGCTGCGGATAGCGCGACAGGTTCATCGCGCACAGCACGATCGAGTCCCGACCGTCCGGCGACCGCTCCGCGGGCAGTTCGCGGACGAACGCGAGCACCGCGGGGTTCGTCGAAGCCACTTCGGTGTACGCGCCTAGGCCGAATGCGGGATTCTGCCTGCGGACCTCGATCATCCGTTTGGTCCAGTGCAGCAGCGACGAGGAGTCCTTCGTCTGCGATTCCACGTTCGTGCGCTGGAAACCGTAGACCGGATCCATGATCGCGGGAAGGTAGAGCCGTCCGGGGTCGCACTGGCTGAACCCGGCGTTGCGGTCCGGGGTCCACTGCATCGGCGTACGCACGCCGTCCCGGTCGCCGAGCCAGATGTTGTCGCCCATCCCGATCTCGTCGCCGT
>Ga0185299_10006955_pt1 | contig 11806 bp, 11 predicted proteins | sample PaiPotPPA55metaG_FD_128002 | JGI IMG/M metagenome (GOLD analysis project Ga0185299, IMG submission 128002) | Iron sulfur acid spring bacterial and archeal communities from Banff, Canada, to study Microbial Dark Matter (Phase II) - Paint Pots PPA... ...
GGCGAACGCAGGGTCGATTTTGTCGAGCTCCAGCAGTTGGCGAAGATCTATAGGAAAGACCTGTCCTTCTTTTGCGATTGATCGCCGGACTAAGCATGCAGGCAACGAACCCTTTGCATTCCTGAATGCGAGCCTACCGCAACTCCCTGGCTTGCTCTTGTTCCCGCCGCATCGAGATCGCCGCGTCCCGCAACTGAAAGACCTCGGCTACGGTCTCCACTAGCACGTTTCGCGCCACCCAAAAGCCGTGTCACTCAACCGTGCTGCCCGTTCCGCCCTGGACGCGCCACTCTCTCCGCTTCCTTCCTGTTTCGCGTCCTTGCTCCCTCTGTGCGTGGTGAAGGGAGCAAGGGCTCCCCAAAACAGGAGGAAACAAAATGAAAGTCGAGCAAGCAAAGCAGATCGCAAGCAAGGCCATCGAAGAACTCAGTCATGCCCTTGAAGGGGGCCACAGTGAAAAGTTGAGAGAGTACCTCGCTGCAATGGCGCGATTCCATCGCTACTCGTTGCACAACATAATGCTCATCGCATCGCAGAGGCCGGATGCTACCCATGTCGCCGGATTTCAAACATGGAAGCGACTTGGCCGCTACGTGAAACAGGGCGCGAAGGGAATACTAATCCTCGCGCCGGTTGTGCTCCGCAAGGGGACCAACCCAGACAATCAAGAGAGGGAAACCGAAAGGACGGCTTTGCGTTTTCGGGCGGCTTACGTGTTCGACATGACCGACACTGACGGCAATCCACTGCCTGAGTTCGGAAAGGCAGACGGCGATCCGTGCGGGCGCACCGATAGGCTAAAAGAGTTCATTGCGAGCCGCGCCATAGTCGTTGAATACTCCGACGCAATTTATCCAGCACAGGGGCAGTGTTCACCTGGAAAGATCGTGCTACTACCCGGCCAGTCTCCTGCTGAGGAATTCGCGACGCTCGTACATGAGACGGCCCACGCTCTTCTGCATCAAGGAGAGCAACGTGGCGAAACAACGAAGCGTGTTCGCGAGACGGAAGCCGAAGCGGTCGCTTTTGTAGTTTGTGAAGCAGTCGGTCTGACAGCACAGAGTTCCGTCGATTACATTCACCTGTACGCAGGCAATCAGGAAACACTAGCAGAGTCACTTGAGCGCATCCAGCGCACCAGCGCTGAGATTCTCTCCGTCATCACACCCGATGACTAGACGAAGCACAGGAGGGAGGCTCGCTCGCTGGTCTCCCTCTTGGATGGTTTGAATCTACGGGTCACGTCTATGCTATCATTATCATATGCGTGCGAATATAGTAGCAGCACTTGCTGAAGACACGTGCTCGATTCCGTGCTTCAAAGAAAAGCTGGTCCGCAAGCTGCAACAGAAGCTGCCTCCCGATGAGGTCCTCGAAGATGCTCGGGTTTTGTTTGCCGCCCTGAGCGACCGAGCGCGACTGAAGATTCTGATTGCCCTTCAAGACGGCGAAGAGTTGTGCGTATGCGACGTAGCGCACGTGCTCGGCACCACTATTTCAACTGCCTCGCACCACCTTCGTAAGATGCGAGACCTGAAACTCCTGAAGTATCGCAACGACGGTCGAATGGCTTACTACTCGCTGCGCAGCGAACTTGCTGGAAAGTTGGCTGCCGATGTGTTACGTGCAGAGGTCGCAATATGAGTGCGACGAGCGAAAAGGAATCCGCCTTCACGATCATCAGCAATCAACTGGCCGAGGCAGTCGCTGCACCCAAGTGTCACAAATGTGGATGCCTGCATAAGACAGTCGAAGCTCTTTCGACAACTGAAGCTGGCAAGAATGAGCTCGCTCCGATTTTGGCCGAGGCTCATTCTGCGTTTGTGCCGAAGGAGTACGACTGCCTTGGCTGCCCAGTTTGCTATCCGGCTATTGCAGCCAACGCATTCGTTGAGGCCTATCCAGATGTGGGGGCTGGACTTGATCTCTGCCCTACTGAGGAGCCGGACACACGCCCAGGTTGGCCGCCACTTCCCGGAGATTTCCATGTCGTACGCTACTGCGCCCCCGTAGCTGTCTGCACGCTCAACAGCGAAGCTCTTGCCGTGAGGCTTGCCACCCGCAAGCCCGACGGTCTTTCTATTGTCGGCACCATGCATACCGAAAACCTCGGTATTGAGCGGGTGATAAAGAACGTGCTGGCGAATCCGCACATCCGTTTCCTCCTGCTTTGCGGTGAAGACACGCAGCAGGCGGTAGGACATCTCCCAGGTCAATCTCTAGAATGCCTGTTTCGCAACGGTCTCGATGATCGAGGCAGGATTAACGGCGCACGTGGCAGGCGACCTGTTCTTAAGAATGTTAGCCGAGAAGAGGTCCTTGCTTTCATGAACCAAGTCGAGCTGGAGTCTTTCATTGGAGAGCAGGATGAGCAAGTCCTAAGCGAGCGCATCCGTGCTATCAGCGAGCGCAATCTCGGACCGTATGCACAGGCGTTCATTGAAACTGCGGTCAAGCGAATTCATGCAGCGGACCCAGCGCGTCTAACACTCGATAAGGCAGGATATTTTGTCATATATCCAGAGCGGCGAACCCAAAACCTCGTGGTGGAGCATTACACAAATCAAGGAGTGCTCGACTGCATGATGGAGGGAAACTCCACAGGCGCGCTGTACACCGAGGCGATTGAACGGAACCTTGTCACGCGCCTTGACCATGCCGCCTATCTGGGTCGTGAACTAGCACGCGCCGAACAGAGCTTGCTGCAAGGAACTCCATTCGTCCAAGACGCGGCACCCGGCGCTGTGCTTTCTACCCCACCCAAGAGTTCTCCCGAGACGGGTAGCGCGTGCGGGTGCTCGGCTACGCAAGAGGGGTGCAGCCAATGAAGGTGAAATGGTCAGGACTTTTGGCTGTGGCGATCATCGCGCTAGCGATTACCGCTTACAAAGTGCACACCAGGCACGCGACAGTCGCTGGAGCGGATGGACTTCCTCGAATCGTGCTCGTCGCCGATTTGAGCGAGGCCGACTCAGCAGATGCCTGTGCGGAGATCATCCATTCAGTACGGGCAGCGCGTGACCGTGGACTTCAAGTGCAGGAACTCAGCCCAGACAGCAAATCGGAGATACTACGCCGTTACCGAATCCTCACGGTTCCCACAGTTCTGATCCTTGATCGCAGCGGACAAGTTGTTTTGCGCTTCGAAGGTGAGGATCGCCAGACGGTCATGGCCGTTCGCACTCAACTTGCGCAGTTGCACTCGGCGACGCGATGAATTTTCCCATCAATCTCAGCCAAGCACTTTCCGGCGGCAATCTTGTTGCCTTACCTCTTGCCCTGGCGGGCGGTGTGCTGGCTGGGATGAACCCTTGTTGTCTGGCTCTCTACCCGGCAGCGGCGGGGGCTTGCTGTTCGGTACGGGAACAGCAGACCCTCCGGCGCTCTTTCGGCAATGCGGTGGCATTCGTCTTGGGAATCGCAATCGCAATCGCTGCGCTCGGCGCAATAGCAGCCTATGTTGGGAGGATCGCGGAGATTGGAACTCCGGTGAAATACGCCATCGCTGCCATTCCCATATTCATGGGCCTATATCGGCTGGGCTGGGTCAAACTGCCAGCCTTCAGTCCGAAGCCTTTTCAACCCGGTGTTGGTGGGGCCTTTGGGACTGGGCTTCTGCTGTCACTCATCATCGGGCCTTGCGGGACACCTGTCCTTGCGTCGGTTCTGTCCTATGCTGCGTACAAGCAGAGTTTTGTGTACGGCGGGCTGCTGCTCTTTCTCTACGGCTTGGGCACAGGTCTGCCTCTGGTGCTAGTGGGTACAGCGGCAGGAGGCATCCTCAAGCGATTCGATTGCAGCCGCTTCGGTCGGCTGATTGATCCAATGCTCGGTAGCTCACTTCTGCTCCTCGGATTTTATCTCCTCTGGCGGATTTAATCGTTTCTGCGGGGCAACAATTTCTCGGGCCGGGTGTTAGCTCCTGTGTAGTCGCGTCGTGTAGCCGTAACAAAGGTATTGGGTTCAATTGGCGGTTTGATGCCCTAATCGGAAATTGCCCCTTGCCTTGGCCTGACGCAAAGCAGTTTTTTAGGCGGTCGGAAAAGCGACCAACAAGATGCATGGGTTGACGAGCCATCACGTATCTCGGAAGGAAACCATAAGCGTGCAGCTCGCATCTAGCGATTTAACAGCCCAATGAAATCGAGCAACCGGGATTGCGTCTACAATGCGCGTATCGAGGCGTCTTCCAGTAGCACTGCTTCTGATATCCCTAGCTGTTGCCTTGCTCGGCGCGGTATTCCACAAATACATTTGGATGTACGCTTCCCGGAAGCTGAATCCTAATCCTTCCGCAGTTCATCTTTTGCAAGGCCCCGTAGCCCTAACCAATCCTGAAGTGATGCTTGCGGAAGCGAACCGACTCGCCTGGCTCTTCAATTGGCCCAAGGCAGAGCCACTCTACGCGGGGGCAGAGGAACTCTTCAAGGAGAAGGGCGACACCAGGAATGAAATCTACGCTCGCGTCGGGCGAATTCGCGCACAGTCAGAGACGATGTCGTATGTGGACGTTTCTCAGATGATCGAAAAAGAGATGGAGCGCCCGATTGCAAAGGGTGATCCGAAACTGAGGCTTTGGTGTTTAGTGCAGAAGGGATACACCGACCTCGAAATCAACGCAGCGTCAGCAAAGCGGGCGTGGCTGGAGGCGCGCGCACTCGCACACTCACTTGGTGAACAGCAGTGGGAAGCGCGCGCCGAAGGTGAACTCGGTATCATCGCCTTTCTCGAAGGTGACAGCAAACGTGCTGCGACAATGGTCGGTGACGCGGTTATGTCCGCACTCGCGAGCGGCGACGTGGGGGGCCAGGTCCGATATCTTGAAATGCTGGGAAACGGTTTTAACGAGGTACGGCGATACGGCGAGGCACTGGCGTTCTTCGACCGAGCCATCAAAATCAGCGGCGAAAATCCCGATTCGGGCTTTCCGTATATGGCTTACGAGGGAAAGGGATGGACCCTAGCCGGAGAGGGGAAAAGCGACGAGGCATGGAAAGCCCTCGACTATGCGTTGGCGATGGCTCGGCAAAATGAAAAGTCCGGCCACCAATCGCAGATTCTCATCGAAGAGGGGGAACTCGCACTTCGAACTGGAGACAAAAAGAAGGCAGTGGCGTACCTGGAAGAAGGGGGCAGTCTCGCTCGGCAACATGCGTTCTTTCGCATGGCTGCGCAGGCGATGTTCGACCTCGCGAGAATCTATCGCGATGCCGGCGATCTTCGATCCGCAGAGGACCGAGCTTCCATCGGAGTCGAAGTGAGCAGGAAAGTGGGCGACCGTTACTATCTGCCCCGCGATCTCACCGTACTCGGCGATCTCAAGGCGCGCCAAGGAGACCCGACTGGTGCGGAGGATTTGTATAGTCAAGCAGAGGATGTGATTGACGGAATGCTCCTCAACACAAATGAAGCCTATTGGAATAGCTCCCTGGCAGACGCGATGAGTGATACTTACCTGCTTCATTTCGAGCTGGAAGCCAGTTTGGGAAACGTCGAGCGCGCTCTCAGCGTGTTGGAGCGCGTCCGGGGACGGACGGCAGCGGCCTTACTGGAAAACGGTGTCTCCTCCGATCCAAACGAGTCTCAGGCAGTGCAGACGCTTGAAGGTGATGTGTCCACGTTGCAGCTCCGTTTGATGCGGTCGGACGATAGTGCTGAGCGCGCCAATCTCCTCGACCAACTCGTTGAATACGAGCGAAAGTTGGCTTGGAGGACCGACCAGGGAATCACGAACCGACAGTGGTTCGAGAAGCCAGCATCTTTGAAGGCTATTCAATCCAATCTTCGCCCCGACGAAATGATTCTGGAATACGTTCTCAGTGAACCGCATTCTTTTTGTCTTTGGATCTCCAAGAATAGGGCGGGCCTGAAAACGCTGTCAGGCGGACGCGAGCAAATCGAGAGCCTTACCCGGAAGTATCTGGCTGCGATTCGCGAGAAGAGAAGCGACATCAGCCTTGCGAGACAACTCTACAGCGTCCTCGTGCCTACGCTCGACAAGGAACAACTCCCTGATCGGCTCATAGTCGTGCCAGACGGTATTTTACACTTGCTTCCTTTTGAGACTCTCCGCGATCCCTCGGCATCGCTTCTCGTTGAGACAAAAACCATCAGTTACGCTCCCGCGTCAACCGTGCTCTCTGTCATAAGAAGCTCAAAACGTGCGCACGCGCATCGCAGTGCTTACCTCGCTGTAGGAGATGCTCCCTATCAGAACCAAGCGAACGTGACAGCGGAGCTAGTGAAGCCCAGCGGGGTCAAAAACAGGCTCCTTCGCGGAATGTCGGACACGTTCGGCACACCGCTGTACGATTTGCCTGAGACGCGAGATGAGGTTCTCGATGTCAAAAGGATTCTCGGAGATGACGGGATCGTTTTGTTGGGGGCTGAGGCGACTGAAACCGCTTTTAAGGCTGAGCGATTGACCGACTTCAAGATTATTCATTTGGCCGTGCACGGATTTGCAGATACCAGGTTTCCAGAGCGCTCCGGGCTGATTTTGGGGATTGATTCAGCCACTCGCGATGATGGGCTTTTGCAAATCCGCGAGATCACGCGCCTGCGATTCGATGCCGAGCTTGTGACGCTCTCAGCGTGTGACACTGGCGTGGGCAAGCTCCAAGGCGAAGAGGGAGTGACAAATCTTGCCGAGGCATTTCTTGTGAGCGGTTCAAAGTCCGTTGTCGCGAGTCTTTGGAGCGCAGACGATACGTACACGCACGCTCTGATGGACAGGTTCTACACCCACATTGCGGAGGGTGTAGACCAGGCGTCAGCACTCCGGGAAGCCAAAGTGGACCTGCTTGCAAAATACGGCAAGGAAGTCCCACCCTATTATTGGGGAGCGTTCATTCTGATCGGAGACGGCGGGTCCCCGATTCCCTTGGGTGTCCAATGAGCCTTGATATTCAATCCAGAGAAAAAATCTACGCGCGTGTATGCGAGCTCGTTACGCGCAAGCATTTCGACCCCGGCATGAACGGTGCGGATTGGACAACACTCGCGTCCATGAGGAGGGATCAGATTCTTCGTGGCGGCAACGACGAAGAATTCGAGAAGCAAATACAAGAATTGCTGAGTGAATTGAAGACGAGCCACACCGGGTTTCGACATTCCAAAAGTCCAAATGTTCCTGGTCGCTATGCGATCAGTGCCACGTTCATGCGCTGTAACTTCGATGGCGAACAGCGTTGGATGTTTCAAGACGTACATGAAGGCGGCCCAGCGCATACCGCCGGGTTGCGGCCCGGCGACATCCTTCTCCAGATTAGAAATCGAGAGCTGAGACCGCCCGATCCGCCCATTTTCCCCGTGGGGGAAGACTCTCAATATGTCGTCCAAAAACCAGACGGAAAGAGGGTGATGGGAACCCTTCAGGTGCCATCGCCGCGCTCAAAGAATCATCCGGTCATTGTCCCGAAGTCCGTCATCTGTTCCCAGCTACCTGAAGGAATCGGTTGGCTGAAGGTCACAATGTTTCCCGGAGCAGTGGGAATTGATCTTGCTCATGCTCTCGATACGGCATTCGCCCATCTAAGGGATTCGACTCGCTTGATAGTGGACCTTCGGGGGAATACTGGTGGAGGCATCGGGGGTTTGCGCCTGATGAGCTATTTGACCCCCGGCAAGACAGAAGTCGGATACAGCCTTACGCGTGCGCGCAAAGAGAAAGGGTACGAGCGGGAACAACTGCCAAGATTTGGTCGCATACCATCGCACAAACCCACGCTCCTTTGGCTAGCATTACGTTACGGCTTCCTCGACAAATCCATTCTCGTCGTCACAGAAGGACTCGGCCCCCAGCGATTTCACGGTCGGATAATCGTTCTCGTCAACGAACACACGGCCAGTGCCGGAGAGATGGTCGCGGCCTTTGCGGAAGAGAACGCTCTTGCCACGATTGTAGGGAAGAAAACTCCGGGCCGACTCTTAAGCGGCAGCGCCTTCAAAGCGGGCTTTGGCTACATCGTGGGGCTTCCCGTGGCAGCATATCTAACCTGGCAAGGCAATCTGATTGAGGGGCGAGGTGTAGTGCCAACTATCCCAGTCGCACAAACTCCTGAGCAACTTCTTGCCGGCGAAGATCCTCAGATGCAGAAGGCGCTGGAACTAGCGCGTGCGCTCTGATTCAGATTACCTCTGACTCGTTGTATTCTTCCTGTGCCGACGCTTTTTGCACTCCAGCTACCGCGCGAGTCAAACAGCGAAGCTCACGCGTTTTCAGGTCGGCGAACACGCCGAGCGAGATTGCGAAAACTGCAAGGATTGCGCTGGATACTGCTGACAGCAAACCGAGCCGAGACCAATAGCGATAGAAAATACCGCTGAGTAATAGGGACGGTACTACCGTTAAACTCAGTGTCGTGACAAAGGCTGAAAGCCTGTCGTCATAAACTCCGATCCACGGAAACGAAATCGCAATGCCACGCGGGGCCGTTCCCACCGCCATGCGTAGATGCAGGTATAAATAGCCGAACGCAGCCATGAATGCCAGCGGCAACGCGACGACGCAGAGTTGCCCAGGCACGGTCACACCGAGGATCGCTACGTCTCTAAATGCTTGTTGTTGCTGCTGCATATAGCTGATCGCTTCATTCAAAGACCTACTTGAAAGCAGTGACCACTGCTCATGCAGGTGGGGCAGCGGTGCCGCTTCTCGCCCCGGCGCCAACAAGTCTTTCAATCTCGGGTGTGTTCGTAGCCAAAGATTAACGCTACCGGCTCCAATGTTTCTTGTAGTCAAAGGCGTCGCGTCGTGGCTCTGTACTACACCTTCAACCACTGAGCGCCCTGCTTTATCGATGGTTTGCCTCCAAGCTGGGTCCCAGCGTTTCGGGTCCTCCATGCCGATGACTTCGGGCCACCAAACATCGATTTGTTTTGGAGGGAACATGCCGTCTTGGAAGAATGCGAAGAATCGGTAATCCGAACTCGGCCAGACCACTGAATCGGACGGTCGTGTCGAGAATACATTGACGTCATCAGGTTCGACTGAAAAGAAGAGTAACATCCGATACTCCTGGTCTTTCGGCCTTTCGAGCCAGCGGGTATCCATTGAAACGCTTGATTTGGTCCAGTCGGGCGTCCAAAATTGCGCTGGAGTATCCGAACTCATCCACCTCGACCACTCTTCGAGTGAACCATTCTTCGGCGGCGGACTGTATTTCAATGCCGCTTTCGCGCTCCAATCCGGTGACCACATGGTACTGATGCAGCAAACCTTTTTCCCTTGCATGAACAGCAGGATGTCACCGGCGGCACCGCGACCCGTTTCGATGCCCGACTTTGGGAGAACGTCGGGACTTGCAACCATTCCCCTAACATACATTTCGTATTCGGTTATATTCAAGCTCTTCAAAAGAGCCGCTTCCTTGAGCGCTTCCGTGAAATCTACTTGAAACGGCGCGAATAGGACGATCAGAGCCGTTGCTGCGACTCCGATGCCTAGCAAATGCGTCAGCCGGAGAGTCTTAAGCGTTTCCTCGCTGATAGAAACATCTGCCACTTTGCACGCTCTCATTTCAGCGAATCAGTAACGGGAATGATATCCATTCGGAGGCATGTCCGCGAATCTGCAAGACGTACCTGCCGGAACTAAGAATGTGCTTTCCCAAGTCGAGGTGAAGGACTGTTAGTCCTTGTTCAAGTTTGGCCTGCCCTGTCGTAGAGAGCACTGGCTGTGTGCTATCCAACGCGAGGCGAACATCATAAGGACCGTCGCTACTCCCCAATGGTAGGTAAATATCCAAATGCGAGATGTTTCGAGGAAGCACAAGTGGCGGCTGTGAAGGAGGAGTTTCCGTCCCTCGCGTCATAGACCGATCCCTCAAATCGATCACAGCGTTCGCCATTTGCTGACCACGAGGGCGGAGCATTGCCCAAGTCCCCAGACCGACCACAATCAAAACAGTTGCGGCAACCGCGAAGACCATTCGGGTCCGCCCTCGGCGATGCTCCGCCTGAAGCTGCAAGAAATCGCGGTAGCAAGGGCTGCAGGAGGTCAAATGGTCCAAGTACGACTCTGCCTGGGACAGAGGCATCTTGTGCGCGGCAATGGCGGCGACAATCTCGCGGCCAGGGCATCCGATGCGCTCGGGATTCGGGAACTCGTCCCGAAGTCCGCGACCCAATACGCCTAGCACAGCCTTCTCTTGCCTCGTGGTATATGTGTTGTCGCTCAGACCAGCCTCACCTTACGAGAATTCAACGCCTTAAACCAGCCAGACTCAATAGAAAACTTTTGTCGTGCTTCATAGGGATGACTTTCGCTTCGGTTTTCCGAGCAAACTCTGACGAGTCTTCCCGAGACCATACCGAAATTTCATCTTTGCCTGTTGTTCCGTAACTCCTAACCACTTTGAAATTTCCTTCCACGAATAGCCATACTGTCGCGCCTGCCAAATCTTTCGGGTCCATCCGTCCATGTGCCGGATGACCTCTTTGATCGCAATCGCAGTTTCCAGTTCCGACGCCCATCGCGTGTCGTGCGCACTCGCGATCTGATCGAAATCCACCGACGACGCAACAAGTTCAAACGCGTCGTCTCGCCTCTGTTCTGATTTGAGGAATCTGTTGAAGCGATGGTGGAACGAAGCGAACAAGTACCCTTCAAGGTCCGCAATTTGCGACTCGTTATCGCGTTTCCTTTGAAGAGCTTTGACTACGGATTTTAGGACTGATTCCCAAACCTCGGCGGCCAAGGCTTCAGTTTCAGCTTCGGAATTCTTGCTGCGAAGCTCCACTCTCGCGTGTGCTAAAACGCGAGGCCATGCTGCGCGAGCGGCGGCCAACAGTACTTGATCGACCGCCGGAACGGTACTATCGCTTGCCTCAGAGTTTTGGCGGAGTACCCATTCTCCGTACGGATCTGGTCTCTCCATCGGGTCCCTCGTACAGGCTCCGGCCAGCGGGAATGGGCATCAGAAGCGTGGCACGCTGTTTGTTTTGATGTCAATGGAACCCCGAAGGCACCCCCGAGATGCGCTCATTTTTTTTCTTACTTTTTTGCTCCTGGATGGCTCCTTGTAAATGAGGGGAGTTCTCGCTGAATTCTCCGCTGCGGGCTGGGCGGCCACAAACCTCACCTGTAAGCCGCCTAGCGTCGCAGCTTACCGACAACGTCAAGCCGGATACGAAGGTGGAAACCCTCTGGTAGGAGCGCCTGCTCCACGTGTGCCTTGAGCGCGTGCAAGGGACTTTCAAGCCAGGACAGCGGTTCTTCCGACTTTGCGTTTGGCTGACGAACTGACGGCAAGGATGAGGCGAGAACTCTCCGAATAACTCTCAGGTGAAGGTCAAGCGCAAAGGAGTCCCTAACATGAAAAGCATCTGGCGAAATGCAATTCGACTGAAGGCGATTTCCCGGCAGGCGTTCGTAATCGTGGCAGGACTGTTCCTGGCTACGCCTGCCTTCGCCCAAGGAACTTCGCCGTGGGAAAACGCCGTTAGTGTGCTGCAGCAGGCTTTCACGAGCACCATCGCTCGCGGACTCTCGCTCGTCGCCATCGTCGTGGCCGGCCTCACGTTCGCCTTCGGTGAAGGCGGCTCGAAGCGTGTGCTCGCCGGTGTGCTCTTCGGCGTCGGCATGGCCATCGCGGCGGTGAATTTCCTGTCGTGGCTTTTTCCCGGCAACTAAATCGCGCACGTCGCAAAGGAGAAACGCGTGACGGAAGCAAGACGAATCAACAGGGTGCATCGGACGCTATCTCGGCCACTGACGATCCTCGGGGCCGAGCGAAAGCTCTTCTTCTTCGCCATGTGCCTTGGTGCGGCCACCTTCAATCTGCTCAACAGCTTGTTCGGCGGG
>Ga0185299_10006956_pt1 | contig 11804 bp, 9 predicted proteins | sample PaiPotPPA55metaG_FD_128002 | JGI IMG/M metagenome (GOLD analysis project Ga0185299, IMG submission 128002) | Iron sulfur acid spring bacterial and archeal communities from Banff, Canada, to study Microbial Dark Matter (Phase II) - Paint Pots PPA... ...
CGTACTGCTGGGCATCTTCGACGCCGACCAGATCCCGCGCCGCGACTTCTTCCTGAAGCTCGTCCCGGGCTTCGACGACCCCGAAGTGGGCTGGGTGCAGTCCGGCCAGTTCTACGGCAACCGGACCAACCCCGTAGCGCGCTGGGCGGACGACCAGCAGTCCCTGTTCTACCGGCTGCTGTGTCCCGGCAAGGCCGCGCACAACGCGGCCTTCATCTGCGGCACCAACTTCCTGATGCGTGCCACGGCGATCGACTCCATCGGCGGCATCCCGACCGGCTCGATCACCGAAGACTTCGCCGCCTCCATCCGGATGGCGGCGAACTGGCGCTCGGTGTACTTCACCGGGATCCTGGCCGTCGGCCTCGGCCCGCTCGATCTGGCCTCGTTCTTCAAGCAGCAGGACCGCTGGGCGCGCGGCACCCTCAACATCATGTGGGACCACTGGCGCGACCTGCTGCTGCCCGCGCCGAAGGGCAAGAAGGGCCTGAACGCCCAGCAGCGTGCGCACTACCTGCTGGCCACCACGCACTACTGGTGCGGCGTCAGAGATCTGATCTTCTGCATCGCACCGACGCTGTTCATCCTGACCGGGATCAGCGGTGTACGCGGTGCGACCGCCACCGACTTCCTGCTCTACTTCGTGCCCTACTTCGCGTTGTCCATCGCCGGGTTCTGGCACGCAGCCTGGGACCTGACCAGCTGGCGCTGCATCATCATCAACTACGGCTCCTTCCCGGTGCTGCTGCAGGCCGCCTTCCGCGTCGTGATCGGCCGCAAGGGCGACTTCACGCTCACCCCGAAGCGCCGCAGCACGCTCTCACCCTGGCGTACCGCGCAACTGCACTTGATCGTCGTCGCCACCTGCCTGCTGGCCTTGGTGAAGTTGATACTGCGGCCGGGTGGTACCGCGTACTGGCTGGCCGGATTCTGGCTGCTGTACCTGTGCATGATGTCCGGGATGCACATGATCCTGGTGATCCTCGACTCCCGCCAGGACCGCAAGGAGCAACGCGAGCTCGCGCTGTTCGGCGGGGCGGCCCCGCCGCAGGCGCTGATCCCGCGCCCCGACCCGCACCAGCGGCGCCACCGCCGGCGCCGTCCCGCACGCCGTCTGCCCAAGCCGCGCACCGCATTCGCCGGTGTCGTGGTCGGCGGGGCGATGCTGTTCGTGCTCGACACCAGCGCCATGTCGGCGCAATCCGACCCGCTGCACCTGACCGCCGCGTCGTTGCCCGCGCACCCGTTCGTCGGCGTGGGCGCGCTGGCCACGCCGTACGGCGGGACCGGGGTCGAGGCGATCGAGAAGCAGTTGGGCCTGAAGTTCGGCACCACCGCGCGGACCCAGGAAATAGATGACGCCTTCGACTACGGCTGGGCGGACTCGATCGCCGCGAACGGCGGAGTGCCCTGGCTTACCGTCGTGTTCTCGCAGAACGGCAAGGCCTCGCTCGACTCGGCGCTCACCGCCATCGCCAACGGTAGCGACGACGCGGCGATCAACCGGTGGGCGCAGGAGATCGCGGCCTATGGCAAGCCCCTCTATCTCACGGTGCTGCCTCAGGCGGACCGCAACTACTCGGCCAGCTCCGGCGTCGCCAACGGTGGCATCCCGCAGGACATTCCTCGGGCCTGGGCACATATCAGGCAGCTGTTCAGCCAAGACGGGGCAAGCAACGTGTCCTGGGTCTGGACGCCCGGCGACCCCGGAGCCGACGCGGCCTACACTCCGCCGGCCAGCCAGATCGACGCCGTCGCGCTGACCATGGCCGAGTTCCCCAAGACCACGTGGTCGGACCCGGCCCAGCTGCTGGCCGCCGCGGCGAAGCAGCACCCGGGCAAGCAGCTGATGCTGCAGGTTTCCGCTGACGGCACCCCGGCGCAGCGCGCCGCCTGGCTGCAGAAGCTGGCCACCGCGGTGGCCGCCCGCGATGATGTGGCCGCCGTGGTCTACCAGGAAGCAGGCCCGGTCGACGACCTGTCCGGTGCGGACGCCAAGCCCTGGGCGCTCACCGCGGACGCGCAGACGCTCGCGGCGTTCCAGCAACTGGCGGCCGAGATGGAGCAGGTGACCAACTGATGACCGCGGTACCGACCGTCGTCCACACCGTGGACCCGGAGACATACGTAGGTCCGAGCCCGTGGCAGCGCTTCGTCTCGACCCGGGCCGGGCGCTGGCTCATCGGCCGGCTGCCGCTGATCGCCGTGCTCGTGCTGCAGGCCGTGCTCGCGTTACGGCTGCACAATTCGGCGTTCGAGGACGAGGCGCTGTACCTGTACGCCGGTCATCACGAGATCGCCTGGCTGTTCCACCACACCCCGACGTTCGATAACTATTCGACGTATTTCTCTGGCGCGCCGTTCCTGTACCCGGTGCTCGGTGCGGCGGCCGACGGCCTGTTCGGGCTCGAAGGCGCCCGCGCGCTCAGTCTCGTGTTCATGCTCGGCGCGACCTGCTGCGTCTGGGGCGTCTCCAGGCGGCTGTACGGCCGTCCCGCGGCCGCGTGCGCCGCAGCACTTTTCGCCGTCGCCGCGCCGACCCTGTTCCTGAGCCGGCTCGCGACCTACGACCCGATGTCGCTCTTCCTGCTCTCGCTGTCGCTGTGGATCGTGGTGGCGACGGCGCGAAGCATGGGGCCGTTGGTGCTGCTCGCCGTCCCGCCGGCCGTGCTCGCGGTCGGCACCAAGTACGCCGGCCTGATGTTCGTGCCGACGATCGCGCTGGTCGCCGTCTTCGTGGGCCGCTACGGCGGACGGATGCGGGAAACCGGCGAGGCCAGACAGCGCGGCTGGATCGCGTCCATCAGCAGGGGATTACTGTTCATCGTCGCGTTCGCCGGGCTCGTCTACGGCTGGCTGAGGCTGCTCGGACCGGGCTACGTCACCGGCATCACGTCCACCACGACGAACCGCGCGAGCGGCGGCGACTCGCTCAGCTACATCCTCACCCTGGCCGCCGAACTCGGCGCGGGAGTCGCAGCACTCGCATTCGTCGGGGTGTGGGTGGACGCGCACTTGGCCAGGGCCAACGGAGCCGGGCGCGGCGCCTTGCTGCCGCGGGTGCTACTCAGCCTCGCCCTGGCCGGGACGGCGCTGCTGGCCCCCGCGTACCAGGTACACCTGCATACCGCGACGTCCCTGCAGAAACACGTCGGCTTCGGCCTGCTCTTCGCCTCGCCGGTGGCCGGCGTCGCGCTCGCGGCGCTGCTGCGCGTCGGCGCCCGAGATCCGCGACGCCTATTCGCGGGGCTGCTCGTCTCGCTGGCGCTGACCTGGGGCGCCATCACCCAGTCGTCGCAGCTCTACGACGGCTGGCCGAACTCCAGCCAGATGGTCGCGGACCTCAAGACGCAGGTCCGTCCGGTGACCGGCCGCATCCTCGCCGAAGAGGACGAAGTGCCGAGGTACTATCTCAGCGACCTGACCGAGCCGTATCAATGGTCGAGCACCTTCACCTTCACCTATACGACGAAGAAGGGCGCGGTACTCACCGGTCTGCCCGCCTACCAGCAGGCCATCGCGGACCAGTACTTCAGCCTGATCATGCTGCGCTTCGGCCCGACGGCGGCACTGGACAACGAGATCGACGGCCCGCTGATGGCGAAGAAGGGCTACACGCTGATCGCGAAGATCCCGGACAACGACCAGTACGGCACGGGCTATTTCTACATCTGGCGGTCCGACAGCTCCTGATGTGGGTGTTGTGAGCGAGTGCGAGCTTTCAGGTGCGCTCCTGTCGCTTCCGTGTGTGGTTGGCCGGGCGTGGAGCATGGCCGGAGGGTTGAGGGTTGAGATCGGGGTGGGCGGGCGGGCGCAGCGAGATGCAGTAGCGCTTGAATGTTGAGGAGTTCTTGACGCAGGCCGCGGCGTGACCCAGGCTGAGCTGGGGGCTGGCGGCATATGTTCTGTCGCGAAGCGGCGCTATTGGCTGTGTGGAGTGGTGGTGTTTGCTGCAGGATTTCGCGCGCACGGAGCGAAGCGAGTACGTGCGAAATCCTGCAGCAAACACCACCATGGAGCACGGCCCTCCAGTCTGAAACCGCCACGACGAGCGGTGCCGAGTCCGCGAGGGGCTTAGTTTTAAAGCGGGTGTCAGTGCTCCGTGGTGGTTTTTGGTGTCGAATTTCGCGCGCACTCACTCCGCTTCGCTTCGTTGCGTGCGCGCGAAATTCGACACCAAAAACCACCACTTCTCACAGCCAATAAGGCCGCTCCGCGACTCAAAAAATTGTCGCCAGCGCCCAGCGCTGCCTGGTTCACACCGCGGCCTATGCCCAGACTTTTTCATTCAACGCTTAAGCATCTTGCTGCGCCCGCCCGCCCACCCCGATCTCAATCCTCAACCTCAACCTCGTCGCGGCGCTCCTCGAGGACCCAACCCCGTCGTCTCCCCTAGCGCACGGCGTGCCGGGACCGGCTCATGACGGTGATGCCGACGGTGGCGATCAGGCCGTAGATGGCCGGCAGGAGGAATACGTGGGGTAGGCCGAGCAGGCTGACGCCGAGGCTGCCGGTCAAGCCGCCTAGAGCGCTGGCGATCGCGAAGGAGCTCATGAAGATGGCGGAGGCCGTCGCGACCGCTTCGGGGAGCAGGCGTTGGGCGACGATGATTCCCAGCGCGGCGAACACACCCCACACGCCGCCCATCAGGATCTGCCCGGCGAACATGCCGGCGGTGCTGCCGGTCAGGGCGAAGCAGAGATTCGCGCCGACGCCGAAGGCGGCACCGAAGATCATCAGATGCGTCATGCCGATGCGGCGGGCGACGAGGACGGCCACCGGCATCAGGATCAGCTCTATCAGGGGCTGGATGCCGATGACCGCGCCGCTGACCGCTGTCGGCAGGTGCATGTCGTCGTGCATGTAGATCGGCAGATAGCCGTACTTGATCGGCTCTCCCGCGTAGACGAACACGTACAACCCGGTGAACGCGAGAAGGGGCAGCATGGCACGTATCCCGGGGCGTTGCACGACCGGCTCGAGTGGCGACTCGGGTATGTGCTGCGCTTCGGGAACGGATTGCGTCTCGGGCCCAGACACGGACACGGCTTGTGCGCGGAACCGGGCTGAGGCAGTGCGCCTGAAGCTCATGGGCACGATCTGCGCGAGGGTGCATATCCCGGTGGCCGCGAGCATTGCGCGCGGTCCCGCGGCGGTGGCCAGCAGTGAGCCCAGGACGGGGCCGACGATCCATCCGGCAGTCAGTGCCATTCGAATGATCGAGACGACCCCGTCACCGGCGGGGTTTTCGGTGGCCCGCAGGTCGTCGTGGATCGCGGCGAACAGTTGCGAGCCCGCGGCGCCGGAGAAGGCCAGGACCAGGGAGCTGATCACGAACGGCATCCACACCTGGTCGGCCAGGGCCATGGCGATCCAGCCGATGAATCCTGCCGCGGCGCACAGCCGGAACAGCCCGAGTCGTCTTCCGGAGCGGTCCGAGCGGGCGCCGACCACGTAGCCGGCGATCGGGGCGGTGATGTTCGTGAGGTAGTAGAGGCCGGCGGTGGTCAACGAGACGTGCAGGTCGTTGACCAGGAACAGGGTGATCTGGGGGGCGGCGGCGGAGGTGCCGAGCCCGGAGAGGAACAGGGCGATGGTCGCGCCGCGGTAGAGCGGCGAGGCCCGGACCGAGCTCGCCGCGGACGGAGTGGTCGCGACGTCGGCGGCGGCGAGTGCGGGTGGCAAGGCGGATCCCCCTCGGAGCTCTTATGTACGAACGTACACTAGGGCTCCGATCCGAGCTTGGGAAGCGGAATACGGTTACGGAACTCGGCCTGCGGTGATGCGGCGTACGGCTTCCACGGTGCGGGCCCGGTCCGGCGGAGCGGTGTCGAGCGCCGCGTGGATGAAGAGGCCTTCGATAAGGGCGTCAAGCATGTGGGTGGTCGGCTCGTCGAAGAACTGCCGCAGCGCTCGGCGGCTGCGGGCCATCCAGTCGCAGGTCAGGGACCGAAACTCGGGCTTGCGGGCAGCAAGCGTGTAGAGCTCGGTGGTCAGCACGAGTTCGCGCTGCGAGTCGAGCAGGTCGGCGTGGATGAGCCCGACGACGGCCTCGCGCGCCTCGTCCGCGTTCGCCGCGTCGCGGAACCAGTTCTCGTAACGGGTGGCGATGGTGTCGGCGAACTTCTCGAAGCTTTCACGCAGCACCTGGTTCATGTCGGTGAAGTGGTAGGTCATCGACCCCAGTGGCACATCGGCATGAGCTGCGATCTTGCGGTGCGAGGCTCCCGCGACGCCGACTTCCGCGATCACGTCGAGGGCGGCATCGATGATCCGCGCGCGGCGGTCGGGGTCGAACCGACGGCTAGGCATTGTCGAGCTTTCGGATCACCCGAGCCGGTGAGCCGACTGCGAGGCAACCGGCCGGGATGTCGCGCGTCACGACGGCTCCGGCACCGATCACGCTATTGTCCCCGACGGTGACCCCCGGGCAGATGATCGCGCCGCCGCCAAGCCAGACGTTGTCGCCGATGGTGATCGGCAGGGCCTTCTCGAGCCGGTCTTTGCGCGGCTGTGCCTCCAGCGGGTGCACGGGGGTGAGTAGTTGTACGTTCGGGCCGATCTGGCAGTCCTCTCCGATCACGATCGGGGCGACGTCCAACGCGGTGAGGTTGTAGTTGATGAAGGTGCGCGCCCCGACCGTGATGTAGCTGCCGTAGTCGACGTACAGGGGTGGTCTGATATGCGCCTGCTCGCCCAGGTGACCGAGTAGTTCTTGGAGGATCGGGCGGGCCGAGTCCGGGTCCTCGGTGTAGGCGGCCGTGTACCTGGTCTGCAAGCGCACGGCGCGCCTGAACTGCTCCCAGCTGTCCGGGTCGTCGCTGATGTACCAGTCTCCGGCGAGCATGCGTTCCCGGTTGGTGCGCGTGTCTCCAGCGAAGTATTCGGGCACAGCGGTTCTCCCTCGACGGCAGTCAATGCGTACGATCGTACACATCCATCGAGGTTCATGGAGCCCCGCAACGCTGCTATTCGAACCGTGCGTTCTCCGGTCCGGTGATCCGGCCGAGGATCGGCAGCACGGTCAGGATCACCAGTACCGCGGCCAGCAGTCCACCACCCGTCGTCGCGTAGTACGAGGCCGAGGGCCGCGGGATGGCCGTGCCCGCCGGCGCCATCTTCATCACCGCGAGGTACGCCAGGCCGTACGCGGTCGCCCCGGCCACGACCGTCGCCGTGATCAGCGGCAGCACCGACTCCAGCAGCACCACCCGGTAGAGCGCGGCGACCCCCGTGCCGCTCAGCCGCAGCAGCGCGAACGGCCGCTTACGCTCGACCAGGCCGCCGCCGACCGCTACCGCCAGGCTGCACCCGGCGACCAGGAGCGTGAGCACCACCGCGATGGAGAACAGCCGTTGGGCGATGTTCGAGACGTTCAGTCGAGCCTGCACTCTCTCGCCGAAGGTTTCCGGTGCGGCCGCAGACCCCGATGCGTCGGTGTGCGTGGCCAGGAAGGTGCGGATCGACTCCAATTCGGTCGCACTGGTCGGCCGGACCAGCAACGAGCTCAGCGTAAGACCCGAGAAGTCGCCGGACACCCGGGTGGAAGCGCTGTTGACGATGGGCTGCGTGCTGTAGCGCGGGTTGTCGATGCCCATGTTGGAGGTATCCGTGGTGATGGCGGTCGCGCCGACCGGGCACAAGCCGAGCGAAGGGAACTGTTCGAGCCCTGAGCAGGGCACGACGCTTCTAGCCGACACGTGCGGGTGTCCAGGTTGCTCCACGATCGTCGCCGAGGTGGTGGGGACGACTGCGTTGTAGATCGGCATCACCGCTGCATCTGGATACCTGCTCTTCAGCTCGCTGAGAAGCGTCGAGGAGGCCTGGGTGTCCAAGCCAGGCATTTGGTCCTGCGGCGGTTGCTTGGGTGCGTTTGCCTGCTCACTGATACAACCGCCGAGGCAGTTCGCGGAGAAGCCGTCGTACAGGACGCCGTTCAATGCGGTCGCGCTCGGCGTGGCGGTGATCCCGTTGACTGCGGGCATCAACCCGGCGATCAGTGTGCCAAGGAAAACCGCGAGTACGAGTCCGCTGACGCTGCGGAACGCAGCCTTCGGATTGTCTGTCAGCCGTCGCGAGGCCAACACCGCGGATGCCGTGCCGCGGACCCTGCGCAAAAGCTTCGCCGCCTGTGCCGTCAGCCAGGGCCCGCCGACAACCAGGCCGACCATGATGACTAGTAGGCCCGGATACAGAGGCGTGCCGATGGACTGCTTGTTGGTCAGCGAGATGCCGGAGGCGTAGAGCGCGATACCGAGGAGCAGCGGCAGGATCCGCCAGACGCTCGGCGGCGGGGGAGTGGTGCGTCGACTCACCCCGAGCGGGGAGATCCGCACCCGCCGAAGCGAGAGCACGGCGGCGATGACCGACAGTAAGGGCACGCAGATCAGCACACCCAAATAGGCCGGCGCGGTGGGCGTGACCGTGGACGAGAAGTATTTGGCGCCGACGATCGCGTAGTCCGCGAGCAATGGGCGGACCGCCAGGAACGCGCCGATGCCGATAAGTGTGCCGAGCAGCGAGCCGACCACGGCGTCCACACTCGCGACCACGCCGATCTGCCTATTGGTCGCCCCGACCAGGCGCATCGCGGCGAAACGTTGCTCCCGGCGGGCCGCGGCCAACCGCGTGGCCGTGCCGATCAGGATCAGGATCGGGAACATGAACGCGAGCGCGCCGACCCCGTACGCGTAACGGAAGTAGTTCGTCCATACGCTGGTCTGCGGACCGTTCGCGATATGGGAGACCACGATCGTGTTCTGCAGCGAGGCGAGCTCCGACGTGGTGTAGCCGACGTACACGACGAGCTCTGACGGACCGGTGAGCGCGTCGTCGCTGATGACTCCGGCTTCCCTGCCCGGGAACCGGTCGCCGAGCTGGTCCGCCGGAACCGACTTGATCAAGGACTCCAGCGCCGGCGACACGTAGTACGTGCCCGCCGCCGGCAGTCCGGAGACTCCCGGCGGCACCGGCGCCTTGGCACCGAGTGCGGCGACGTCGAGGCGCTCGATCGTCTGCCCCTGATAGAAGTCGTTGCTGTAGTACCAGAGCTCTGCCGCGGAGGTTGATCCGGAGGTGCTGCCGACGGCCACGCCATGGGTGCTCTCCCAAGCCGGACGCTCGTTGCTGGTCTCAAAGGCGTGGTAGTCCGCGAAGACGCAGAGCAGCACGGCCACGCCCGCGGCCACCGTGACCGTCGTCAGCAGCAGCCGCACCAGCGCCTCCCGGCCGCCGCGCAAAGAGAGCCGCAGCCCGATGCGAAGCATCAGCGCGACACCTCCGCATCGAGGTCGGCGCTGACCCGGCCGTCGCGCACGATGATCGCGCGGTCGGCGTACGCGGCCGTCCTGGCGTCGTGCGTGACCAGAACGACGCTCGTCCCCTCCTCGCGCGCCAGCCCCACCATGATCTCCATCACCTGCTCGCCGGTGAGCGAATCGAGCGAGCCGGTCGGCTCATCGGCGAAGAGCACCCGCGGGTGCGCGACGAGCGCGCGGGCGATAGCGACCCGCTGCGCCTGGCCGCCGGACAACTCGCCGGTGCGACGTCCCCCGAGGCCCGCTAGGCCGAGCCGGTCGAGCCAGGCCTGCGCCTGCTGGTAGGCGGTACGGCGGTGGCCCCCGCCGAGGAGCAGCGGCAGCGCGATGTTGTCGGCGGCCGTGAGCTCCGGCACGAGCTGGCCGAACTGGAAGACGAACCCGAACTCGGAGCGTCGCAGCTTGCTGCGTGCCGAGTCGGAGAGCTTGTCGAGGCGTTGGCCGGAGAACCAGATCTCTCCCTCGTCCGGGCTGTAGATCCCGGCGAGGCAGTGCAGCAGAGTGGACTTGCCGGACCCGCTCGGCCCCATCACCGCGAGGATCTCGCCCGCGGCCAGCCGCAGATTCGCGCCGCGCAAGGCCGGGGTGCTGCCGAAGGACCGGTGCACGTCGCGCGCCTCGAGTACATAGGTCGGGACAGTGCCGGTGGCTGAGCCGGCAGCCGGCGGTGTGGCGACGGCCTTCATTTCTGCACCAGCTCTCGCAGCGCTCCGAGCCGGGCCGAGGTCAGGTCGATCCATCGCAGGTCGGCCTCCAGGTGGAACAAGCCGTGGTCCGCCAGCAGCGCGTCCACCTGAGCACCGGTCCGCTTGATCTCGGTCAGCTCCCGCATGCGCTTGAGGTGCGCGGCCCGTTGCAGGTCGAGGTACTCCTCGGCCGGCCGGTCGAGCATCAGCGAGAGGACGACCTTGGTGAACAGCACGGTCTGCAGGTGCGGCTCGGCCTCGACCGGCTCGACGAGCCAGCTGTCCACCGAGGAGGCTCCCTCCGGCGTGATGACGTAGCGCCGCCGGTCCGGGCCGTCTCCCGGCTCCGGGTCGCCGACCAGCACCTTCCCGTCCCGGGCCAGCCGGCCGAGCGTCGCGTACACCTGGCCGAACGGCAGCGGCTTGCCGCGGCCGAAGAAGACGTCGTAGTCGTGTTTCAGGTCGTAGCCGTGGCTCGGTTCGCGCTCGAGCAGGCCTAGCAGGGTCATCGGAACGCTCATGCGAGCGACTATACTCTGGGTGTATACATCGCGTCTATATACCGAAGCGCGGAAGCGTCGCAGGTCGAAGTGGGAGAGTCGGGACAGTTATTGCAGGGTGAGGAGGAAGTGCGAGTCGCCGTCCACGCGCTTGCGGAACTCGCCCGCGCCGACCGGATGGTCCTTCAGCGTGTAGTCCTTGCCACCCGTGTAGAAGTCGAAGTACACCAGGGCCTTCACCGTCTTCGGGTGGGCGGCGGCGAAGTCGAAGATGAGGTCCATCGCGGCGGCGGTGTCAGGCTGGGGGAGTGCGGGGGCCCATTCGGCGACCATCATCGGTTTGGCGTGTGCGGCGGCGAAGGCCTCGAGGTCGTTGAGGCCGCCCGGGCCGGTCAGGATGAACGACTGGACCGCGCTCTGCGGATAGGCGTCGACGCCGACCCAGTCCACGTACGCGTCCCCGGGATACCAGGCGGTCGGGCTCAGGCCGCCCGGACCGTTCCACAACGTCGGGCACCACACGAACGCGGCATTGGTCACGCCCTGCTGCTGGAAGATCTCGTATACGTGCCGCCAGCCCGCTATGAACTCGGCCGTGCCGACGCCGGGCATGTTCCAGTCCGGGTACCAGCTGGCGTTCATCTCCCAGTCGAGCCGGATGAACACCGGGCCGCCGTAGCTCTTCACCGCGTCGGCCTGCGCCCTCAGATACGCGTCCTGCTTCCCGTCGGCCACCTGGTCACCGGTCATCGGCAGGTTCCAGGAGATCATCGGCGCCATGCCAGATCGGCTCTTCGCGTTCGTCAGGATCGGCTGCACGAGCCCGTCCGGCGTCGTCCACTGGTCGTAGATCGCCGGGTGCGCACCGCCGGTGAGCCCGGCCGCCTGGTCGAAGGCGTCGAGGCGGCCGATGTCGGTGGACACGCCGAGGTAGACGTCGCCGTCCGCGGGTGCGTACTTGGGTCCGGTCGGACCGGACTTGGCCGCCCATGCCGACCAGGCGCCCACGGCAAGGCAGACGGCCACTACGGTGAAGATCAGCATCCTGACGCGACGGTTCACGGCCACATTCTGCCGTACTCCGGCGGTGTCCTCTACATCACGATGACGCAGCGATATCCGGCCGGTACGGCCCGTGCGGTATGCACACGGGCCGGGGCCGGGAACCCGCGTCAGTTGCGGGGGTGTTTGACGGCGGCGCGGCCGGCTTCGAGGCGGGCGACGGGGACGCGGAAGGGGGAGCAGGAGACGTAGTCGAGGCCGGCTTGGTGGAAGAAGTGGACGGAGTCGGGGTCGCCGCC
>Ga0185299_10006961_pt1 | contig 11795 bp, 8 predicted proteins | sample PaiPotPPA55metaG_FD_128002 | JGI IMG/M metagenome (GOLD analysis project Ga0185299, IMG submission 128002) | Iron sulfur acid spring bacterial and archeal communities from Banff, Canada, to study Microbial Dark Matter (Phase II) - Paint Pots PPA... ...
CAACCCGTGCCGGCGCGAACCGGCAAATTTCGCATCGTGCTCGACGCCGGGCACGGCGGGTGGGACTTAGGCACGGTTGGACGGCAGGGATTGCTGGAAAAAGATCTGGTCCTCGACGTGACCCAGCGTCTGGGCAGGTTGCTGCAAGCGCGATTGGGGTCGGAAGTAATGTTCACGCGGAGCGGCGACACCTACCTCCCTCTCGATCAGCGCGCTGATTTCGCCAACCAAACGCAGGCCGACCTGTTCGTTTCCATTCACGCCAACTACAGCAACTCGGCGGCCTCGCGTGGAGTTGAGACCTATTACACGAATCTGTTTTCGGCTCCCGGTGCCCGGGAAGTCGAGAAGCATGATGATGGAACCTTCGCCAAGTTGACGCCGGTATCGTTATCGGCGGGAGGGTTGCATGAAAAAATCGAGGAGTCGCGCCGTCTCGCGGCAAGTGTCCAGCGATCTCTCTATGCCACGCTGGCCGCGAACAGCCCAGACATTCGCAACCGGGGTATCAAGGACTCGGCTTTTGCCGTGCTGACGGGCACAACGATGCCCGCCATTCTCACCGAGATTTCTTTTGTGAGCAGTCCTGAGGACGAACGCAACCTGCAAAGTGCGACCTACCGCCAGCAAATCGCGGAAGCGCTCTACAAAGGCATCGCTGGCTACCAGCAATCTTCCCCACGCGCGAAAGTCGCCCAACTACAAACCGTCCGACGCTAAAACTTCACGTGGAGCGACGCATGTCCTCGCATGTCCGCCGGGCAGCCAGGCGGCCCGGCGAGGACGCCCGGCGCTCTCCACTAGCAAACTTCCGTCGTCCTCACCACGTATAGTGCGCCGTATAGTTGATCGTCGCCTCGCCGTCCGCAGCAATGGTCACCGGAAATTCGATGGTGTGCGAGTCGGTCTTCTTGTGCTTGGCGGAAGTGAAAGCGATATCCCAGGTCAGCGCGCGATACAGGTGTTCGACGACCCTGACATCCACCGGTTCCTTCTTGTGGTTGCGAACTTTGATCTCGAATGATTCTGTGGCCGTCCTCTTGCCATCGTCCACATTGTAGTTAGTACGAGTGCGTTCCCCGGTCAGGTCGAACGCGTTCCCGGTATAGATGCGGACGGTCTCGTCGCGAGGCGTATGGTCAATTACGTTTTCGCCGGTGAATTCAATTTGGCCATCGTCGTTGCGGCGGTAGAAGCGGACGCGGCCCTTGGGCAGCGGCATGCCGAGATGATTCGCTTGCGAGTTAACGAACTCGCGCATCACCCAGATCTTGGGATTGGATTCGGTGCCGTAAGAGTGATCGTTGCGGATATTATCCCAATCCCAGCCGTTGTAGCGGTTGGCGTCGATCTTGACGCCGTCGTAAATATAGATTTGTTTCGTGCCAACCCCTGGCGCGCGAATGAATTCCACTTGCTTGGTTTCGCGGTCGCGCAGAGTAGTGGTGCGCTCTAGCGTGTAGAGGTGGTACTCGTCGAAAGTCTTCTCGGTAACGGGAGGAATGAAAGCCCTACCAACTACAACCATTTGGCTAGCCATCCCGATCCCTCCACCGACCCCTCCCGACTGAATCTTGTTCACGTCCCCGGCCATGAGCTTTATGCGCGCGTTCTCGAATGTCTTGCCGGTCTGGTTGTCCATGGTGACCCAACCCACGACGTCGACCAGGTCGCCCTTCTCGGGCGCAACGATGTTGTAGTCGGCCTGCCAGCTCATCCCGCCAGTGACGTAGGAAAACTCGGCGGGAAATTTTCCGGCTTTGTCAGTGGCGAGCAACCATTCCAGACGCGGCTTCAGGACGGTGTCGTCCGTGAGACTGGGGAAGACAGGCGTGCCGGGAAGACTGAAGCGCAATTGGCCGTTGACCTCAACGATTGGCTGTGCTGCGGCAGCCGCCATTTGGCCCTGGTCGTACTGCTGGCCATAGCGGTTCATGGCGAAATAATCGTGCGGCGTATATCCGCTTCGGATTACTTTGCCTTTGACGATTTGCATTCCCTGTGGTGTCCCGACCTCGAAATTGATCGTCTTGCCTTCGTAGAGCGAGAGCAGCAGAGGCTCGGATATGGGGTCGGCGCGATAGTTCTGTTCCAGCACGTGCACAGCGTGCTTGCCCGTAGGATCGCGCAGGATGACGGAGTCGGGCTCCAGATGCATGGTGATGTCATTCACGTTCACCTGGTTTTCGCCGGACTTCAGATCCAGCGGGAGTTCCTGCCGCACGACGGCGAAATCCTCGTTATAGATGGTGAGTGACGGTTGCGGCGATTGCGCGAGGAGACTTCCGCAGAAAACGAAAGCGTAGACGAAAATGCAGACGAAGCGAACCATGACATTGAACCTCCGTGAAAGCATGCTGGGCATGCTCTTGCTGCCTTGGAAGCCGCAGAGCGCGGCTTTGGTTGGCCGGTGCCCAGGCTCAGGCTATCTTGGGTGGAACGCTCAGGGGAAGTCATTCTTGCGGGACCTGAGTTGGATGGAGAGCCGAGCGTCCCCGCCCGTCCCTCCACCGTATACTCATCACGCGATCACCGTACGAGTTTATGGCGCCGTCGGTTGCGCATTGCGTAGCGCTTCGTCCAGCGTTTGGTTACTCGGTACGTTTTGGTCCACAATCCGCCAGCCGTCGTCATAGTCACGGAATCCGACGGTCGATCGATAGCGCACTCCGCTGTCGTAAAGCGCCGCGCCGATCTGATTGGTGGATACCCAATGCCAGGTGAACTCTACATCGGCGAAGTTACTCGCCTTGCTGATTCCGGCAATGTGCAGCAGTTCGCGGCGCACGACTTGAATCCCGATCGGGCCATTGTCGCGACCATTGTCGGGAAGCGTACTCGTAATCAGGGGCCGTATGGTATCCACTCCGAGCGGTGTGAGCAACACGTCCCAACAGGGCGGAGGTTCGACTCCGGCGGGACACTTGTGCTGGGTACCGATGATCCACCCGCGGCGCTGCAGCACCATGAAGTCGGGAGAAGTGAAATCCTGGTTGGAAACGACACCGGTCCTGAGCCAGAACAATTGCGGTGCTTTGAATGTGTCGGAGGTCGAGATCAAGTCAGCGGCGAGGCGGCGCGTCAGGAAGTCTCGCGGAGAACAGCCCAGGGCGATGCCAAGCAAGATTGCCAAGAGCAATAATTTTGGCGTTCGCATGAATGATGATGGGAGTGTTTTCACAGTTGGTACTAGTCCCCGGGGTGGAAAGTGTGACCTCAGCGCCTAAAGGCTAATCCATGCGAATTCGGTTACCGCAGCGGTGAACCGCTGCGCCACCCAAAATCATGGTTGCGAGAGGATTTTAACCAATTGCGCATGCCTGCGGGGCACAAAAGGCGAGGCCGCAATCTGGCCATCAAATTTCTTCGACCACCGGCCCGGAAGCGGCGTGTGGCAGGCCGGGCAATTGCCTTCTGGAGTCAGCTTGTACTTTTCGATCAAATATCCGTAGCGTCGAATCAGTATTTCGCCACACTGATGGCAATGCGTATCTTCCAGATCCTCCACCTGCCCGGGAAGGTTGCCGGCGTAGATGTAGCGCAATCCAGCTTCACGTCCTATGGCGGCGGCGCGCAGCAAATCTTCGGGACGCGTATCGGCGGGCGAAGTCATTTTGTAGTCCTGGTGAAAGGCGGTGACGTGCCAGGGGATGTCGGGCGAGACGCTGGCCAGAAATGCGGTCAGGCTTCGCAGTTCGTCGTCGCCGTCGTTGAAGCCGGGAATGAGCAGGGTAACGATCTCCAGCCACACGCCCATCTGGTGCAAACTACGGATGGTGTCGAGGATCGGCTGCAGGCGTCCGCCAAGCTGGCGATAGTGATGATCGTCGAAGCTTTTGAGGTCCACCTTGTAGAGGTCGATCCAGGGATGGATATACTCAAGCACCTGAGGAGTCCCGTTGCCATTCGAAACAAATGCGGTCAGCAAGCCCGCCTGGCGGGCCTGACGGAAAACCGCAACCGCCCACTCGCTGGTGATCAGCGGCTCATTATAGGTGCTGACCACGACCTTTGCGCCTTGGGCAATCGCGTCTTTGACCAGCAGATCCGGATCGGCCGCGAGCGGCGCTGACACGGCGTTCGGGTCGCGCAGCGCCTGCGAAGTCACCCAGTTCTGACAATAGGAGCAGTGCAGATCGCAGCCCAGCATTCCGAAACTGTAGGCGAGAGCTCCGGGGTGAGCGTGGAAAAACGGCTTCTTCTCGATCGGGTCACACTGAATTCCCGCGACATAGCCCCAGGGAACGTAGAGCGTTCCACCCTGGTTGAAGCGAACCTTGCAGACACCGGGTTGTCCATCGGGAATCGGGCAGCAGTGGCCGCAGGCATAGCAGCGCACTCGATTGCGATCCAGCTTTTCCCAAAGAGCAGGGTCGCCTTCGCGGACGCGGGCGTCGGCCGTGAGGATGTCGTGTAACGTGGCCACACATCTATTCTACGGCTGTTTTATGCTCGCGGTTACAGGCAAGTTCTTTACCACAGGGAGCACAGGGGACACAGGGGTAACACAGGGCAGACTCCACTTTAGTTCGTCTCGGATTTCGCTCGTTGGTTGTGGGAGCGGAGCCAAACTTCGGCCTGCTGGCGCGCGGCGGAGACTTGCGCCTGGGTCATTTGGGAAGCCAACGCTTCAAGTCGAGATTTGCTGTTCTCGTCACCCTGGGCGAGCGCGAGCGCAGACCAGAAGTACGCTTTCGATAAATCTTGAGGAACTCCACGCCCGGCCCAGTAGTAGGCGCCGAGCGTAGCCTGCGCGGGAACATGCCCTCGTCCGGCGGCACGGAGGAACCACTGGATGGCCTGCACGTCGTCCCGTGGAACCTCTTCTCCGTTATGGTAGCGCACGCCCATCTGCCACTCCGCGTCCGCGTCTCCCTGATCGGCGGCCCGTCGTAAGTCTGCCAAGGACTGCGCCCGCACGCGTTGATCGGCTAATCGTTGACCGGCCAATCGTTGATCGGCTAAGCCAGGATTTGCGCTGTGCCCCGAGACCGGGGAGGCCGCCTCGCCCCCCTGCGGTAGTGACCGCTGCGACGCTTCCGGTGAGATGCGCTTTTCCATCATCGGCGCGACTAAATAGCCGAGGACCATCGCCACCACTAAAATGACCAGTCCTAGCAGACCGAGATGAAACAAATGAGATGGAACTGTCGGCGCAGGTTCGGGTTCCTGCTCGGGAGCTTGCTGCGAGACTTGCTCGCCGACTTCAGGCTCAGATCCTAACAGGGCCTCGCGGATCGCATGGAACGAACCCGGCTCCGACGGGGAAGGCCGCGACACGCCTGACACGGCTTCTGGCTGGGTCTTTTCACGATGAGGAATCATTTCGACGAGCCGGTCCAACACCGTCTCGTGAGTCCTGGTGAAAGCGCGCGGATGCGGAGAGAAAATCTCCAGCAGCCCGGCCACTCGGAAATCCGACACGATGGGAGCGGCCATGAGCGAGCCGATGCCCAAGGTGCGACAGATTTCGGGATCGACACGCGTATCGTTTTCCGTATCCTCGCACGAGACGAGGCGGCCGCTGCGAACGCATTCTCCAGACAGGCCTTGTTTCGCGTCCACAGGGGCTCCGAGCGAAGGAGCTGGGTCGCCGGCTCGCGCCCGGCAGATCATCCTGTAATCCGTGAGAAACGCCAGGGCCGCGCCACTGGCTCCGGTGAGACTCAGGGCGCGCTCGGTGATGAGGGACAAAACTGCATCGACGTCGTCGCCGATCTCGCGGACCTCGCGCCCCACTGCTTCCAACGAAGAGAGCGTTTCGCTTTCTTCGGAGATTGGGACGACGCTGCGAGCGTTTGTATCGGCTTTTGTGTCGGCTTTTGTATCGGCTTTTGTATCAGCTTTTGTATCTATGAGCGCCACCGGCTCGGGTAATTTCTCTTCCCCGGCATCGCGCCGCGCGAGTTGCTCAGTTCGAGCAGCATGGTTGGAGCCGGCGATCAGCAGGTTGGCAAAGAGCCATTCCTTGAGTATTTGCCGGGAACTTTCAGAAAGTCCCGAAAACCGGATACCTCCGCGGCCAGTGTCGTCGCTCCATATCACCTGGCCGCTGCCATGAATGAAACTTTTGGTTTCTGGCAGATCGAGACAAAGGTTTACAGCTCGGTTGATTTCCAGGCGTTCACTGGTCTGGACGGCGAAGCCATCTTCGTGCAGGTCGAGCAATTCACTCAGGTCCACGACCAGAGCGGTCTGCGATCCATTGAAACTTGCGTAAACCGGAGTGTGGAGTTTTTGACGAACACGACGGCGCCGCTCTCTGTCGGGAGCCCCTGCCACTGGATCCGGCAATCTGAGAATGCTCCGATCCATAGTTACCTACATAAGTTAACTACATATTAACTCAGGTATTGAAAGGAATGGAGGAAGATCCAACGCAGGGACAGCCGACCCGGCTGTCCAGCCGAGCGCAGCGCGCCTGGGTTTTCATTTGTCCATCCTCGCACTCAAGGGGGAGTGGGGCTTCGCCCCGCTGGACGGCCGGGGGCCGCTGTCGCTCCGTTCGGTTCGATCAGGCTGGCTCGCGAATGCCGTTAAAGGTTCGCGGCCAGAAACGGGGTGTCGCCATGCGCGGCAACTGGCACGAGAACCTGAGGCATGGTCAGCACTCGATCAAGAGCGTCGGCGAGGGCAACGGGGAATTCAGTAGTCAGAAGGTTGATGTCCAGTTGAAGATCACGAGGGCTGTACATGCGGTAGACGACGAGTGAGCCGCGGCGCTGGTTCGAAGTTGTGACCAAGTCCAGCGTGAGCTTCCACGAAGGCTCGGCGGAAATTGCCACCATATGAGGAAACTTGCTCCAATGAAAGGGACGGTTAATTTCCGCGGGCGCTGCCAGATCACCAGGAAGGGACTTAAGGTGTAATTCGAATGCATCGAAATCATTGCTATCGAAGGCAGCGGCCAGGATAGCGCGCACCTGATTGAAATCGCCGGCCACTTTGAGTTCCTGGATCGCCCGGCGCACGGAAAGATTGTTGATTACGATTTGCCGCTGGTCAATGGTGCGCTGTGCCACCCGCCGCAGTTCGCCGAACTCGAGGTAGTTCAGATGCTGGACCCCCAGCCAGATACCGGTTCCCACGACCGCCAGCACCAGTCCCAGGGTGCTGCCTGTGGGCCAAAGCAGGAACAAGCTGAGCATGGCAAAGAGCGCGGAGACGGCGTAGAGAACGATCACAACCTGGCGCTGCGAAAAACCCAGCTGCAGCAGCTTGTGGTGTATGTGTTCGCGATCGGCGGTAAAGATCGGGCGTCCGCTGATCAACCGTCGCAGGATGGACAACAAGGTTTCAAGAATCGGCAATCCGAACGAGACCACCGGGATGGCGACAGCCACAAACGTCGGCGCTTTCTGAGCTCCTGCCAGCGCCAGCGCACTGAGCATGAAACCGATGAATAGGCTGCCCGAGTCCCCCAGGAAAATCGTGGCGGGATTGAAGTTGAAGCGAAGGAAGCCGAGGATGGCGCCGGCGAGCGTTATGCTCATCAGGGAACCGAGCCACGAATGATCGACCAGCGAGACAACAAAAAACACCATCGTCGAAAACAAGGCCGACCCAGCTGCCAAACCATCCAGGCCATCGATGAGATTGAAAGCATTGGTAACCGCAACCACCCACAACACCGTGAGTGGCAATCCGACAAACCAGGGGAATGAGTGGGAACCGAAGATTAGCGGCAGATCGAGCACGCGCATTCCGCCGGCGAAGAGCATCGCTGCGGCAATCGCTTGCACGGCAACCTTCAAATATGGACCTGCGCCACGGAGATCGTCGTAGATGCCGAGACAAAAAATCAGACAAGCCGGAACATAGATACGGAGAAGTGTGGCGGGAGCGAGTCCGTCGCGCAGGCGGGGAAATACGATAGAGAGTCCCAGCCACACCAGCAAGCTGATCGAGAACGCCAGGAAAATCGCTACGCCTCCCAAACGGGGAAGCGGCGCCTCGTGGACATGCCGTCCGTCTCGCGGCGCGGAAACCCAGCCTCTGCGGGTTGCGAGGTCTCGCACTTCACGCGTGGCCACGAACGACAAAACCAGCGAGAACGCGAATAACCCAAAGAAGAGGAGCGTCAAGGTCGGTGTTCCCTTCCGGTCGAAACGCCCGGCATCTCCGACCACGTGCGCTGCGCGGGAAGTTTCAGCCGATATCTTTCAGACAGAGTTCCCCCTTAGTTGCGACCGTGTGATGAAATGGTTGTTTGTGGAACTATACAACTCGGGCAGTCGATGAGCAACTGTTCCGGCCCTATTTATTAATAAACTCTCTTCCTGGTACCCGGACGCCGAAAACAGAGCGTTCAGCGCCGATTGTGCTTTCTCGTCGGCTTAGTGGTAAATAGAGCGCTGGCCTATTTGCGGGGTGTGTCTCCAATGGTGGCTCTCAGGCGTTCTCGCTTCCTTCGCCACAGTGGGTCCGCCAACCCAGCGTACATGAAGCGGAAATCCGACGGTGGATAGACTACTTCGACTTCAGTGCGCCAGATCAGATTTGGCGAGTCGGCGCGACAGTCCACGGAACCAGGACAAGGCGCGAAGCAGAAGCGATGATGTTGCTGAATTAGCTTCCAGGCCGCGGGAGTGATCGAGTCCCACGAAAAGGTCCAGGCAAAGGCATCCACTGGCTGTCCCGTCCAGGAGGCAATCAGTGCGGCGCTGTCGACGATCTCGTGATGCAATTGATTTTCGGGCAAGGTGGCGAGATTCACGTGCGAGTAAGTATGGTTGCCGACGGTGTGCCCGCGGCGCGATAGATCCGCGATTTGCTGGGGCGTCATGGAGCACGTTTCCTCCTCGGGGAGGCTGGGCGGAAGGTCTCGGGTATCGATGCGCGAATAATAGAACTGGCGCGCTTCTTGTGGATTGCATTGCACGAACTGCGGGACCACAAAGAAAACACCGCGCGTTCCGAAAGACTCGAGGACCGGCGCCGCGACGCTATAGTTGTTGAGGCGGCCATCATCAAAAGTGAACAGCAGGGGCGGCTTGCTTTTAGTTAGCTCTCGCGGGTTGGTGCGATACTCCTGCCACAAGCGGGCAAAAGTGGTAAGGTCCACCAACGTAAAATGACGGGCTGCCCACTCCAACTGCTGGCGGAACAAGCGCTCATCCCGCTCAGGGGTTTCGTGCATTTCAATCACCAGCATGCTGGGAGACTGACCCAAGCGGACGAGCCAGCGTCGCAAATCGAGTGCAAGCTCATCCACGCGAAGCGCGGCGGCAGTTCTTATCAACGCTGAACGCAAGACGGTCTTAGGACTCAAACTGTAGCCTCACAAAAACATGTCGCCATCCGCCGGCACGAAATACCAAGTCTTCGATGGGAGAAGTCCATATTTGTCAATGCACCAGGCAATGGGCGCCGCAAACGGACGGACTTTGAAGCCATTCGCCGTTAGAGCGTGCTGCTGCGTTGGATTGAGGCAGCGGAACACCAGCATATCAATCTGCTCACGATACTCGCGCCACAAACAGGCAGCGATCGCGAGATATGTTTTCGGATCGGCCTCCCCCCAGATATCCAATACGTGCAACGCTCTGATCTGTTGTTTGTAGCCGCGATTCTGCAAGTGAACCCCGACCATGAATTGTTTTTTTTCGCCGGCATGCGGGCGAAATGCAAACAGGCGCGTCATTACGTCAACGCGTGAAAAGTAGCGCCATTTCAGAAACGCGACATTCCGGCAACTCGTGATCTTGTCGCTACGATGCTCGGCGCAGATGCAAGCCGCTTCCTCAGGACTGCCGAGCGGCACGAGTTCTCCTTCCGCATTACCGGGGACTAACCGGCGCCGAGCGCGAAACCAGGGAGATGCGAAAGCGGCCGTGAATCGTGCCACGCGATCGCTTGCCGTCTTGCGATACACGCTTTCTGCCAGCAGCGGGGGCCAGCGCACAATGCCAAGAACCTCCTGGTCCGAATTCCCGAGGGGATACCCACCAAGCTTTCCCCACATTTCAGCCACGGTAGCATTGGCGGAACTGACGAACAAAGGGTAGCGACGGCCAAGCTGCAAATACTTCAGGAGAATCGAGGTGCCACCTCCTCGATATTGATCATCCACGTAGAACGAATTGGCCATCATCAGCGTAAAAATCGTCTGGCCGAAGCAGAACTTCTGGGGAGCGCAACACATGCAGCCGACGACTTCTCCAGACGGTGCGCGGAGAAACCATCCCAACGGATCGCCGGGCCCGCGCGCAGAATTTTCCAGCAGGATCCATGAGAGCCGCTCCACGGCGCGAGGAAGCGGCGCATCCGATCCCGACACGCGGCAGACGAATCGAGCCACTTCCTCCAGGTCAGAAGGAGCGATCGAGTGCAGCTGGAGGTTTTTCCTGATCCCATTTTCCGGCATGTTGCTTTCACGCGTAATGAGTTCTCGGTTCCCAGTTCTCAGTTCTCAGTGAACACCTATTGGATTTAGCTGAGAACTGAGAACCGGGAACTGGGAACTTCATTACAGCTGCGCTCCTGAGAGCACGATCGATTGCCCTGAAACGAACGAGGCGTCCGGTGAGAGAAGATAGCGGACCGCACCGACGATGTCTTGCATCTCGCAAATCCGGCCCATGGGAATCAGCGCTGCTTCACGCTTGATCTGCAGGTCATCGGCTTGCACGTTCATCCCGGCGGGCACGAAAGTCGGGCACACGGCATTGATACTGATTTTCTTGCGAGCCAACTCGGGAGCCAAAAGCCGGAGCGTGTCCTCCAAAGCCGACTTGGCAAGCGAATAAGCCCCCAGGCCCAAAGCGGGCTTGTAGTGCCCCGCAACCGATCCGAGCGCCACCATTCGTCCGCCAACGGAGCCGACGAGACTGAACAGTAAACGCGCAAGGCGCACCACGTGGGAAGTTCCGAAAGCGAGTTGCTGCTCGATCAATCGGGGGTCGCTCTGCAGCAGGCCGCCCTTAGGCATACCGGCCCACGCACAATGGACGATGCCGTACAGAGGATGGCCGCCCAGACGCTGCGTGATAATTTGTTCCCATCCCGGAGCGCTGATATCGGCCTCGACTTCCACTGCATGAGGCGGCTTTTCCTGCAACGGACGGCGGTGAACTAACGCCAGGACGGAAAACTCATCCGTCAGAGCCTTGAGCAAGACAGCCCCAATTCCTCCAGACGCTCCGGTGAGAATCAGGATTTTCCTGTCGTTTCTGTCGGAGGAAAATGCCGTTTCTACAGGCCTCGACTGCCGCGTGGTTGCGGCCGGCTGCTCCAGTTTGCCCGCCTGCAGCGTGAAAGCCATTGTGATCTCTGATGTCGGTGCGAGGGATGCAAGGTCGCTCACCGTAACCCTAACGCTGCCGGCACGAGAGGCGAGGTTCCACGCCGTGATCTCCCCGCCAACCCGCACTCGACACGGAAAATAGAGAGGCGACAGAAAGCGCGCATTGACTGAGCCCAAGAGCACGTCGCGGCCGGGCAAATGCATTCCGACTAGAGCTGAGGCTAAGCCAATCTGAAAAGCACCGTGCACAATGCGCTGCGAGTACCGGGTGTGCTGGGCGAAACTGGAATCCACATGCAGAGGATTGAAGTCTCCCGAGTTGGCGGCAAACCCGAGCACATCGGACTCTTCAATTTCGCGTTCGTACTCGGCCGTGAGTCCCACCCTGAGGTCGTCGGCTGCAATGATCTTAGGTGCAAGCGTCATTTTGCGACCTCCGGAGATAATCGCAGATAATCCAGGATCAACCCGAATGAGACGAGACCGGCGGCATCATCCGGCGATATGCTGATACTGAATTCTTCCTCAATAAGAGAAAGCAGGGTGATGC
>Ga0185299_10006962_pt1 | contig 11795 bp, 19 predicted proteins | sample PaiPotPPA55metaG_FD_128002 | JGI IMG/M metagenome (GOLD analysis project Ga0185299, IMG submission 128002) | Iron sulfur acid spring bacterial and archeal communities from Banff, Canada, to study Microbial Dark Matter (Phase II) - Paint Pots PPA... ...
CCGGGTCTGATCGGGATCACGCGATCGCCGCGCCAGCATGCGCAGGCCAATTGCGTCAAAGTCAGAGCGAAGCGGAACCGGAGTAGACATGGCAAACCTCTCGAAAGTTGTTTGCCATGGTGAATCAGATAAATGCCGATTCGGGAATCCGCCGCAGGAGTCAAACTTTCAAAGACTTGGTATCAAATGGTATTCTTCTGCACCGCGACATCCATAGTGTATTCGATGCAGGTTATGTGACGATCGATGAAGATTTTCGGTTTGTTGTCAGTGATAGAGTGAGGCCGGATTTCAATAATGGAGAAGTATGGGCGTCTGCATGGAGAGCGCCTCAAGCTTCCGACGATGCCAATCCACCAGCCGAATCGAGAGGCTCTGAGATGGCATAATCTGAACAAGTTCCTTGGCTGAAGGCTTTGAACACCGCGCTTTGTAAAGCGTCGATACGTGAAATTTATTACGCGATATTCCTACTGGCCCGACCGGACAGTCTGTGTCGCCGAGCAATGGGGCCGCCGCTAGATCACGATTGACCCGACAGAAGGAAATTGACGCAAGCATCGCAGCCAAGGCCGAATTTGAATACCTCTACGACAAGCCCTACGACGACAAAAAGATAGTTCGCGTCGCCGGCCCGTTCACCGTCGAAAGCCTTTCACCCCACCGCGTGCTAGGGGTGGATGAGAACGATGAATTGATCGACAGTTTCAAAGAAGACGGCGCCGAATACGGAGCGAAGCAGTCCTTCCCCCAGATGATCCTGGAAAATCTCAAGACCGCCGGCGTGCAGCAGGCGCACAAGGAGGACAAGATCACCTTCACCGCGCTCACGCCGTGGCCCGGCGATTTGGTTTGCGCGGAGGGCCGCTACATGGAAGGCGATACCGAGAAACGCGCCGCCATCTTCATCGGCCCGGAATTCGGCACCGTCCAGCGCGCGGACCTCGTCGCCGCCGCCCGCGAGGCAGGCGATGCTGCATTCGATGCGCTCATCGCTTGCGCCTTCAACTTTGAGGCGCACACCACGGAGTTCGGCAAGCTGGGCCGCATCCCCGTGCTCAAGGCCCGCATGAACGCCGACCTGCACATGGCGGAGGACCTCAAAAACACCGGCAAGGGCAACCTCTTTGTTATCTTCGGCGAGCCGGACATCACGCTCGTGCCGGAACCAGAAGGCAAGCTTCGCGTGAAAGTCAACGGCGTGGATGTCTTCAAACCCCAGACCGGCGAAGTCGTCAGCAATATGCTGGTTTATCGACACCGACTATAACGAAGAGAGCTTCTTCGTCCGCCACGCCTACTTTCTCGGAGCGAATGATCCCTACAACACCCTGAAAACGACGCTGAAAGCCGAAATCGACCCCGAAGCTTGGACGACGCTGAACAGCGACACGTCAGGCTCGAGAAGCCGAAGAACGGGCGGATTGCCGTCAAGGTGATCAACCATTTGGGCGACGAGGTAATGAAGGTGTTCAGGGTTTAACGTTATGGAATTTCGCATCGCCGACACCTTCACGGATAGCCTCGCCCGATTGACCGGCGACGAGCAAAAGGCCGTCAAGACGACGGCCTTTGACTTGCAGCTTAATCCTGCAAATCCCGGCATGAGTTTCCACAAGCTCGACAAGGCGAAGGACAAGACCTTCTGGTCGGTGCGGGTGAGCCGCGACATCCGGCTGATCACACACCAGAACGATGCGAGCCTCTTGCTCTGTTACGTCGGGCACCATGACGAGGCTTATGACTGGGCGGAACGGCGCAAACTGGAGACGCATCCCAAAACGGGAGCCGCGCAGTTGGTCGAGATCCGCGAGACGGTGAAGGTGATCATTGTCCCGGTTTACGTGCAGACAGAGATTGCCGCGGAGCCGCAAGCCGCCGCCGAGAAAAAATTCATTTTCGCCGGGATGACCGACGACGAACTCCTCGGCTACGGCGTGCCCGCCGAGTGGCTCAATGACATCAAGAAATCAACCGAAGACACGCTCCTCGCTTTGACCGACCACCTGCCTGCCGAAGCTGCCGAGGCGTTGCTGGAACTGGCGACGGGCGGCAAACCCCGCATACCGCCTGTGGGGGTGGTGGCAAATCCGTTTGACCATCCCGATGCACAACGTCGGTTCCGCGTGATGGCGAACGTGGAGGAATTGCAGCGTGCGCTCGATTTCCCCTGGGAGAAGTGGGCAGTCTTCCTTCACCCCGAGCAGCGCCAATTGGTGGAGCGAGACTTTACTGGACCCACGCGCGTTGCCGGTTCCGCAGGCACCGGCAAGACCATCGTCGCATTGCACCGTGCCGCGCATCTGGCACGCACGCGGCCCGACGCCCGAGTTTTATTGACGACTTTCTCTGACACGCTGGCGAATGCCCTGCAAACCAAGCTGAGGCGATTGCTAGGGAATGAACCGCGTCTTGCGGAGCGAATTGACGTTTACTCGCTCAACGCCATCGGTCTCCGGCTCTACAAGACTCACGTCGGCCAGGCGACGATTGCTAGCCGCGAGATCGTCGGCGAGCTGCTGCGAGAAGCCGCGAGTGCCGTGGTCGGCCACAAATTTAGCTTGCATTTTCTTCTCACCGAATGGGAGCAAGTGGTTGATGCATGGCAATTGGATAACTGGGGGGCGTATCGTGATGTCGTGCGCCTCGGCAGGAAGACGCGGCTCCCGGAGGCGCAGCGCGAGGTGTTGTGGTCCATCTTTGAGCGCGTTGGTGCCGGTCTAAAAGCGCGCCAGCTGATAACGCACGCGCAGCTGTTCAGCGCACTGGCAACCTCGATCTCCCAGAACAAGAACGCGGTCTTTGACTACGCGGTCGTGGACGAGGCGCAGGACATCAGCGTGGCCCATGTCCGGTTCTTTGCCGCCTTAGGGGCAGGTCGGCCAAACGCTCTCTTTTTCGCCGGTGACCTCGGGCAGCGCATCTTTCAACAGCCCTTCTCATGGAAGTCCTTGGGTGTCGATATACGGGGGCGTTCGTACACTTTGCGTGTGAATTACCGCACCTCACACCAAATTCGCACTCAGGCGGACCGCCTTCTCGGCCCGGTAGTGACAACGTGGACGGCAACGGGGAGGATCGCAGCGACACGGTTTCGGTGTTCAACGGCCCCCTGCCTACGGTTCACGCGCTCAAGACCGAGAGCGAGGAGACAGCGTTGGTCAGCAACTGGATCGGAGAACGCGCCAAGGCCGGGGTGCTGCCGCACGAGTTCGGGTATTCGTCCGATCGGCGGCGCAACTGGATCGTGCACGCGCTGCCGTAAAGGCGGCAGGGCTTGCTTTCAAGATTCTCGATGAACACGTTGAAACCACCCACGGGCACGTCTCGATCAGCACCATGCACCTGCCAAAGGCCTGGAGTTTCGGGCCGTGGTCGTGATGGCCTGCGACGACGAAATAATTCCCTTGCAGGAGCGCATCAAGACGGTCGGCGACGATGCGGATTTGAAGGAAATCTATGATACCGAGCGCCACCTGCTCTATGTCGCCTGCACGAGGGCCCGTGATCATCTTCTGGTTACCGGCGTCGAGCCAGTATCCGAATTTTTGGATGACTTTATGAAGGGCGATCAATGTCGCACACCGCATGGTTAACACGGATCGTGACACACTCAATTGGCACAGCGACGACGACGCGGCTGGCACGTTTACGCCGCAAGGGCGCGCTTGATCCCGGACGGGCTGTTGAACCTTTTCACACGACGGCGCGGCCCGTGATCGCGGCCGGATCGGCAGGGGTGCGGGGCCCAAGCCAAGGCGTGCGCGTCGATGCCGGCGCCCGCATGCGCGGCATGTGGCGATGAGGAGGCCGGCCTGTGTGCAACTTGTATTCGGTAACGAAAGGCCAACAGGCGATCCGCGAATTGGCGGGCGCCATGCGCGACAGGACGGGGAATCTCCCGCCTCTCCCCGGCATCTTCCCGGATTCCGGATAGGAGTCGACAGTGATCGACGCCGGATCTCCCAACCTTCACCCGGCCAATACCCCAATCCGGAAATGAAGCTTTTGCTCGGGATGTTCGTCAATGTCCAACTCGGCTTGCCACTTGGAGATCAGTTGGCGATTCCAGCCTCCGGGGTGTTTCAGTCCGGCACGCGTCAGATCGCATTCGTGGACCGCGGCGGTGGGTACTTCGAGCCCCGGGATATCGAGGTCGGCGCTCGGGCCGGTGACGATTTCGTCGTGTTGAAGGGACTCAAAGCTGGCGAGCGCGTTGCCACCTCAGCCAATTTTCTGATCGATTCCGAGAGCCAACTCGCCGCCGCGCTGGGGTCGTTTGCGCCTCCGCCTCCCGGCGTGGGAGCGGCGGCAGCGATGAATGCCCCGCAGGGGGCGACACTTGAATACTCCTCGAACCCCGCGACTCCGCGCAAGGGAAACAACAATTGTCGCGTCAAGCTCACCGGCGCCGACGGGGCGGCAATCACGGGCGCTCAGGTAACCGTAACCTTCTTCATGCCCGCCATGCCCGCGATGGGCATGGCAGCCATGCGTAACGTAACCTCGCTCAGTGAAAAGGGCGGCGGCATCTATGAGGGACCGGGAGAAGTGCAGACGGGCGGGACCTGGCAAGTCACCGTCCTGGCAACCAAGGCTGGTCAGACCATCGCCCAGAAACAGTTCTCCGTGACCGCGGAAGGAGGCATGTAGATGATCGCCCGCTGGATCGATTTGTGCGCCCGCAATCGCTTCCTCGTCACCCGGCATGGCCATCGATCCACGTCGAGTTTGCTCTTTCCGGTATCGATTCCGGCGCAAATAAGAGTAGACTTTTGCATCTTCCACGACCCTGCCTTGTGAATGCGAACCTGATGTTCAGGCAACCATACGGGTCCGACGAAGAGCCGAAGGCGATCTGCTGAGCCACAGCCCGCCAGGCTACGGATGAGGCGATCCGACCTTCGGCGTCCGGTCCGGGCCGCCACCCGGACCGGACGTTCTTCACAGAACAGGCAAACTCTACAGGAATCGCTAATACAAGGATATGGCGATTAGAATATCGATGGTTCGCACAGCACCTGGCAATTCTATCAACCGATGCGCGAGGCCGGAGCGGCTGCACGACAATTGCTTGAAGCTGCTGCCGCGCAAACGTGGCGAGTCAACGCGATCGAATCCCGACGATCCCGTCGACTGATCGGCGTGGGGATGGACGCCTCCAAGGTGTAGCCCAGGCGCGCAGGCCATTGCAGGCTCCATCGAGGCCTATTCGCCATGGTTCCGGATTCGGTCGTAAGCCTGACGCGGAGTGACTCGTGGATCTTTTAAGCTTTTCCTCCGCCCTGACTGATGGCGTCCTGGATAAACTGAATCAAGGCTTTCCCATTGAATGGCTTGTGTAGAAAACCAACGGCCCCGGCAGCCATGGCACGCCGCCTACCCGATTCATCCGGGAAGGCCGTCATGAAGATCGTAGGAATCCGAAATCCGCGGTTAGCCAAGTCGGCCTGCAACTCGACTCCGCTCATATTTGGCATCTGCAAATCCGAAATCAAACATGCGGTTTCGGCCTCGCGATGCGACTGGAGAAATTCCTGCGCGGACGCGAATGTGTACACGCCGAAGCCGAGCGACTTCACAAGGTTCTCCGTTGCAACCCGAACGGCCGCGTCGTCTTCCACGATCGAAATTATCGGACTCTTGCTCAACCGACATCCTCCGTTGCCCGGGCGCGAGGCGCCGATGTGTCGGCGGGGTCCGTCGAACGGTTGCGGCGAATGTAGTTGTTTCGGTCGGCGGTGAATATCATACATAAGTCTTAACTCCACCGCGAAGTCTCGCCTCGCACACCCCACACTTCCGCTATTCGCACCAGCTCGGCCAGCGACTTCGCGCGCATCTTCTTCATGAGGTTGCCATGGTGGATCTTGACCGTGATCTCGCTGATTCCGATTTTGCCGGCAGCCTGCTTGTTCATGAGCCCATCGGTAATCAAGGCCATGACTTGCCGCTCACAGCGCGTCAATGAATCGAACAGGGCCTTTAGGCCCGCCACCGCCTTCTCGTCATTACGATCGCGGGCGTGAACATGCGCCTCGGGGCGGGCGGCGTCCGCGAACTCCATTGGCACCAGCACGCGGAATGGGCGGTGATGACTCACGGCAACTGCCGCGTCACGATCATAGACCAGGACGGGCGCCCAGCGGTTGCGGACGCGAAGGAGGGCGATCTGCGGTACTTTCCTGCGGGCCTGCCGCATTCGCTGCAAGGACGCCGCCCAGATGGCGCTAAATTCGTCCTCGGCTTCGACAATGGCGAATCCTCCGAATTCAACACGTCGCTGGTGACGGACTGGTTGGCGCATACCCCACCCGAGGCACTGGCCAGGAATTTCGGCGCGCCCGCCGAGGCGTTTACGAACATTCCGCTGCAGAAACGCTGGATCTTCCAGGGCAAGGAGCCGCCGCCGCTCTCCGATGTGGAGAACGCGATCGCGGCCGTCGCCGGCAAGCCCTCCTTTCCCTTCGTGTTCAATCTCGCTGGCATGCGGACGAACCGAATCGCCCGGGCGGGACGCGAAGACGGTGGCGGCGGGGCCGCCGACGTGGACGACCGCAAACCGCCCGAAAATACAATCGTGACAAACTGCGCTGTCCGAGCGATCTGACTAGCGAGGAATGGGCGCATATCGAAGCGGTGATTCCCGCGGTCAAACATGGTGGCCGCAAGGGCAAGGTCGATGCGCGCGAAGTTGTGGATGAGATCATGTGTGTTGAGCACGGGGTGCCAATGGCGCTATGTGCCCAAGGACCTTCCGCCCAAGAGCACGCTCAACGATTATTTCGATCTTTGGACCCGCGACGGCACGTTGGAGAATATCCATCATGCGCTTTATGTGAAGTGCCGCGAACAAATCGGACGAGAGGCCAGCCCCACTGCCGCTATCATCGACAGCCAGAGCGAAAATCAACGGCGAGAAGCGCCATATCCTCGTCGATACTTATAAGGCTCCTGCTTCATGCGATCGCGCATCCGGCCGATATTCAAGACCGCGACGGAGGCATGCTCATTCTCTCGACCATGTTCGGCATGTATCCGTTTTGGCAAAAGCTCTTCGCCGATGGCGGATATCAAGGGCCGGTCTTTCAAAAGACTTTGGCCAAAGCGCTTCCGCGCCTCGAAATCGGAATCGTCAAACGGCCGGATCACGCCAAAGGCTTCGAGGTTCTCCCACAGCGTTGGGTTGTCGAACGCACCTTCGCCTGGCTCAACCAATGCCGGCGACGGGCCAAGGACTTCGAAAACCTCACCCGCACTGTCTTGGCATTCTTGCGTCTCCTCAATCCGCCTCATGCTCAGAAAACTTTGTAATCAATAATGAACTTTCCGGACCGACTCTGAGACATCGATTAATCCCTCAGGCGCGGAAGGGCGCTCGGCTAGTCGGGCAAGCCCGCGGTCCTTAATCATCAAACGGCATGATCTTCGGCTAGTTCCGTTCGCACCCCCAGACCCGGCCAAAGACCATCAAGATCGATCGATTGCTGCGGCCACGCTCGCAACGTTACGGCTCTGCACGCCGCCATAAACATCGTACACAGCCTGGATGTTTGAGAATAGAATCACGGCCAGAACCGTCGATCAATTTGTAAGGACATCCGTCCACAAGCCGCCAAAACCAGTCAGTACGAATATTTACCCAATACGAAAACTTGACCCAGACAGCGGCTCCGTTATTTTTCACAGGCGCGAACAATGCTTGTCGAACGAAATTCAAATTTCTACGCATCGTCCGGGATTGACGTGACTTTGGAACCCCCGAGCATACGGCGCGTTCTGAAGCTGTGCCGCGCCAACAGCAAGGGCGGCGGTCTGATCAACAGCAAGTACGCCATCCGGCGCCTCGAACGCGACTCTGACCAGCGACGACAAGGGGAGGAGATCATGGCGGACATCTCGCGCAGAACAATGGTCAAAGCGACAGGCGCGATCGGTGCATCGATGCTGCCGGCTGGTCTTGCGCTCGATGACGCGTCGGCAAGGGAACGTCAAAAACACAAAGCTCCTCCCGCTCCGGAAAAACCCCCTGCGGCTCCGGCGCCGGCCACTGAGACCCCCACTCCAAGCCTTCGCACCTACAGGCTGACAACGGCTTATTTGTTTTTCAACGACGACGAGGCCGCCTTCATCGAGTCCGCAGTAGCACGCCTGATCCCCAAAGACGACCAATGGGCCGGCGCGCTTGAGGCTGGCGTCCCCAATTACATCGGATAAACAACTGGCTGGTGCGTGGGGTGCTGGCGAGCGGCTCTACCGCAACGGTCCCTGGCAATCCGGAACACCGAGCCAGGGATACCAGCTCCCCTTCACGCCGGCAGAACTGTTCCGAAGCGCGCTGGGGGCAATCAATAGGAACTCTCGAAGACACCGTTTGCGGAAATGAGCCCTGAGCAACAGGATGGCTATCTCAAGTCTCTCGAGGCGGGCGGAAAGGATCTTGGCGGTGTGCCGTCCGATGTGTTCTTCGCACATCTTTGGCAGTCCACGGTCGAGGGCTTTTTCAGCGACCCTGTTTATGGCGGCAACCGCGACATGGTCGCATGGCAGATGATCAATTTCCCTGGCGCCTATGCATCCTACTACGACCTAGTTGATCAGCACGGGATCAAGATCGACCGGCGGCCGATGAGTCTTGCCGAAGACATACATGGTCATGTCCACATGAATCCCAGCATCCCAGCACGCTCGCCGTAGTTTGAGCGGAGTCGCAACATGGCACGCGCTCTGAAGCCAGTAGATGTGGTTACGATCGGAGTCGGCCTTACCGGATCTCTTGCAGCGCTCGAACTTGCGAAGCAGGGACTGAAAGTGGTCGGGCTCGAACGTGGCGCTCCACGCGACACCGTACCGGATTTCCAATCACCCGCGATCCACGACGAACTGCGTTTTTCGATCCGCAAAGGGATGATGCAGGACAATGTGAAGGAGGCGGTGACTTTTCGCAACAGCTCCGACCAAACGGCGCTACCCATCCGCCGATGGGAGAGCTTTTTGCCCGGGACTGGCCTCGGAGGCTCGTTCGTGCACTGGAATGGCCAATGCTTCCGCTTTCAGGTCGCCGACCTCATCTACAAGACGCATATCCTGCAGCGCTACGGAAAAAAGTTTCTCGAAGCCTGTGGTCCCGAGCTGACGATTCAGGATTGGGGCGTCACCTATGATGAGCTTGAGCCGCATTACGATCGTTTTGAATATCTTTGCGGCGTGAGCGGCAAGGCCGGCAACATCAAGGGGCAAATTGAACCCGGCGGCAATCCGTTCGAGGCGCCGCGCTCACGGGAATATCTTTGCCGCCGATGAAGGAGCCTTACTTCGGCGCATTGTTTCGGAAGGGCGCCGAAAGCCTTGGATATCATCCTTACCCGCAGCCATCGTCGAATCTGAGCGAGTGCTACACGAACCCAGAAGGCCTCAAACTCCAGCAGTGCGCCTTCTGCGGGTTCTGCGAGCGCTATGCTTGCGAGCACTTCGCGAAGGCAAGTCCACAAACGGTCATCCTGCCGCTTCTGCTCAATCGATCAAACTACGAGCTACGAACGAACTGCCAGGTCCAGCGCATCAATCTGGACTCAACCCGCGAAAAGGCAACCGGCGTCACCTACGTGGACGCAGGGGGTGTCGAGTACGAGCAACCCGCCGACCTCGTCCTGATCACGGCTTTTCCACTCAACAATGTCCGCATGCTGCTGCTCTCGGGGATTGGCAAACCCTATGACCCCAAGACCGGGGAGGGAGCCGTCGGCCGGAACTACACCTATCAGACGACGGGCGGCCCCACGGTCTTCATGGACGAGAGCGTCAACATTAATCCGTTCATGGCCTCGGGCGCCAACGGGACGATGATCGACGATTTCGGCGGCGACAATTTCGATCATTCGCAGCTGGGATTCATCGGGGGCCAATATGTCGGCGCGATCATGACGAATGGCCGCCCGATCGAGTTCCACCCGACGCCGCCAGGCACTCCAGCATGGGGCCTGGAATGGAAGCGTGCGGTCGCGCGGCATTATAACCACACCATCGCGATCCAGCAGCATGGCACCTCGGCTGCGAGCCGGCTCAACTACCTGGATCTCGACCCGACCTATAAGGACGCCTGGGGGCAGCCGCTGCTGCGCATGACCTTCGATTTTCCCGAGAATGACATCCGCATGTCGCAGTATATCGCCGACAAGGTCGTGGTGATCGGCCGCGCGATGGGCGGCAAGGTCGTGGTGCGCGGGGGCACCAAGCGGCCCTATACCACCACGGTCTATCAAAGCACCCACAACTGCGGCGGCGCCATTATGGGCGACAATCCCGAGACGAGCGTCGTCAACCGATACCTCCAGTACTGGGACGTGCCGAACGTGTTCAGTTTGGGCGCTTCGGCTTTTCCTCAGAATGGGACCTATAACTACACGGTCACACTTGGCGCTGATGTATTGGGCCCTGGATGCGATCAAGAACCAGTACCTAAAGACACCAGGCCCTTTGGTGCAGACATGATCCCGGGCCGTCTCCTGTATGTTGCTGCGGCGGGCACAGTGGCCGTTAGCCTGGCCTGGAATGCGTCGGCGCAGATGCACAGCGGAGCACGTCAGCCCGATGCCAAGCACGGCGCCGAGGCACGCCCAACGGCGCTCCAGCCTGTGCCCAGTGTCATGCTTTCAATGGGGTATCCGACGGAAGCGGAGCGTTCCCGCGAATTGTCGGGCAGTCAGCCTACTATCTCGCAAAGCAGTTGCGCGACTTCACCTCGGGCATCCGTGTCAACGCCGTCATGACGCCGGTCGCCGGGGCGCTGACGGCAGACGATATCGCCGACGTGGTAGCTTATTATGCAGGGATCGAAGCGCCCTTCCTGCCGCTGCGGAGAGCCGACTCGGCGCTCATCAAACAGGGCGAGGAGCTTGCGAAAGTGGGCAGCGCCGCAAGCAGAATTCAGGCCTGCGATAATTGCCATGGAATTAGCGGTGCAGGTGAGCCACCGGCGATTCCTTATCTTGCCGGACAATACGCGTCCTACATCGCCCTCGAATGGCGAATGTGGCGACACGGCTTCCGTAAGAGCAGTCCCGGTGCGATGGCATGCTTGGCGGAGCACCTCAACGATCAGGAGATCGCGGCAGCTGCTGCCTATTACGAGCAGGTCCTAACACCTACCGAGGCCTCGGCATGTCGACTGATCCCGATATCCCGCATACCTCCGCTGCCGGTTTGATGGAACACGTGGCCGCGCAGATTAATGCGGATGCCGCAGCACAATGCCTGAAACATGGCGCACGTGGCGCGTTCGTCGTCGCCGGCATCGCGGCGGGACTGCTCTTCATCGGCTGGCTCGCCTTTATATTTCCTTTTGTTCTTACCACGAGGCTCGGTTGGCTGAGACTGAAACAAATCCGCTGCGGCGGTCGCTCCCCGATGGCATCGTCCCAGAGGACGAGGTCACGCGCACCGAGGACCGCTGGATCGCTATCGTGCTGGGGATGCTTGGGGTTATGATGGCGGTCATCGTGGTCACGTAACCAATGCGCTCCATCCTCCTAGCAACGTAGAGGTTATCGATCCGACAACTCTGCATCTCGGCGGCGAATTCGCCGAAAGCAATCTTGGCACGGCGGTCGAGCCAGACGGTTCTGTCACCATTCGCCTGATCGCGGAGCAGTATAATTTTGTCCCAGAATGTGTCCTCGTATGAGGGCATTGAAGTCAAGCTCCGATTTCTCGTTCCGGGTGAACTCCGATTTTTAAAGACAGGGGCGCTTCCTGCCAACCTCGTATCCGGTGGGATCGTTGACCCCGGACCATGA
>Ga0185299_10006964_pt1 | contig 11793 bp, 9 predicted proteins | sample PaiPotPPA55metaG_FD_128002 | JGI IMG/M metagenome (GOLD analysis project Ga0185299, IMG submission 128002) | Iron sulfur acid spring bacterial and archeal communities from Banff, Canada, to study Microbial Dark Matter (Phase II) - Paint Pots PPA... ...
CTTGTCGCTGGAATAATCGGGATCAGCGGCGAGGTTGGGGGCGCCCAGAACTTTGCACAGGCGCTGGAACATCTCGGCGCCGGCGGCGGCGATATTGATATGGCCGTCCTTTGTCTTGAAGACGCCGGTGGGGATGCTGGTCGGATGGTTGTTGCCGGCTTGGCCCGGCACTTCCCTGGCGATCAGCCAGCGCGCCGCCTGGAAGTCGAGCATGGCGATCTGCGCCGACAGCAGCGAGGATTCGACATACTGCCCCTCGCCGGATTCCTCGCGCTCCAGCAGCGCGATCAGGATGCCCATGGCGCAGAAGATGCCGGCGGTGAGGTCGGCGACGGGGATGCCGACGCGCACCGGGCCCTGCCCCGGCAGGCCGGTGATCGACATCAGCCCGCCCATGCCCTGCGCGATCTGGTCGAAGCCTGGCCGGTCGCGATAGGGGCCGTCCTGGCCGAAGCCCGAGATGCTGCCATAGACGAGCCGCGGGTTGATCTTGCGGAGGCTCTCATAGTCGAGCTTCAGCCGATGCTTCACATCGGGCCGGAAGTTCTCGACCACGACATCGGCGTCCTTGACGAGCCGCTGCAGGACCTCGAGCCCTTGGGGCTTCTTGAGATCGAGGGTGATGCTGCGCTTGTTGCGGTGCAGGTTCTGGAAATCGGGGCCGTGGCGCGCGCCGCCCAGCCCGCCATCGCCTTCGGCCGATTCGACCTTGATGACCTCTGCGCCCCAATCGGCGAGCTGGCGCACGCAGGTCGGGCCGGCGCGCACGCGCGTCAAATCGATGACCTTGAAGCGGGAAAGCGGGAGCTTGCTCATGATGCCTCGTTGATATGCGCGACCCTCTGCGGGTCGATTTCCAGCCAGACCTTGTCCTCGACGTCGAAGATGTCGCCGGGTGGCGCGGCGACGCGCAGCGGCGGACCGCCGGCGCCGGGCGCCACCAGGTAGTCCCAGTGCTCGCCGAGATAGGCGCGCTTGACGACGCGCCCCTCGACCCACCAGCCGCCGCCATTGCCGAGCGCGCGCCGGAGGCCGATGCTCTGTGGCCGCACGGAGAAAAGCACGCGCCGGCCAAGCTTGGCAAATTCCGGGAAGCGGTCGGCGCGCAGCGAGAACCCGGCGAAGCCGATCTCGCCGCCGGCGAGCGTGCCTTCGAGGAAATTGGTGCGGCCGATGAAGCCGGCGACGAAGCGCGTCCGCGGCCGGTTGTAGAGCGCGAAGGGATCGGCAATCTGCTCGATGCGGCCCTGGTTCATCACCACGATGCGGTCCGAGGTGACCATAGCCTCGGCCTGGTCATGCGTGACATAGACCGTGGTGATGCGGAAGGCGTCGTGCAGGCGGCGGATCTCGAAGCGCATCTCCTCGCGCAGATTGGCGTCGAGGTTCGATAGCGGCTCGTCGAGCAGCAGCACCTCGGGCTCGATCACCATGGCGCGCGCCAGCGCGACGCGCTGCTGCTGTCCGCCGGAAAGCTCGCCCGGGTAGCGGTCCTTGAGCCGATCGAGCTGGACGATGCCGAGGATGCGCTCGACCTTCGCCGCGATCTCCGCGCGCGACAATTTCCGCAGCTTCAGGCCGAAGGCGACGTTCTCCGCCACCGTTATGTTCGGCCAGATAGCGTAGCTCTGGAAGATCATGGACATGCGCCGCTTCTCCGGCGGCACCGCGCCGGCCGCTGTCGAGAGGATGGCGCCGTCCAAGGCGATCGATCCTTCGTTCGGCAAGATGAAGCCGGCGATCATGCGCAAGGTGGTGGTCTTGCCGCAGCCGGAGGGCCCGAGCAGCGAGACGAATTCGCCGGCGGCGAGCGACAGGTCGACGCCCGACACCGCCGCGAACTCGCCGAAGCGCTTGCCGAGGCCGCTGAGGCTCAGCTTCGTCATTTCAACTCCGCCGCAGCATGAAATCGCGGCCTACCAGCTTGAGGCTCACGGCCACCAGGATCACGGTGGCGAACAGCAGCACGCCGCCCAGCGCCGCGAGGTATTCGAAATTGCCCTCGCTGCTGAGATCGAACAGCACCACCGACATCACCTGGGTGTTGGGCGCGGTGAGGAAGATGGCCGCGCTCAGCTCGCGCGTCGCCGGGATGAAGACGAGGATCCAGGCGGCGACGATGCTCTTGCGCAGGAGCGGCACGACGATGCGGCTCAGCGCAGTGAAGCGCCCGCCGCCGACCATGCGCGCGGCGTCCTCCATCTCCGGGTTGAGGCTGCGCATCGCCGCCTCGCAGCTGGTATAGGCGATCGGCAGGAACCGCGTGGTGAAGGCGAGGATGATGAGCGCGGCGGTGCCGTAGAGCGCGATCGGCGGCGCGGCATAGGCGGAATAGAAGCCGATCGCCAGCACGATGCCGGGGATGACGAAGGGCGCGACGCAGAGGAAGGCCAGCGCGCGCGCCATCGGCACCAGCCGGCGGCTGACGATGTAGGCGATGGCGAGCGCGAGGAGGATGGCGAGGCTTGCCGTCGCGGCGGCGTAGACGAAGCTGTGGACGATCGACTGCGCGGCGGTGTTGTGCACGAAGAGCACGTAGTCGAAATTGCGCAGCGTCAAATTGGCCAGCGACATGCCGCGCCCCCAGGCGCGGCTGAACGCCGCCTGCAGCAGCACGGCGAAGGGCAACAGCACGGAGATGCCGCCGACGACGAGCGTGTACCCCAGCAGCGCCCAGCGCCATGCGCCGAGTTGGATCAGGCGGCGCTCGCCGCCCTTGCCGGTGAGCGAGACATAGCCCTTGCGCCCGAGGTTCTTGCGCTGCACCCAGAAGAGCAGGGCGGTGACGGCGAGGAGCGGCATGGCATAGGCCGCGGCCACTTCGGCCTGGACCGGGAATTCGAAGAACTGCCAGAGCTGCGTCGTCACCACATTGATATGCGCGGGCAGGCCGATGATCGCCGGCGTGCCGAACAGCGCGATCGCCTCGAGGAAGGTGATGATGAGGCCGCCGAGGATGGCCGGCCACACCAGCGGCAGCGTCACCTTGAGCGTGGTGCGCCAGCCGCCGGCGCCGAGGATGTGCGCCGCGTCCTCCATTTCCGACGACACCAGCTCCAGCGCCGCCGCGGTGAAGACGAAGATGTAAGGGTAGGAATACGCGGCGATGGCGAAGATCAGGCCGGGAAAGGTGAAGATGTTGACGATGCCCGCCTTGGCGCCGGTCGCCGCCATCCACAGCTTGTTGAGCCAGCCGGCATTGGGCCCGGCGAGTAGGATCCAGCCGATCGCGCCGAGATAGGGCGGGGTGACGAAGGCGCCGAGCACGAGGAGGCGGGTCAAATTCTTGCCCGGCATGTCCGTGCGCGCCACCGCCCAGGCCATCGGCACGGCGAAGATGGCCGCGAGCAGGGCGACGCCCGTGCCGAGCAGAAGCGAGTTGCCGAGGGCGCGCAGATGCAGCCGGTCCGCGAACGCCGCCACATAGTTGGCGAGCGTGTATCCGGCGCCCTCCGGCACCTCGAAGCTCTGCCGCACCAGGATGAAGAGCGGCGTCACCACCAGGAACAGCAGCACGGCGATGAGCGCGAGCCACAGCAGCATCGCCGGCTCGTAGCGCCGCAACAGCGGCAGCAGCGCGGCGTCGGCCCGCGCCGGCGCGCGCAACGGCAGGAGATCGGTCATCGCAAGCTCATGCCGGCGTGGCTCACGCGCCGAAGGTATCCCGCCATCGCTTGATGACCTCGGGGATGCCTGCGGTGATCTCCTCGGCGGTCGGGCGGATGGTCTTCACCTCCGCGAGCGGCTTGGCGCCCGGCGCCGGCCCCACCCCGGGCACCACCGCCGGGCTGAAATTCCGCACCAAGATCTCGGACGCGTCTCGGCTCATCAGGAAGTTCATGAAGAGCATGGCGGCGTTGAGCCGTCGCGAGTTCTTCATGACCGCCGAGGGTGAGACCATCAGCAGCGCCCCGTCGCTCGGGTAGATCACGCCCAGCGGGTTGCCGCGCGCCGCGCTTTCGAGCGTCGTCGCCTCGGGACCGGCGGCGACCGAGCGCTCGCCCGAATTGAGCATGGTCACGGTGTCGTTGATCGAGCGGCCGATCTGCGGCTCGTTGGCCTGGAGCTTCTCGAAATAGTCCCAGCCATAGAGGTTGCGCATCTCCACGACCCAGGTGCCGACATAGCCGCTGAAGCCGGGATGCCCGACCGAGATCTGGTTCTTCCATTTGGGATCGAGCAGATCGGGCCAGTTCTTGGGCGCCTCGGTCTCCTTCACCTTGTCCTTGTTGTAGGTGATGCAGATGAGGCCGGCGGAGGTGACGAAATACGCGCCGTCGGGATCGATGTCCTTGAATTGGGGCAGGAGCTCGGCGGCATTGGGCGTGGCATATCTGAGGAACACGCCCATCGGCTTCAGCCGAACATAATGGCCGAGATCGGTCGAGCTGAACACGTCGCATTCGGCGATGCCGGTCTTGAGATCCTGGCTGAGGCGCTGGAAGGCGACCAGCGCCGTGGTGCGCACGACATTGGCGCGGATGCCTGGATATTTCGTGGCGAAGGCATTGCCGATGCTTTCGGCGGTCTGGGTATCGAAATGGGCGGTGTACCAGGTCACCTGGCCCTCGTCCTTGGCGGCGGCGTAGCGCTCCGCCTCTTCGGCGGCGCTCGCCCGGCGCGCCCAGGGCACCAGCGCCGCTACGGCCGACGCGACCGGGGTGGCCTTGAGGAAGCTCCTGCGCTTCATGGCTGTCGCGCTCCCGATGCCTTGTCCCCAGCTCCCGGCCGGGTTCGGCCATTACTATCAGCCTTCGCTCGGGACGGGGCAAGCGCTTCAATCCCCCGCCCACGCCGGCCGCGGCGGCTATGGACGCGGCTTCTTGGGCGGGCTGCTGCTGCCGACGGCTACGTCCTCGGCGTTGCGCGTCCCGAAGGCCGTGGCGCAGGTGTTGTTCTCGCCCAAGGCGACATCGGCGAGCGGCTGCAGTGCCGGTGGCGGCAGCAGGATGCCGGGCTCGATCGCCGCACCCATGTGCTCGACGATGCGGGCCGTGCCGGGCCGGATGGTCACGCTGGCATAGGTGCCGCGAACCTCCACCGGCGTGCTCAACGTGGCCGCCGTTACCCGCTTGTGGTGCGGGGTGATGTCGACATAGATCGTCTCGGCACCGAAATTGATGTTGCCCTGGCCGAGCAGCGTCGCCTCGGGCGTGTCGATCAGCAGGGTCGACGCGTTGACCACACCGTTCTTGAGGTCGAAGCGGGAAACCATGCAACTGACCGGCATCGCTCGCGCGCCGCCGTCAAGGCCGAGCGCCTCGAGGACGTCGCGGTCCAGCAAGTGCTGCAGCGCCGGGCTGAACGCGCCGTTCTCGGCGAAGACCTCGGCCTCGCCCTCCATGCGGCTGAAGAAGTCGCGCACGGAGGTGCCGGCGCTGCGCACGCGGACGAAGCCGCCGGCGATCCCGCGCGCATCCCTCGCATAGGGCGGCAGCGGCGCCGACCTCGAGAGCTGGGCGAGGTCGACGCGGCGGATGTCGAGATCGAGCGCCAGCTCGAGCGCGCGCGGCGCGGGGTCGACGGTCATGTCGAGGGCGACCTGGCCGCCGGCGACGCTGAATGTCACGGGATCGAGCGCGAGGACGCCGTCCTTGAGGCGGAAGGCGACGGCCACGTCCTCGAGCGGCGGCGCGTTGCTCGCGGCGATGCGCGCGCCACGGAGGCTGAAATCGATATTCACGCCGCGCACCTGGGGAGCGGTGATGGGCGCCTCGGGGATGACGCGGCCACCCGGCGCGATCGGCCGCGGCGCCGGCGGCGCTGACGTTCCGGACCGCGTCGCGCCAATGAGACCGGCGAGATCGTCGAGGTCGATGAGGCTCGAGCTGAGATCGGCGCGGGCATAGGGGACGAGGCCGCGCGTCGACAGCGCGATCCCGCCCTCGACATCGCTGCGGCCGAGCCTGACCGTGAGCGCCTTGACCGCCCAGTCGCCGTTGCCGCCGGTGATCTCGCCGGCGGCGCGGAGCTCCGGCAGCGGCGGCAGCGCCAGTCCGAACGCCGCCGCGACATCGTCGAGCCGGCGGCCGGTGAAGGCCAGCGCCGCCTCGATGCCCGCGAGCGCCAGCGGCTCGGCGGCGGTGGCGCGGATGGTGAGGTCGCTGTCGGCGATGCGCGCCTCGAGCGCGACCGGGTAGGGACGCGTCGGACGGCGCAGCTCGTCGAGCGGCCCCATGCTGCCCGACAGGCGGATCGGCTGCTGCTGGAAGGTGCCGGCGGCGCTGAGCTTGATTGGCGCGGCCGCCGGCACGTCGACCGCGAGACTGTCGGCGACCAGCATGCGCTCGGCGCCGCTGCTGTCGTTGCGGAAAATGACGGTGCCGTCGCGGAGGACGATGTGGCTTGGCCGGAGCCACGCGCTGCCGCCCTCGCGGAAGGCGCGGGCGAAGTCCCAGTTGCGCTGGCCGTTGGGTGCGGTCTCCAGCAGCAGCATGGCACGCTCGAGCAACACCAGCGGCACATGCCTCGTCCCCTTGAGCAGTGCGCGGGGGTCGATGTCGATCTCGGCGCGCTGCGCCACGAACATATCGGAGCGCGAGCCCCAGCCGGCATTGGCGATGCGGACGTTCTCGGCGATGAGGCGCGTCGGCTCGCCCCAGCGGATGCTCACCAGCCCGTCGACGAGGATCTGGCGACCGGCGAGTCGGCTGACGGGATGCTCGAGCAGCCAAGCGAGGACGGAGCCGCCGCCGATCGCCAGCGCGCCGAGAAACAGGATAGGGATGATCAGCAACCCGACGCCGATGCCGCCGGCAACTTTGAGAGCGCGCATGGTTGTCGCCGCCCTCCTTTGCCGCTGAACGTCGCCGTGCCCGCCTTCGTTCCGGCGTCGCAACGGCGCCGGTATTCGCAATCCCCAAGGAATCGACGCTGATTTAATGGGTTATCGGGGCATTCACGGCATCTTAAGCGCCCGCGCCGATAATCGGCGCGTGGCGATGACGTCAATCAGGCGCCATCACGAAACGGCAAAGCCGGGGTGACCCGGCGACGCAAAGCCTCCGGTCTCGAGCGAGATAGCGGGGCTACCGAATGAGGCTTGATCGTGCGGCTCATCCCTTGCTTGGTGCTGCTCGCCGCTCTCGCCTTCGCCGCGCCGCCGGCTGCGCCCGGGGCGGTCGCCGGCGCTTACCCCGCCGCGGCCCGCGAGCGCGATGCCGCGTCGCGGCAAGCACCGGCGCTGTTCGGCACGCGCGAGATCTACTCCCCGGACATGGCGCCCTTCGACAAATGGACGGGCATGCTGGCGCGCTTCCGGCTCGAGCAGGAGGCCGCGCAACGCGCCTGCGCGCGCGTCTCGCTCGCAGCCTGCGCGCCCGCCGAGTGGCGCCAGCTCCTCGGCGCGCTGCGCGGCCTCGATCTGCGCGCCAAGCTCGACCGCGTCAACGCCGCGGTGAACCGTCACCTCTATGTCGCGTCGCAGCGTAATTGGGGCGAGAGCAATCATTGGGAGACGCCGTTCGAGTTCTTGCGCAAGGGCGGACAATGCCAGGACTACGCCATCGCCAAATATATGCTGCTGCGCGCCGCCGGCGTCGCCGCGGCGCAGCTGCGCGTGCTCGTGCTGCGCGACACCCGGCTCGGCCTCGACCACGCCGTCGCGGTCGCTTATGTCGAGGGCGAGGCGATCCTGCTCGACAACCAGATCGGCGCCGTCGTGACGGCTGGCAGCGTTCACCACTATCAGCCCTACTATTCGATCAACGAGGAGGGCTGGTGGCTGCATGTCGGGGCGAATGCGCGCTACGCGTCGGCTGCCGACGGCGCCCTCCGCTGAAGCGACCCGGTGCTCAGCCGCGATGAAGCTCGACCAGCAGAAAAAAGCCGTTCGCCGCCAGCAACGCCGCCGCCATGGCGAGCAGCGCGCACAGCCACAGCAGCGGGCGCGAGGCGGCGACGATGCTCACCGAGCCCAGCACGATCGCGATCTGGAGCAGCGCGCGGGCGTAATCGAAATTGAGGTCGCGCCGCTGCGCGTGGTCGCGCGCCGCTTCGAACTCGCGCGCCTTGGCGAGCAGCTCCTGCTTGCCGCTGCCGGTGGCGGGATCGCTCTCGTAGCGCTTCACCGTCGCCCGGTATTCCGTGACGCGCCGGTTGAGCGGCTCGCGCACGGAAGCGGGCAGGTCGGGCCGCGTCGCCAGCAGCGCCTCGAGCGTATCGGCGGCGAGCTGATAAGCGGTCTGGCGCTCGTTGCGGGCCTGGTAGAAGGCGTAGGTATCGGAAGCGAGGATGTTGGCGTTCATCGACTCCTTGACGGCGTGCTCGCCGCCGAGGCTGGCGATGGCCAGGAGCATGCCAAGCGCGCCGAGGAAGACGGCGGCGCCGCGGCGGAAGCGCTCGTCGCTATGCGCCTTGTGCGCGGTTTCGGCGATGGCCTCGGCGACGTCATGGGCTTCCACAATGTCTCCTGAGTTGCAGCAGAGGCGCCGGTGCGAGCATGCCGCGTTCCGGCCGAGGGTCAAGGGGCGTGGCGCTGCGGTGCAGCGCCATTTCTCGACTCGACCTCGGTCACCCCGACCGCTTAGGATCGGGGCACCCCGCAAGGGGGGAGGATAACTAGAAGATGGATGTGCAACGCCTGATAATAGAGCATGGCGCGTGGTTCTACCCGTTCACGTTTGCTTTAACTTTCATTGAGGGCGAGACCTTCGTTCTCGTTGCAGGCTTCGCGGCGGCACAAGGTCTCCTGAACGCGCCGCTCCTCTTGCTTGCCGCCTGGCTCGGAAGCTTTGCCGGTGACCAATGCTATTTCTGGATCGGCCGCAATTTCGGGCTGCGGCTGCTGTCGCGCCGGCCGACTTGGCGCGCACGGGTCGATTCGGCGCTGGGCTGGATCAAGCGCTACGACACGTGGTTCATCCTGAGCTTCCGCTTCATCTATGGTGTGCGCAATTTCTCCTCCTTCGCCGTCGGCATCAGCGGCATCGCCTGGCAGCGCTTTCTCGTTCTCAACCTCATCGCCGCCTTCTTGTGGGCCGCGGTGTTCGTCGGCACCGGCTATTTCTGCGGCCGCGCCTTCGAGCGCATGCTCGGCGACTTCGCCGACGAGTTCAGCATGATCATGCTCGGCCTCTTCACCTCGTTCCTCGTCATCGCCGGCATCCTCCATCGCCTGCGTCGCCGTCGCCGCCGCGCCGCCGCGGCGGCCTCGCCTTCCTCTTGAGCGCGTCCCCGCGCGCTTCCGCGCCCACGATCGCCGGATCCTGCCGATATCACGCAACGTTTCAACGGTTCATCACGAATGTTCAAGATCATGAGCGCCGCCCTCGTGCTGTTTGGCATTGTCGCCAGCGCCGCCGCGGCAACGCAGGAATGCTTGCGGCCCGCCGAGGCCCAGGCCGAGCAGGCCATCCGCTTCCAGATCGAGCTGATGGTGGTGAGCGAGACGTGCCACGAGCCGACCTATCCGCACTTCCTCCACCGCAACCGCAAGGCGCTGGTCGACTATCAACGGGGGATGATCGAGCGCTATCGCCGTACCGGCGCGCCGCGGCCCAGGGCCAGCCTCGATACCTATATGACGCAGCTCGCCAACCAGATCTCTTTGCGCGTGAGCGCGGAGGCCGTCGAGGCGCTGTGCCGCGAGCAAGCGGATTTCCTGGCGACCGCCGATGCGCTCGACGCGAAGAAATTCCGCCGCTACATCGCCAAGCAGGCGGTGGAGCGCGATGCCGAGCATCGCCGCTGCGACGATTGATCGGGACCTCCGAGGATCAGGCGGGCGTCGCGGCGGCGGGCTGAGGGCTTGCGGCGATGGCGCCGGAAAGCAGGCGGCGCGCCAGTAGTAATGGCGTCAGCGGGTGCAGCCCATAGGCGAATTGCGGTAATTTTGCCGCCGACGCGATCAGCCGCTCGGTGAGTTGCGCCGGCGCATTGCGCTTCGAGCACAGCCGTGAGGGATGGGATGTCGTCGCTCGGCGACCGCGGCATTGCGACGCGCCCCGCCAGGCCCGATGGAGCCGATGCCGGTCCGTTTGTGGGTTCACCTGCCCGACGTAAAGCTTGGCGCAGAACGCTTAAAAATTCGTCGCCGAGAGCCGCAGTGAAACGACGGCGCCGGTGACGGCGACCGCCGCCATGGCGAGGTAGGCGAGGCCGCCCCCGGCCGCATAGAGCGGGCCAATCAGCAGTATGATGACGCCCGGTCCGATCGACCCGACGATGGCGGTGTAGAGCGCTTGACCCGTCGCGGCTTGCTCGGCCGGTACGGTGCGCGCGAGATGATGCATGGCGCCGAGATGCGCCGCGCCGAACGTGAAGGCGTGCAGCAGCTGCGCCAGTGCGATCACCGGAACGGCCGTGGCAAAAGCGGTCACCGTCCAGCGCACGAGGCCCGCGCCGCCGCCGAGCGCGATGAGGCCGAGCGGGCCGATGCGGCGCAACAGCGGCGCGCCCCAGAAGAACAGTACGACTTCGGCGAGCGTGCCTTCCGCCCAAAACGCAGCGATTGTCGCATCGGAGAGGCCGACGGCCCGCCAATGCAGCGTGCCGAAGATATAGAGCACGCTGTGGCTGCCCTGCACCAGCGTGGCGGCGCCGAGAAAGACGAGCATGCGCGGCGTGGCCAGCGCGCGCCAGCCCTGCGAGTGTGGGCGGCGCGCCGCCGCGTTGCCTGCCGGCAAGGCGAAGCAGGCGGCGAAGGTCAGGGCGGCGCCGCCGATCAGGAGGTACAGCACGGTGTCCGCGGCACGCCCCTCGAGGATGCGGCCGGCGATCAGCAGGGTCACGATAAAAGCGAGCGAGCCCCACAGGCGCACGCGGCCGTAATCGAGCTTCCCGGCATAAGCGCTGGCAAGCGCCAGGTTGTCGCCGAGGGGCATGAGCGAGCTGAGAAACGCGCCCGCCGCCGCGCTCAGCAGCAGCAGGGCGGCGAAGCTGCGCGCCCACAGGCAGAACAGGAAGGTCGCGGCGGTCGCGCAGCTCAGCAGCAGCATGATCTGCCGCGGCTCGCCGCTGCGATCGGCGGCCATCCCCGCCAGCGGATTGGCCGCCGCCTTGACCCACTGGCCCACGGCGAAGAGTACGCCGAGCTCTTCGGCCGAGAGCCCGCGCGCGCCGAGCCACAGCGGCCAGAACGGGACCTGCACGCCGAACACGACGAAGGTCGCGACGTAGAACAGCACAAGGCGCAGCGAGGTGGCGGTGGGCATTGCCGCGCAGTCTGCGATGCAGGCGCAAGCCGCGCAACACGGGCGCCGCCTTGACATGGCGCCCGACCCGCCGCATGTCCCGGCGTCGCGCCGCCATCGCCCGCAGGCGAGAAAGCACTCGTTTGACCGATTTCGTCGACCTCGGCGCGCTCAGCGCTCTCCTTTCGGTGGTGATCATCGACGTCGTGCTGGCTGGCGACAATGCCATCGTCGTCGGCATGGCGGCGTCCGGCCTGCCGGCGGAGCAGCGGCGCAAGGTAATCGTCATCGGCATCGCCGCCGCGACGGTGCTGCGCGTCGCACTCGCCACCGTCGCGACATGGCTGCTCGCGATTATCGGCCTTACCCTGGCGGGCGGCGTGCTGCTGCTGTGGGTCGCGTGGAAGTTCTATCGCGAGCTGCGGCCGCGCCATGACGCGGACGCCGCCGGCGGCGAGCTTCGCCCCCGCGCGATCAAGACGTTCCGGCAGGCGGTACTACAGATCACCGCCGCGGATGTCTCGATGTCGCTCGACAACGTGCTGGCGGTCGCCGGCACGGCGCGCGACCACTTCTGGGTGCTGGCGCTCGGCCTCGTGTTATCGGTGGCGTTGATGGGGATCGCGTCGAACTTCATCGCGCGGCTGCTCGCCCGCTATCA
>Ga0185299_10006965_pt1 | contig 11793 bp, 18 predicted proteins | sample PaiPotPPA55metaG_FD_128002 | JGI IMG/M metagenome (GOLD analysis project Ga0185299, IMG submission 128002) | Iron sulfur acid spring bacterial and archeal communities from Banff, Canada, to study Microbial Dark Matter (Phase II) - Paint Pots PPA... ...
CGACCAACGGCAGTTTGCGGAGGTCGTAGCCGTTGAGGTATAGCAAGTCGAACGCGACCATCGCGATCTTGTCGGACTTCCCCTTGAGCTCGTTCTGCAGCACCGAAAAGTCGGTGGTGCCGTCCGCAGCAGGCACGACGACCTCGCCGTCGATGATTGCCGATGAGGCGCTGATCAGGAACGCGTCGTGCGCGATCTTCCTGAAACGCCTGGTCCAATCGTTGCCGCGACGCGTGAATACCTTGACGTCTTCATTCGCGATGTGGAGCTGAATCCGATAACCGTCGAACTTGATTTCATGGATCCAGCGCTCGCCCTGCGGCACTCGTTCGATCGAGGTGGCGAGCGCGGGTTCGACGAATCCCGGAAACCGCGCCTTGACGCCGATCGCCGCAGGTTTTCTCCGCTGGAACGCCATACTCGAACTCTGTACCCGGCAAACAGTTTAGGCCAGTGCGGCCTTCCTGACCTTTTCATCCAGTCCGCCGCTTTCATGATCCTGGATAAGCTGCGTAAGCGACGTCTCATGCAGTTTTGCCAGCACATCGCTGAGCTTGGCCGATTCAGATTCCCCGGCTGCGAAGGAGGGGCCGTATATTCGGCGCAAGGTGCTGACCGGGGTGTTCCCGTGCTTTCGGCTGATTTCCCCGTTCTTGTCGCGATGGCGGTCATCGATGCTCATGGGAAGTCCTGTCAGGCGGCTGAGTCGAAAGGTAAGGAGGACGATTGAGTTTGGTTCCACCCACCTGCGGTCGGTCGAAGGTCAACCCGGCCGAAAAAGTCCAACCACCTTACCTCGAACAACCAGGACCCAATTCCACAGCCGCGCAAACCACGGCAGGCTCAATAATTTGGGCCTTACGATCTGAAATAAACGTTCGACGAACAATAGGCTGCAACCATAGGCAACGATGATCATGACGGTGCCCGTGATCCAATGGCCCTCGCCCGCCACCGCCACCGCTATGAGCTTGAGAGGCTCAACCAGGCTTGTTGGAATGGAGAGGAGCAATAGGGATTGGTACGGCCCCAACCGCTCGATGTAACCGCGCGCCGAAGCCATACAATCTCGGAAAACACCCATCACGAAGTCCAAGTCTCGGTTAGTGGCTTTGTCAAGGGTAGGTCCAAGGGCAGAGCGTCACCACTTGCCGCCCTGTCCCGGACCCGTTGCGCTCTAGTCTCGCGCCCGGCGCAGAGCACTTTCCAGTTTCTTTTTCTCCAGCGCCCAACGCTCGTCCTCGGCCTGCGACCTCTTTTCGACGGCCTCACGCTCCGACTCGATGGTGGCGACCCGCTCGGCGTGTTCGCGCTCGGCTGCATCGAACGCCGTTTGCGCCTTGTCGATGGCCTTCTGCCTGCGTTCGCGCTCCTTTTGCCTGGCCGCCTCCTCCCTGGCTTCTTCGCGCTCGCGACGCTGCCGCTCGCGTTCGTAGGCTTGGGCGGCCTTCCGATCGACCGCCTCGTCGGGGTGCGCGGAAGATTCCTTCGCCTTGGCTGATGGCTTGTGGGCAGGCTTCTTCCGTCCATCCTCGCCGAGATTCTTCGGCAGTTCAGCGTGCTCGCCGAACGGCCCGTCCGATCCCACGGGGCGCTTGAGAACGACGCCCGGCTTCGCCATGGTCGCGGCGATGACGTCCGGATCATGGCTTTCCTTCGCTGCGCCCTGGTGGAAGAGGTTGCTGTCCGCGCCCCACGCCTCCAGCGCGGCCTTCATCGACGGCGCGGCGATCGCCTGCTCGAAGAAGCCCAGCGACGTCTTGTAGGTCTTCAGCTTTCTTGCCATCAGTCGTATCGCGCCTTGCATTCTGTTCCGGCTCGATGCCGTCGAAGCATTAGGCCCGGCGTCACTTTCGTTTCGCAATGCCCTCAGCAGATCATCGTTGATCGCGGAACCGCCGGCCGATGGACCCGGTTGAACGAGCGTATGGGCAGCGATGGATCCGATCTCAAGTCCACGGCGACCTTGGCAGCAAGGATTGCAGGCCTCGCCAGCGACGGCAAGCATCGCTTCAGCAAGTCGCAACGCGAAAGCCTGGTTCTCCTCGAGGGCATCGGGGTCGAGGGCGACGCTCATGCCGGACCGTTCGTCCGTCATCGCTACCTGGCGCGGCGCAATCCGACCATGCCGAACGCACGACAGGTCCATCTCATCCCCGTCGAACTCCTCGACAAGTTGCGCGCGGAGGACCGCGTTCTCGGCCCCGGCGACCTCGGCGAGAACGTGCTGACCGCAGGCCTCGACCTTACCGGCCTGAGGACACCGTGCGTGCTGATCGACCGTTTCAGAACCGGCCTCAAGCGTAGGTTGATCATGCCGAAGGCCGATCGTCCGGCGTACCGATGCGGTGTCATGGACGTCGTCGCCTCAGGTGGCCGGATATCCGTCGGCGACCGGATCGAGATTCGGTTCCCGCCCGAACCTTGGCGGACCCTGCCGGCCTTATGCCGGCATAAGGCAGCTTCCTGAGGGAACGCCCTTGCGCGACGTCCGTTGCTCTTCTCTCGACATTCGGAGAACGGACGGATCAGGTTCGGAGAAGGGTGCTGCAGGGCGCGGCCGCAGCGGGCGCGGCCGCAGCGCTGGGATCTGCCGTCGCTCAAGTTAGCTCGGATCAAGCTCCCAAGGTGCTCGACGACAAGCCAATGCCCGAGCCACCGGCGGAGCGCAGCGCCGGACCCATCCGCCCGGGACGGGGCTCGATGCTCCAGGACAAGGTCGCCGTCGTCACCGGCGCCGCCCGCGGCATCGGGCGCGCCATCGCAGTCGAGATGGCCGCCAACGGCGCCGATGTCATCGCCGTCGACATTTGCGGGCAAGGTCTCGCCGGCCTCGAACGCCGTTCCCGCCACTCCGGAGGAGCTCGACGAAACGGTCCGGTTGATCAAATCCTTCGGACGACGCAGTGAAGCCATCAAGGCGGACATCCGGGACATCGGCGCGTTGCGCCAAATCGCCGATAAGGTCGAGCGAGATTACGGCAAAATCGACATCGTGGTGGCCGACGCGGCGATCCAGCGATGGATGCCGCTCCTCGAGATGGAGGATTCGGACTGGCGCGACGTCATCGACAACAATCTCAACGGCACCGCCAACACCGTCCGCGCGTTCGCGCCGAAGATGGGTCGCGAGGAAGAAGGGCCGCTTCATCCTGCTGTCCTCCATGCAGGGCAAGCACGGCACCAAGGACGCTTCGAGCTATTCCGCTTCGAAGTGGGGAATCCTGGGCCTCATGAAGTCGGCCGCGATTGAGCTCGGCGAGCACAACATCACCGTGAACGCCCTGATCCCCGGCCTCGTCGATACCGCCCTCACCCGCTACGAAAAGCGCCTCAGCGAAACCATGCGCGAACAGGGCCAGAAGGTCGAACACCCGACGCCGCAGGAAGCCTGGGACAACCGCGCGCCGACCGTGCCGCTCAAGATGGGCTGGCTGCAGCCGGACGACATCTCTCCGGCCGCGGTCTTTCTGGCTTCAGACGCCGCCAACATGGTGACGGGAGCGGAGTACGAAGTGACCGGCGGCGACAGCGCCAAAGACATCTAGTGAGGGTTCCGATGAGCGCAAAAGACACCGTCGTCGGCACGGCCAAACAGATCGTCGCGGAGATCGTGGGCGACGGCAGGCTTGCAGAAGAAGGCTCACGCCAGGCCGGCGGGAACCGTCCACTTTCGGCTCCTGACGCTGACGTGGATGGCCTCCCACAAAATAGGTCGAGGCTGCCGGACGCTCCATCCTTCCAAGCGTCGCAGCTCACCGAAGAAGACCGGTTCGCCTCGCTGTTGGGGCATGCGGCGCTGAAGTTTGGTCGGATCTGCCGCGGGACGCGCAGGAACGGCTGTTCGCTGCGGCGGTGGACGACGGCGTCATCGCGAACTCCCTCGCGGTGTTCTTGCACGATCGTCATCCGAAAACCGCGCACCCGCCGAGGCCCTCGATGATCGCGTAGCTGGAGTGCGGCGCGAGCCCGCGCAAAAGGAGGTCTCGATGTCGTTGAAACTCGGTAAGCCGAAGATGCCGCCCTCCGAGCCTCGCAAGGACGAGAAGCGCGAGATGCGCGAAGCCGTCGTCCAGGATGCCGACAAGACCGAAGGCAGGGATCGCGATCTTGTGCACGGCGATGGAGGGACGCTCAGTCTCGGCGACGGCGAAGATCTGAACAAGGAAGATTAGAGCCTTTTTCGCAAGAATGGATTCTCCGAAGCGCGGCCGGTCGGGCATGACCATACCACTCAGAGAAAATTACAGGATATAGTATGTCGAGGGCGCCTCGACATACTATATATTAAATGGAACACCAACTAGATCTTCCTTTCTGCACCACACCTGCCTCTGCCGGTCGCTCTGGAACGAAGAAAAGGTCCCGGTGGGCAGCCTGGCGCGGCGTGCATACGCTGGCATTCATGGGCCAGTAACCGGCCTCGCCTGGCGATGCACGCGGCGGCCGGTTCGGCAATTGTTTCGGAGATCGGCTTCGCGACTGGAACCGACATGCTCTTTCGGACTTGACCGGATATTTCCAATCGATGGAGGACCCCATGCCCCGCGGCGACAAATCCAGCTACACCGGCAAGCAGAAGCGCCAGGCCCAGCACATCGAGGAAGGTTACGAACACCGCGGCGTTCCGGAGAAGGAGGCCGAACGGCGCGCCTGGGCGACCGTGAACAAGGAAACGCACGGCGGGAAGAAGAGCGGCTCCGGCCGCGGGACCGAAGAAGACCATTCGCCGTCGAGGAAGGGCGGCCGCTTGGGCGGCGCTGCGTCTGCCAAGCGGCCCGCTGCCGAAAGGTCGCGATCGGCCAAAAAGGCCGCGCAGACGAGAAAGAGGCGCGCCGCCTGAAGGTTGCAAATCGTCGTCGCGCCTATCAAGCAGGAGCCGCCCCGATGGCCGAGAGGTTCGAAGGCAAGATCGTCATCGTCGTGGGGTCCGCTTCCGGCATCGGAGAAGCGACGGCACGCCGCTTCGTTGCGGAGGGCGCGAAGGTGGCCCTGGTCGACCGCAACAAGGATTCGCTGGAAAAGGTCGCCAAGAGTCTGCCAGCCGACCGGGTGATGGTCCAAGCCGCCGACGTGTCGGACTCGAGCGCCGTCGACGGAATGGTCGCCGCGGTCGTGGACCGCTTCGGCCGGCTGGACGTCATCGTGAACAACGCAGGCGTCCACGAAGGCGGCGACCCGACTTCCATCACCGACGAGAAATGGCGGACGGTGATGTCGACCGACGTCGACGGCGTGTTCTACGGCTGCCGCGCGGCACTCCCCCATCTCGAAAAAACCAAGGGCTCGATCGTGAACACGGCATCGGTCTCGGGGACCGGCGGCGACTGGGGCATGAGCCCCTACAACGCGGCGAAGGGTGCCGTCGTCAATCTGACGCGCGCCCTCGCCCTCGACATGGGCAAGAAGGGCGTCCGCGTGAACGCGGTCTGTCCAAGCCTCACGCGCACGGGCATGACCGAAGACATGATGGACGACAAGGATCTGCTGGCGAAGTTCGCCGAGCGGATCCCGTTGGGCCGCGTCTGCGAACCGGAGGAATTCGCCGCCGTGATCGCGTTCCTCGCGAGCGAAGACGCGAGCTTCATGACCGGCGCCAACGTAGCGGTGGACGGCGGCGTATCCGCCTCCAATGGGCAACCGCCGCAGGAATAGCCGCAGCGCGAGGCCGTCGTCCTACCTCGCGAGCGCCGTGTCGCCGAAGCGTGCGTAAAGAGTGGCCGGACCAGGGTACACTTCGACGCAACGAGCCTCCCGCAGCGAGCTTTCCGTGAATCCGCCGCAGAGGACGCTGATGGTCCGGATGCCCGCCTTGCGGGCCGGGACAGCGTCGTACGGCGTGTCCCCCCACCGCCACGGCGTCGCCGCCTTCCATCCCGAGCTTCTTGAGGACGATTTCGAAGATGTCGGGGGCCGGCTTGGATTCCTCGGCGTCTTCGGATGACGTCTTCACGTCGACCAGATCGGCGATGCGGGCGATCTCGAGATACTTGTCCAATTCGTCCTTCTTGGCCGACGAACCGATGGCGATGCGCAGGCCCGCATCGCGCACGCGCCGCAGCAGATCGGGCACCGCCGAGAAAGGTCGCACCAGCGGCAGGTACTTGGTCTTGAAGCGCTTGCCGCGCCACTCCTCCAATTCGTTGCCGTGGTCTTTCTGCTCTTCGGCGGACAGAAATTCGGGAATGAGCTTGTCGCCGCGCTTGCCGATCTGGCTCCTGGCCTGCTCGAAGCTGACGTCGTGTCCGAACTTCTTCATCGCTTCGTGCCATGCGAGCGCGTGAAGATCCACCGAATCCAACAGGGTCCCGTCCAGGTCGAAGATGGCGGCTTTCGGCATCTCAGGCTCCTCCATGGCGCGAACGCCCGATCTTTGCGTACCCCTCGGCGAGGGCGTTCCTGGCCATGTGCCGATTGAGATCCCGTCATGGGTAATGCTGATGCTGCTGGTCAGAAACCCGAAAGTCACGGGCCACTTGGTCGTGCGGGGATGGCTCGACGCGCTCGGATGGCCATCGACCGTCGCCATGGCCTTCTGCATCGTAGGGATGATCGTCAGCTTGTTTTTGTCCTGAGACCCGGCGTCGAGAATCCTCCGAACGCGTTTAAAGCAGCATCTGTCGAAGCTTGAGGGCGTCAGCGGGCGCAGCGCTCTTCTGGTCGTTGTCGAAGTAGACGTACACGTCCTTGCCCTGTCTTTTCCAGGACCGGATCCGTCTGGCCCACTCGATCAGAGTGCGGTCGGCGTAGCGCCCTTTGTAACGGCCGCCGGGACCATGACCTCGGACGTACACGAAGTCGGCGGTTCTCTTCCACGGCGCAGGCGCGTCGTGATGGTCCGACAGGCAAAGCGAGATATTCCGCTCCGCCAGCATTTTGAGAATGCGCGGGTCATACCAACTCGGATCGCGGAACTCGAAGCTGTACCGGCGCTTGTTAGATAGCATCCTGAAAAACTTACCGAGCCGATCTGCGTCCGCCCGGAAGTTCGGTGGAAGTTGAAAAAGAATCGGGCCGACTTTGTTTCCAAGCAAGGAAAGACGGTCTTCGAGCAGTTCGAGGCTGTTGGCCGAGTTTTCCGACAGTCGTTTCCAGTGGGTGATGAATTTCGAAGCCTTCCATGCAAACACGAAATCCTTTCCCGTCTGAAAGCGCCAGCCTTCGACCGCTTCGGGGCTGGGAGTCCGGTAGAAGACGCCATTCAATTCCGCAGACGAAAACTGACTGGCATAGAACTGAAGCTGAGATTTGAGCGGCAGACCTTTTGGGAAAAACGGTCCTCGCCAGGAATCGTAATGCCAACCCGAGGTACCGATCAGCACGCGCGCCATCGTTTCAGTTCTTCAATTGACGAACTTGTTTCCCGCCGTCTCTTCTGACAACCACGCCTGTACTCCAGACAGCCGGATGCTCAGGGTTTGCCGGTCGTTGATCCGCTGGCAAGTCCGCGCGCCGGCGCGGTCACGCGAATCTCGTGCCCCTGACGCAAAACGAGGGAGGCAGCCGCAACCGCCGCTTCGAAAGCCGCTTCCTTTGTCTCATAGATATTTTCGGCCTTTCCGTCATGGCGCACTCGCCATTCCGCGTCGTTGCCGATGATCTCGTAAGCTGCCAAGCCCATAGTCTTCGTCCTTTAATTCCAGGAATTGACCGAAGGCGGCAGGCTCAAGAGCATTGCTGCCTTCCTCTTCAACGAAAAACACTCACGTTTTGCGTTTTGTCGTCCGTTTTTGCGGGACCTTCTTGCCCTTCTTACGGGCCTTTGAAAGGCCGATGGCTATCGCTTGCTTGCGGCTTTTGACCTTTCCGCCCTCGCCGCCACGGCCGCTCTTTGCGGTGCCCTTTTTGTAGCGGCGCATCTCGCTTTTGACGTTGTTGCCGGAGCTACGCGAATATTTGCGTTTTTTAGCTGCCTTCTTCGCCATGGTCGTCTCCCTTGTCCTTGTTAATTCTGATGGATGCACTGGGTTCCGTGCCTCACCAAGCTTTCGATCGGATTTCAGTCTGAAACCGGTAGCGCGCGGCGGAGCCTAGCCGACAAATTTGATGGGCCCGGCTGCCTTCGGGTTCAGGCGCTTTTTCTTCTCGCGGATGACCTGCTCGGCCGGCTTGTCCTCGCGCAACCCTTGATACGAAGGATGCCGCAACGAATTTCCGCCGGTCCATTCCGTGAAATTGATTTGCGCGACGAGTTTAGGCCTTACCCAGATCGCTCCGCGGCGCGCCAGATTGGGGACCGCCGTGAAGGATGGCGTCTTTTGCGTAAGGGGCTCAAGCCTTTTGACGAGTCGCGCCGACTCTGCCCGGTCGAAGCCGGTGCCCACTTTGCCCGCGAAAGTTAATTCCTTGTTCTCGTAGACGCCGATCAGCAAAGCGGCGAGCCGTTCGGGATGCTTCGGCTGATAGGTGAAGCCCCCGATGACGAACTCCTGTTCGTTGGTGCATTTTTCTTTCAGCCATGCCTCTGTCCGACCGGAGCGGTAGATCGCGTCCGCTCTCTTGGAGATAATCCCTTCGAGGCCCATGCGGCAGGCTTGGGCGAGGACGTCCTTACCGGCCCCTTTGAAATGTTTGCTGAAATGCAGATGGCGATGTTTTCCCGGAATGACAGCGCGCAATGCCTCCTTTCGCTCCAGCAGGGTCCGGCGACGCAGATCGACGCCATCGAGGTAGAGTGCATCGAACAGATAATAGTGCAGGCGGTCCTGTGCGTTATTGCTGAGCGCTTGCTGCAGGGCTTCGAAAGACGTCGCGCCCGAGACTTCGGAGCTTGTGATTTCCCCGTCCAAAATGGCATTTGCGATCGGCAGATCGCCCATCTGGTCGGCAATGCTCTGGAATTTCCTCGTCCAGTCGTTGTTGGATCGAGTCAGTAGCGTCACCTCGCCGTTATCGATGCGGCAAAGCGCACGATAACCATCGAATTTGATTTCATGCACCCAGTTGTCACCCGACGGGGGCTCGCCGACCAAGGTAGCCAGCTGAGGTTCGATAAAGCGCGGTGGCGGGTCGCCGGCGTCCTTCGCGGACTTGCGCTTGGACGCCTTTGCCGTTTTTTTGGCCGTTTTCTTGGCTGTTTTTTTGACGGTCTTCCTGGCCTTGGCGGGCTTCGCGCGTTTGCTGGTTTTGACCACTTTGGACTTCCACTGTTTGTTGCTTGGCGATGGCGGCCATGCTCCGACCGGAAGCGGCGCTTGTGCTGTAACGCTCCAGCGCGCGGTCGCCGTTCTTCTCATCGGCGTACTGGTCGTGCGATTTTATCAGGAGCCAATTGTCGCGCTTGCCGCTACCCCGGCCTTCCATATGGACCAGATGCCATTCGCCCTTCAACCGCTTGCCGTGGAGGACGAAAGCGAGCCGTCCCTTCTCGTAGGCGGACCTGGGATCGCCGACCGGCTCCCAAGTGCCCATGTCCCACAACATGACGGTGCCCCCGCCATATTGCCCTTCTAGGATAGTGCCCTCGAAGCTTCCGTATTCTAGGGGATGGTCTTCGACATGGACCGCGAGCCGCTTGTCGGCCGGATCGAGGCTGGGGCCCTTCGTTACCGCCCAGCTCTTGAGCGTGCCGTCGAGCTCGAGCCGGAAGTCGTAATGCAGACGGGTCGCGTCGTGCTTCTGGATCAGATAGCGCAACTCGCCTGCCCGCGCCTTGCGGACCGGTGCGCCTTTAGGCTCCTCGGTCTGCGAGAAGTCGCGCTTGGCATGATAGCGCTCGAGCGACGATCGTTTTGCGTTTTTGGCCGGGGGATTACGGCTGCCGACCTGTCGCTCAACCAGTGGCTCGCACTGACGCCGCACGCGTTGGTCGATGCCCATCTGAAGATCGACCCCGAGATCGTTTTCCGGTCTATCGACGGCCAAGGCGCCCGTCCTGCCGAAATGATGGATCTTTTGAAGGACAACAGAATGAACGATCTAACCTGCGACGTCGCCGTCATCGGCGCCGGAACGGCTGGCCTGGCCGCGGAGCGCGCCGCGCGGAAAGCGGGAGCCAACACCCTGCTGATCGACGACCGCTTCGCGGGGACGACGTGCGCCAGCGTCGGTTGCATGCCGTCGAAACTCCTCATCGCTGCAGCACGCGCCGCGTTCGACGCGCGCAAGGCTTCGACGTTTGGCATCGAAACGAAGACATCCGTAGACGGTCGCGCCGTCATGGCTCGCGTGCGCAAGCGCGACGGGTTCGTCGCCGCAACCCTGAAATCGATCGAGAAAATACCCGCAGGCATCTGCATCCGGCAAGGGGCCCGTTTTTCGGACGCGACTACGCTCGCGCTCGACGACGGCCGGAAGGTCTCGGCCAAGGCTATCGTGATCGCCACGGGTTCTCGCCCTACCGTGCCGAAACCGTTCGACGAGCTCGGCGATATCGTACTCACGAACGAGACGATCTTCGAGCTCGAGTCGCTTCCGCGTTCGATCGCGGTCGTCGGCGCCGGCCCGCTGGGTCTCGAACTGGCTCAGGCGCTGGCGAGACTGGGCGTCCAGACCGCCATGTTCGACAAAAGCGAACACATCGCGGCGTTGCGCGACGCCGAGGTCGCGAAGAACCTCAGATCGGTTCTCGGCAAGGAATTCCTTATCCACCTGGGCGTGGAGCTCGACGTCGAAATGGACGGCCAGGGAACGCGTCTTTCGTGGTCCGGCGCTTCGTCGGGCGTCGCATCGTTCGAGCGCGTGCTGGTCGCCGCCGGGCGGCCGCCGGCACCGCATGAGTTGAATATGGCGGCGACCGGTCTGGAGACGAACGAGCGCGGCGTACCAAAATTCGACCCTTCGACGCTCCAGTGCGGTGACGCTCCGATTTTTCTGGCGGGGGACGTCGACGCTCAACGTCCCGTGCTGCACGAAGCCTCCTCCGAGGGCGCGATCGCAGGACGGAACGCGGCGTCGTTCCCAAAAGTGCGGAAAGCAAAGCGCGCCGCCCCCCTATCGATCATGTTCACGGACCCTCCGCTTGCCACGATCGGCGCGCATCCGTCCGATGCGATGGTCGTCGGCAGCGCCTCCTATGCCGATCAAGGTCGAGCCAGGGTGGAAGCCCGCAACGCCGGCCTGGTGCGTATCTATGCCGGCACGGACACCGGAATAATCGCCGGGGCGACCCTCTTCGGGCCGGGGATGGACCACATCGCCCGCCTCTTCGCATGGGCGATCGAGCGGCGGGAAACGGCGGACACGCTGCAGCTGCCGTTCTACCATCCGACGTCCGAGGAAGGGCTCAAGCCCGCGCTGCGCGAAATCTGCGAAGCCGTGAAGTCACCCGACCTCGGGGAACATATTTGGGCGGCATCAACCTGGCATCGTGACCAAGCGATGCGAGTTTGCGGCTCAGGTGATGTGCGCCGACGCAGGCTTCCATGCCGATCAGGCAGGGCGGTATGTTGGCGAGCCGCGCTTCCACTTGGCCACGCGACCACTTTTGCCGCAACACGATGGCGCCGCGCGCATTGTGGCCCACGACGTGGAACGAGTTCGAAGACTAAGCAGGCGCGTGCCAGGCGATACGACGCCGGCAGGTTCTCCTTCAACGTCGCGAAAGGACGCTGCGAAAAGTGTCTGGGCGAAGGCTTCGAGATCAGGCGCCGGATTTGATCAGCTTGGCGCGCCGCTCCCGATCATGCTGCTTCACCACTAACGTCTTCAATAAACAATCACCTCGCTACTAAAAATGAAATCGAAGTACCTGGCTGCAGCGTTGCTCGGGACCGCGCTTTTGAGCGGCGCGGCTTTCGCGGAGACGGCCACCCCGGATCGCTCGAACATCAACACCGCTGTTCACCGAGATGG
>Ga0185299_10006966_pt1 | contig 11792 bp, 12 predicted proteins | sample PaiPotPPA55metaG_FD_128002 | JGI IMG/M metagenome (GOLD analysis project Ga0185299, IMG submission 128002) | Iron sulfur acid spring bacterial and archeal communities from Banff, Canada, to study Microbial Dark Matter (Phase II) - Paint Pots PPA... ...
GTTCAGCAGTGCGGGCGGCGCGAAATCGCTGGATGGATTCATAGCTGAAAAGTGTTTGGCTGACGCTTGCATCCACTGAGCTGTAGCTGAACGGTCCAACAACAGTGGGAATTCCCTTTAGCCCGTTGAGCCCGAACGTCCCGAGGTTCAGTTGTTGGACGTTCTCCGATGCGCCGGCGCTGACTTGTGGCAGCAGATTGCTAAGCGCGAGTAGCCGCTGACCGCGAGCAATTTGGGCGTTTTGTCCGCTTTCGATTGCTCCGAGGTTGTATCGCAACGCCATCTTGATGGCATCGCGGAGAGTCAACTGGACAAGTTCATCGCTGGCTGGGCCGCTCGGCACGCTTCCGGTGACCACAGTGTTCTGCGCTTTGGCGGTTGTGCCGCCAATGAGGACGGCGAATACTGCTACCACAGCCGCAAAGAAAAATCCGGTAAGCCGGTTGAGGACTGAGCCTTTGTCTTTGATCGCCAAGTGCGGCTGAATAACATGTTTGATGTAGATGCCGGGGACAATATATTGCGCGCCTACAAGGAGGCCGAATCCCGCTACTAGAGCCCCTAGGAAAAATCCGGTGAGACGATTGAGGATCGAGCTTTTCCCTTTGGCCGCCAATTGCTCAAGAACATGTTTGACGTAGACATTAGTGGCAATGCATTGCGCTCCTTCCCTCAGCAGATGCCGTAAGAGCCGCTCACCGCTCTTGTCGATGAACGTGATTTCGTTAAGGTCGACGATGCAGTCTCGCTGCTTATCTCTGCGGTGATTCTTTTTCCAGTAGACCCTCAGTGTGCGAACCCAGGGCGCGGTTAGGCGGCCATGCAGAGTCCATCTCTCTCCTGATGGTGTTTCGCTAAAGCTGATCTTCAACATGTCGTTCTCCTCAAAAACCGGAAGCCCTGCAGAGGTGAGGTTGCGGGATGTGCCTGGCGATGCCTGTCACGGGCTTCGCACCGGGCTTCAGAGAAGAAACTAATTCTTGGCGGAGCTGCCGCTTCCCGCGAAATATGCGCGCTTTGACGGCAGGGAGCGAGAGTCCCAGGCGACGAGCCGTCTCGCTCCTAGACAACTCACGAAGTTCGCTCAACGCGATTGTTGCGCGCAGCCCCGGGCGCAAATTCCGGACCGCCTTCCACAAAATCCGCGCTTCCTCTCGCTGCGAGCAGCGGGTTTCTGGATTGGCGTTTGGGTCGGGTATTTCCAAACTAACTGGGCTTCCTTCTGTGTCACCCATGCTGTCGATCGAGACCTCGCGCAACGCACCAATGTGTCGTAGGAACATAAGCGCTTCGTTGATAGCAATGCGCGTCAACCAGGTGGAGAACGAGGATTCTCCTTGGAACTGAGACAAATGCACGAATGCCTTGTAGAAGCTTTGCTGAACGATGTCTTCCGCGTCCTCCACCACACGTATGTACCGCAGCACAACCGCGAGGGTCTTTCGCCGGTAGCGTTTAAACAGGGTTTCAAACGCCTGTTCGTCTCCGTTCTTGGCGGCGACTACGAGCGTTCGTTCGTTTGCGGTATCACTCACGCAAGCGATAGTTGGTTCTGTTTTGTACTTCATAGCGAGCCTCCTGATCAGCCCTGTCGCAGCGAAAGGCGAGCCCAGCTTGAAAACCGCCTTTTCGCTACGCGTCGGATAAGGGCAAGGCCTGAGCCAAACGTGCGGAACTGTAAGTCGCTGAATTTTCGTGAGAAGACCGCCAGGAGTTGAAGGTGTTGATGTTGAAAAAGTTGAAAGGGTCGAAACTGTCGAGGTTAACTCCGATAGTTGAGGACGCGGTTAAGAGCTGAGGGTTCAGACGTACTGCCTGGGCTCGACGCCCAGTTTCTTCAAAGAGAGATGAGAGTCGCGCGGTTGATACCGATGCGGGCAGCTCCGTCGGTGCCGCCAACTAGGCCCTTGGTTCGGCAGTCAATCCGCTACTCAGCTTCATTGCGATCTGGTCTCGTCACGGCAATTGGTGCTTACGCCTACTCGGCAAGTTGCCAGCTCAAATTCGGCGTGTCTTTGCTGACGGTCCTTGCCAGTTTTGGCGTGTTCGGGCCGAGATCCTTTTGAAAAACAACGTCATCGGAGGTGACTACAAATGTCATCACGCCGGAGAAGCGCTACTTGACAGGATAGGCCACGAAAAGGACATCCCCATGCTGTATATCAGCGTCATCGCTCACTCTAAGAAAGTAATATCCATGGAAGGGATCCGCCAGAGTATGGCTGCGATCAGCCCGTTTGGCGTCCACTAGGTTGAGCGCATATTCCGTGACGACATCATCGCTCGTCGGTTCACGGTGATCCTCCAGCGTGATGCGCGCCAAAGCATGGCAAACCTCGATCGCGAAGGACTCATTTTCACCAATCCAACGAAACAAGATTTCTTGCGTTCCCGCGTATGCATCGAAGAACCACTTTTCTTTTTCCCGCACCAACGGTACCGGGAACGGCCAGTTCTCCGCGCCGATATACAACACCAACTTTCCGTCGGATTGACGAACAAACCGATGCATCTCTTTGAATTTCGCAGCGAACAGCTTTCGAGCGGCTTTGTTGTCCCGGTCACCTGAAAAAGCTAATTCCTTGCGACCTCCGAGGATCTGAAAAATCGCCTGCTCATTGTCGTTTTGGACCGCCTCGTATAGCGCCTGACTCGCTTTTTCGGGCGATGCGTAGGTCGGTTGCGGCCGTCCCTGCCCAAGCGACACCCTGACCCAGATTGTGAGTGTTACGAAGAGAGCGACAGCAATCGTCAGCGGGAGCCAGAAAAACCAGAACCGATCAAGTGTGTCTAGTCTTGTGTTTGCTATCTGCATGACGTTCGTTCCATATAAGTTCTTGTTGAGTTATTTCGAGTACGAATTACCTGCGCCCGCCTCCATGGAAACCCCCTCCGTGAGATTCTCCGCCGAAGCTTGAGCGGCCACGTGCGGAAAAGCCGTTCGAGACGGCCCCGTGGTTGAAGCCGCCGAACGCTCCCGAATGCACGCCAGACTGTCCTGAGGGTCCATGCTGCGCACCAGCTTGTCCGTGATTGACGGTATTCGTGTTCCGATTGAAGTTGTTGGTGGTCCGAGTGAAATGGTTGCGATTGACGATGGTCGTGCTGTGAGAGATGTAGGTGTTGTGGTTGTAGATGACTGTCCTGTGTCCCCAATCACATCCCCAGTGGTGCCAGCCCCAGGCGAAACCGGTCAAGAAGCCGAGACCGAAGCCTAGGCCAAAACCAATGCTGGGCCCCGGCACGTAGAGTCCCGGATACCAATACCACCCCGGCCAGGCGACGACCGGCGGTCCATAAACGATCCAGGGATCATATGTGGGGACGTAGACAATCTCAGGTTCAGCAGGTTCGATGATGATCGTGCTGCCTTGTGTCTCCAGCTTCTCCTGCGTGTTGCTCTTTAAATTCCCCGCCTGCTGCGCTCGCGCACGCATCACTTGCACCGCATCCATCTCATCCTGCGGCTGGTTTGCGTAAGCGTCTCCCAGAGAGGAAGTCCAAGAGAGGTTCTTGTCCATGTTGGCCAGCACGGAAGGGAATTGCGTCAGTGCCTTAACGCTGGGGTCCCACGCTTGCTTATCGACTTCGTTTGCGAGCTCCTGTCCGTTCAGATTCGCATGCCCTTGCATTCAGCGGTCGGCTTCCACGACTTCCGTGGGATACGTCGCAGCTGCGAGGATCTGTGAAACCAATGCGTCTGGGTAGAGGGCAATCGGCGCCACTAATTGCTGTAATTCCTCGGGAGATTGTGTCGTACCGGGATTGGCCGGCTGCGCGTCCGATTGAGCGGAATCGTTGGCGTAAGCGGAGCCTGCCGGCACCGTACCAATCACTAGCGACCAAGAAAGAAGCAGTGCCAAGCTTTTCTGAAAAATGTTCATTGACCACCTCCGCGGGCGGACCGATCGCCTTGCGATTGTTCCGTTGCCGCAATTCCTCTATCTGCCGCAAGGTCCTGCGATGGACCTCGCAAAATTCCGCCTGCGATATTGTTTCTCCTTCCTGGATTTGCGCAGGCGGTCGTTACCGCTACTACTGTTTAGGCGGATAGTTCTTCAGTAATTTCGCCATGGACTTGTCCAGATTTTTTATGTTCTTTTCGTGGTTTGCGCTGGGGTCAATTGTCTTGGTCGCGCTTCCAGTCCAGACGAGCTGCTTCGTTCCCGGGTCATACATGGCAAGAACTAGAGTCCCGACACTGATCGTCGAACTAGTCCACGACCCCGTGCCGCTTCCGAAGGCTCGTGAGCCCCAGACATCCCATTGTGTTTCCTGATTGACGGCGGTCTGGTAGCAGATATAGAGATCCGCCTTGTCGCCATCGGTTTTCGTCATCCCTTTCGACGCCAGTTGTGAATCCACAGACTGCTTGATTTCCGCGTCCATAATCTGGTCGGGGTGAGCACCACCGACGTTCACCCACTTGTATGTGCGATATTTCGAGAAATCTGTTCTCGGCATAAAGTTGTAGCGCACATCTTGCGCAGCTAACGTCCCCGCTGTTACCAACAGCAGTGCTGCGACCAACGCCGATGAAAAGTGTTTCCCGTTTGGTTGTACTCGCATTTGTGCCTCCTTCAGCCTTCGTCTTTCGCGTTACTCGCGAGAGCTCTTGTTGTACTTTTCCTGGAGCTCGCGTTTCGCCTGCAACATTCCACCAACGGAGAGATGGCCTTAACTTCACTCGGTATCCACGCGTCGACCTCTAGCAGGCTTCCGCTCCCGGGTGTCCCAGCCAAATGCGCTCGCAAATCTGAGCGTCTGTTCAAGGCTTCCATTCAAGCCATGATGCATCCTCAACTTCAGCCCCGTGCCAGCCACAGCCCATACCGCACAGAATGAAACGTCCAAAGCCGTTGCGGTAGCGAAGCACGCGATACCACTGTGTCCATTTGCCAATAAAACCAAGTGTCAAGAACACGCGATTTTCTCCTCTCACCTGCGTTCCTTTCGGACGCCCATCTCATTTCTCTCTTTCGCCTTCATCGTTACTCCTGTTGTGCTTTTCCCGGAGCTCGCGTTCCGCCTGCAGCCACTCGTCGACGTACTCGTCCAGATCGTAACGGTGACCGCCACGTTCGATGTGAATCTCAAGCGCTCGCCGACGGATTTCGTCCAGGGGTTGGCGCGCTCTTGCCTCTTTCTTCCGGAGCGTCCGACTGGAAACGGCTGGGCTGCGTGTTCTGAACATTCGTGGCCCGATCTCGTAATTTCATAGTCTTCTCCTCACTACAAAAGTTCGGTTGGCATTCGCTGAACGTGCGTCAATCACGGCAGCACCTTCGGGTCTACTTGTGCGCCAGCCAAAGGCCGTAGCGCACTGAATCCAGGATTCCGAATCCATGGCGGTAGTGCAGCACCCGAAACGACCTGTGCCAGTTGTGGATGAATGCGAGAATCAGTGACATAACGCCACCTCTCTGCCTACGTTCTTACACATGCAGTAAGGGCAACGCTCGCGCCAAAGTTAGAAAATCGTAAGTGGCTGAATTTTCAGGAAAAGATCGCGAGAAGTCGAAAATGTTGATGTTGAAGAAGTTGAAAGGGTCGAAACTGTCGAGGCTACCGCCAGGGCTACAACAAAGTGGGCAGCAACAGACTAAGCATACTGCTTTGCGTAGATGCCAAATTTCTTCATTCGAGAGAGGAGAGTCGTGCGATTCATTCCCAGGCGCGTCGCAGCACCATCGGCACCCCCCACGCGCCCCTTGCATGCGGAAAGCACGCGTATGATCTCTTCGCGCTGCTTCTTGGCATACTCCTCAGCTACGCCATTTTTGTCGATTCGCCAATCGCTACTTTCTTCGACGATGTGCTTCTGTTCCTTGCGGGCAACGTGAGTGGCTTTATCCGTGTCCGTCTTTCGCAGTTCTCCGAGTGGAGCCTCAAGGGAGCTGCCTCGCGTAAGGATCACGGCACGCTCAATGAAATTCTCCAGTTCACGAATGTTCCCCGGCCATTCCCAGGCCGTCAGTCCCTTCATTACAGCCGCAGGAACCGCTTCAATCTTCTTTTGCATTTGCTTTGAGAATTTCTGGACGAAATAACTGACCAGCAGAGGAATATCTTCTTTGCGCTCTCTCAAGGCCGGAATGCGGATTGGAAACACATTCAGCCGATAGTACAGGTCGCTGCGAAATTCTCGATCCGCAATCATCTTTTCGAGATCGCGGTTCGTAGCCGCGACCAGGCGCACATTCACCTTTCGCGTGTGGGTGCTGCCAAGCCGTTCAAATTCACGCTCCTGTAAGGCGCGTAGCAGCTTCGGCTGAATTTCTAGCGGAATGTCTCCCACCTCATCCAAAAACAGGGTGCCTTGGTCGGCTAGTTCTAGCCGACCAATTTTTTGACTGATGGCCCCCGTAAACGCTCCCTTTTCATGTCCAAACAACTCGCTTTCTACCAATCCGGTTGGTATCGCAGCGCAGTTCAGTTTCACGAGTGTCCGCTGTTTGCGGCGGCTTCGGTCGTGAATCGCCCGAGCAATCAACTCCTTTCCCGTGCCGGTTTCTCCAAGCAACAGAACCGTGGAATCGCTGGGAGCAACTGTTTCAACCTGTTGCAGAACGTGCTTCAACGTCGCGCTGCTCCCGATGATCTGCTCGAAACCCATCTCGCTGCGAAATTCCTCTTCCAAGTAAAGTTTCTCCTGAGCCAGCTTGTCCTTCAGTTCGGAAATTTCCCGATACGCCAACGCGTTTTCAATCGCGATTGCAATCTGCCCTGACGCCCGGCTGAGGAAATCGACATCTTCCGGCGAAAACGGAGTCTCCGTCGTGCGTAAAATTGACAGAATTCCGAGAGCCCGGCCGCGATTCACAAGGGGAATATTGCAAGCGACTCTTAGGCCCTCCGCCGCCGCGACGTCATATGTCTCAGGCGCTAGTTCCTCACGTTCGCGCATGTCAAACACCACCGGTTTCAGGGTGTCCATCGCTTTCTTTACGGCCGCGCTCGGCGTAACGAGCAACTCTTCTCTGATGACTCCCTTGCCGTGCGGAAAATCCACGGCAAATACCCTAAACTTTCCCGAAACTGCATCGGGCAACGCAACGTCTACGGCATCAGCGTGTATGACTTCGCGTATATTCGCTGCAATCGCGCGCAGAACCTCCCGCAGATCGAGGCTCGACGTGATTTTAGTCGTCAGATTGAGGAGCAGCTCAAGCCGCTCCTTTTGATGCCGAAATTCCCCTTCAGTGCTCATGGCCGTATGTGCAGCACTACCCATTTGTGACGGATGCCTGCAATAGAATAATAGAATGATGACCCATGTCGCTCTGAAGTCACAAGCGTTCGGGAGTCAGCCCATCGAAACTGTCTCATCCGAGAGGTGCAGTCGCACACTGGGAACAAATCGAGAACAAATTGGAACAAACTTCCGAAGAACACCAGTGAATCAGGTAGACCAACACATACGTAGTTGTTGAGAAGCAAAGACGGGCTAGTAATTTATCCGCTCATAACCCGAAGGTCGTCAGTTCAAATCTGACCCCCGCAACCATTTTTAAAACCTGTCTCAGCACAGGTTTACGCGACGAGTAACGGGCGAATTGGTGCCTCCGATTTATAGCCCAATTCGCCCAATTCAAATCCCAGCCCAGCTTTCTCGCACCATTCCCTCCGATAAGTCTCGTCGTACCTTAGTTGCGCTGCGTAGAGGTCGATTAAGTTTTGCGAATGGCCGAGCCACTGTTTGATGAGGTCGTCCGGCACTCCCGCCTTGCGGAGTACAGCAAAACGAAAGCGGCGGAACGCGTGGTATCCGCCTTGTCTCCCCGCTTGCTGCAACACATCCAAGACATTGCGCGAGTCCAGAAGACGTCCCGTTCTCGTCGTGAATAGGTGCCCCTTTCTTCCTTTTATGTAGCGGCATAGAACTTGTGCCAGTGACTCCGGAACATCCACCAGTCGAATCGCGTTTGGAGTTTTCGGCGCTTGCTCACATCGGTGCCAGACGCTTCTCTTTACGTGCAGCACCCGGCAATCCGGGTAAAAGTCCTCAGTGCGAACGGCTAAGGCCTCACCGATGCGCAGCCCGGTCCCCGCCACTAGCGCCACCAAAACGGCGTAATGCTCCTTCACGTTTTTCAATAACGCGGATATTTCCCGCTCGGTGATCGTCGGACGATTTTGCTTTTCTTTGATGACCAAGGGCAGTTGGATGAATTCGTAGTTCCAAACTCGGAGATGGATTTGATCGCCTTCCTCGTCGACCGCTGAAGCGACAACAAACTTCGCTACAGTAATCACGTTCACGATTGTTTTCGGTGCGAGCCTTGCTGCTGTCAGGATCTCAACGAATTGGCGCAGGGCACCGTTTCCCACTTCCGACACTAGCTTGTTGCCAAGGTTCGGGAGAATCCATCGATCCAGGCAATGCTGCCATCCATAGATCGTGGCGGGTTTCAGCGGCCTCCGTCTACGGGTAGAGAGTGACTCCATCCACCATTCGGCCTGCTGCCGAAATGTAGTACCGGGAACTGGGATCTGGTGAAACCCGTGCTTGGAATGGGCACCTGCGCGCTCGATGTATTCACGCAATCGCAGGCGCGCTGCCCATTGGGTCGCACACAGGCCGAGCGCAATCGTTCTACGCTTCCTTTCCCCACCGCGGACGTCAATCCAAAAGCGGCCGTACGCCGACGATCGCGGATTCCACTTGCCCTGCTGATGAGCCTGGTACACGTTGCCCTGCTGTCCCGTTGTGTTTAACAAACATGTCCTCTCAATCTTGATTGGTGGTGTTGAGTCTCAGACACAGCTTCTCGACATGGTGGGTTCGCGTCGGCTTAACTGCAACTCTCCCACAATCCATATGGGAAGCGTTACCGGTGATCCCCACGGAATCGCCTGAAAGCGACATTACAGCAACTTCCCGCATCCGGACATCTGGCTCGTTTCCCTGATTCACATTGACGAGTACGGCGTTACTCAGGCACTTGAAAGACGTCAGCGTCTTCAGGACCAAGAGCTTCCGCTCCAAATCGTCTCAAGCGTACAAATCTTGCCGCCCTGTGACCGATCTCTCGTGAGTCGCGGTGTCCCTCCCGCTTTAAGAGGTAACTTTTGAGAGTTCGGGCTTTCAGGCAGAGTTGCGCCCGCCTAGCTCCCAGCGTCAAAATAGTACGTGACTACCCCGTCCAAGCTGGGCCCCGCTGTATTGACCGCATTTGGGCTTCCTTTTTTGGGGATGGGGCTCTTTGCCGCGTTCACTTTTCTGGGTGCCGCAAATCAGCCTCTCGCTGAAAGAATTGGCGCGGCCGTATTTGCCTCCGTATTCGCCATCATCGGCGCGGGCCTGATCTTCGGTTCCCTCTACGGCTACTCTCGCCAGAAAAAGCAATCGGAGGTCGAACTCGCCAATCCCAGCTCGCCGTGGCTCTGGCGGAAGGATTGGGCCGCTGCCCGCGTCGAGAGCAAGAACAAAACGAGCGCGATTGGCTGGTGGGTCGCGGCGACACTTGTGAACATGCTTTCCCTGCCGGTTTCCCTGGGCGCTATTTCCCAGGGCCTAACAACGCAGGACCCCAAACTCATTGTCCCGGCCGCGTTCGAAGCCGTCGGGCTGATCGTGCTCTTTGCCGCCGTTCGCGCAACGATTCGCTTCGAGCGCTTCGGCCGGACCTACCTCGAGATGGCGTCGCTGCCTTTCTCTCCGGGAAGCCGGCTGGCCGGGTCGATTCACGTTCAGCTCGATGCCGACGCGGCCCGTGGCGTTGACCTCAGCTTGTCGTGCATTCGCCGCGTGGTCATCGGTTCCGGACACGACAGCTCGGTGCAGCAGGTTCCGCTGTGGGAAGACTCCAAAAGCCTTTCGGCCGCGGCGTTGAACCGCGATCCGCTCGGCACCTTAATTCCCGTCGAGTTTGCCCTCCCCGCCGACACCTTCCAGACCAGTCACGACAATCAAAGAGATCAAGTGCTCTGGATGCTCAAGGTCAAGGCCGACGTACCCGGGGTCAATTATTCGGATGAGTTCGAGTTGCCTGTCTTTCGCACCTCATCATCACCCTCGGCTGCGGCCACTTTCGCCGGCCGCACGCAGATCGCAAGTTTCGCGCAAACTACGACGACGCCGAGCGAAGTATCCGCCGAGGTTTCCGAACCACCGCACCATCGAGTCTTCGTCACCGAGTCCCCTGACGGTCTGCAATTTCACTTCTCGGCCGGACGCAACGTCGAACGCACGGTTCTGGTCGTGAGCCTCGCGGCTGCTATCTCCGCGCTTTTCTTCGAGATGTTCCGCGTACAACCCGAGCCTCCCAAGTTTGCCTTCGCGGTGGTTGGCTTGCTGGATTTTTTCCTGATCCTCGCGGTCATTCGCTCAGCGCTCTCCGCTACACGAATCGTCGCTGGAAACGGCGTGATCTCGTGGCGGCGCTCCGTTCTTGGAATTGGCAAGACGCACGAAATGCAGATTTCGGATGTTGACTCGATTCTCGCCTCAACCAGTATTCAGCAGGGTAGCTCTACGCTCTATTCAGTGACTCTCAAAAGCAAGTCCGGGAAGAAGTACACCCTGGTGGACGACATCGAGAGCCGCCAGGAAGCGCGGTGGGTAGTCTGGCAGATTGAAACGCGAGCGGGCTTAAGCTTGAACACTCAAGTTGAAATCAACAACTCCATCTATGGCCCGCCACCACCGCCCGACGGCTCTTCGTTCTCGGCTGGCGGCGTCCGCGCAACTGGCAGCGCCAGCAAGAATTGGTCGCAGGCAGTCGGCGCAATCTTCTTCGTTGGCTGGCTAGGCTTTATTGGTTACATGATGCTGCGCATGCCCCGTATGCGCGGGACCAGATCGGCCGGCAGCGTCGGATCTACTCGCACAGGTTCAGTGACCGGCGGCGCGCGACCTTTCGTGCGCACCACTGCGATGAAGCAAGCGTCGCTCGCCGAGGTTCTCACATGGCCGCAGCAGCAGCAAGCCGAAGAACTCATGGCACGCGCCGTCGAACACGATAGCGCCGCGGCACAAGCCATCTCAGAACGCGCAACTACTTGGGTCGGGCATATCCAGTCAAACAGCAATCTTCAGCAACTCGAAAATCGGGGACGCTATTCGAGCGATCTACGCGTGCGCCGCGCGGACGCCGATCTGGAACTCACGCTTTACGGCTGGTCAAAGACTCCGAATTCCGTTGACCTGCTGATGGGCCTCGCGAAATCGGACGTGGCATCTCGCCCGGGCGCGCTCTACTGCCTGGGAATCCTCGCGGGCGATGGTGTCGCACCCGAGCGCGCCCATCAGTTCCTTCTCGATTACGCGCGGAACAATTCTGACCCCACTGCGCGCCAGTGGGCCACCGACGGTATGAGCTTTGTGGGCACCGACGAGGCCCTCGACGAACTCTTCCAGATTTTCACTCAGGATCCCTCGTTTGCCGTCCGCGATCGCGCAGGATGCAGCATTTCCGACTGCGGAATTTTTGAGCGTAAGCAGCGCTTCCGTTTTGTTCCGAGTCTCATTGACCTGGTTTCCGATCCTCACGCGAATCCTCAGATGCGCAACTGGTCCTTCATGGCTTTGCGGGAAATCACCGACGAGAATCTTCCCGCGGATGCCGTCGCCTGGCGGAATTGGTACAAGGACAAGGGCGACGCCAAGCGCGCTCAATTTACAGCTCTTGACTGGTGGCAGGTTCACGGCGATAACTGACCAAAACACCGATATAGTCTGCGGAACCGACTACCGAAGCGCATCCGATACAAACGTAACTCCCGTGTAGTCGAAATCGGAAACTTGAAATCCACACATGAACGGTTGATGCCATAACGACGCCGGCCTC
>Ga0185299_10006968_pt1 | contig 11790 bp, 15 predicted proteins | sample PaiPotPPA55metaG_FD_128002 | JGI IMG/M metagenome (GOLD analysis project Ga0185299, IMG submission 128002) | Iron sulfur acid spring bacterial and archeal communities from Banff, Canada, to study Microbial Dark Matter (Phase II) - Paint Pots PPA... ...
ATCGAACGTGCGGGAGGACAAGCTCTACCCGATCCTGGAAGAGCTGAAGCTGGTCCAACCCGGCGTTGGAATGCACGCGTTTCGAAGGGGACGGATTTCGCATCTCGTGTATTCCGGGGTAAGCCGTCAAGTCATTCGAGATTGGTGTGGACACTCTTCGGACACGATGATCGACCACTATACGAAGCTGTTGCGTCAGCACCACGCGCCTGAAATGGCCAAGTTGAAACCGTTGTTGGAGCCCAGTTGGACCCCAACTGACAGAGAGGAGACTAGCACCAGTTCGCAAGTTGTTGTAAATTAAAAGTCTACTTGCCCGTTCCCCGGTAGCTCAACGGTAGAGCATTCGGCTGTTAACCGAAGGGTTGCTAGTTCGAATCTAGCCCGGGGAGCCAACTTCTCGTTCTTCTTCAATCAGTTACAGACGGCGATTTTCACCTCCTCCAGTTTTGGGGGCTGACTGTCACGAAAATGTAACGCTGCTCGCTTTCCGTACAGCCGCTTGTTCGTTTTATCCATTGCATTGCGAACCTGATCGGCCATTCCTAACTGGTAATGACGCTTGGTCTCCGGACTGGTATGGCGCATGGCGCGCTGCACAACAGCATCCGGTGCAACTTCACTGAGACGAGTGCAAAAAACGTGACGTAAGTTGTAAATCGGAAACGCTCTCACGCCCGCTCGTTTCAATGTTGTTTTCCAAACGGTTTTTACCGTCGAGATGGGCCGGTTGGGTAGAACCGGGCTCGGGAAGACGTACTCGCTCTGTGAAGCTGCTTCTTTTTTCCACGCCTGCAAGACGTCACAAGCGTACTCGGACAAAGGAATCGGCTCCGCTGAACCGGGAGTTTTCACGTTGTTGGTAAAGCGAATTAGCTTTCCTTCTAAATCCACTTGAGACCAGCGCAGCGAAAAGCCCTCGCTGTATGTTCTTCCTCCGGTCTGGGCAAGAAGAATGATCGCGACGCGAAGATAGACAGGCGCTGCGTCAAGAATTCGCCGTTCCTCTTCGAGCGAAAGCATCCTCCGTGTGGGCCTTTCGCGAAGCTCATTGAAGTGCTTGACCTCCGCAGCGGGGTTTTCTGCGATGTACCTGCGCTTGGTGGCAAAGTCCAGCATGCACTTCAAACATTCGAGCTCGCGATTGACCGTCGCTCCTTTGACCGTCTGTTTGGGGTTGTGTTTTGATGGCTGTTGCCGGCGTTCGTCGCGGTATGCCTCGACCATCGCAACCGTTATGGAGTCGAGTTTGCGATCACCGAAAAACAGCTTCAGATTGTTGAGATACGAACGGTGGCCCTTGACGGTGTTTTCCGCTAGCCCGGCAAAGTGTGAACGTTCGAACTCTTCGCACAACAGTCCGAACCTGATGCGTTCGCCGGGCCATCCGACCTTGAACAGCCCCATCGCGATCTCGCCTTCCCTTCGCTTCCAGATCTTCTTGGCGAGTTCTTTGCTGGTCGTCTTGGTCGATTCAAAGTACCGCTCTTCGTTCATTGTGTATGTCATCCACCAGAAGCGTGAAGCATGTCTCTGATAGAGTCCCATCAGCGCTCCTCTGATTTCCCGGAGCGGGGCGCCGACCGAATTATACCGCGCTCGGCGTGAAAGGGGCGCGCGGGTCGCACGTGGCGGGTTTTGAATTCATCGAGGCTCGACAGCCGATACTGGAGTCGCCCGCAGAACTTTCGCGACTCGATTTCATGATGTTCGGAATAGCGATAGAGAGTGCTGCGGCCGACGCCAATATATTCAGCGGCCGCGGCGTGTTCAAGCCAAGGGTCAACGATTTCGAGAAAGGACTTTCGGGGGCCAATCGGGAGAATAAGTGGTTCTTGAGTTGAGAGCGTTCCCAAGAGTTTCTGCAGCGCTTCCAGGACCGGTCCCTCGGTGGTGGGAATAACAAGGATGTACGCGCAGACCGGTGAGTCGCTGGCGGTTTGCTTGGATCGGTCTCTGGTGTCCGGAAGGTTGGTAGCCGTTTCCATCGTTCCCTCACAGTCTTGTTCGGTCAGGTTCAATCCCCTCGAAACCCGGAGAGCGCGACGAAGGATTTAGGCCGGGCGCTGCAATGGTTTCCTCAGAAACAGGTTGGCGTCGGAACAGTTCTGCGTGTGCCTTGGTGACCGTGAGCCGAGCGTAGTAGTCCGGATCGGCCTTGTCCTGTGCGCGATAGTCGGCGATTTTCCGGATCACTTCCTCCGGGGTGTCGCCGCGCGCAAGTGCGCGTTTAGCGTAAGCCCAATCTGCTTCGGATTGACTCCGGTGTCCGGGTGGCATTCTTCGTGAGAGTTCATGGCCGTCGCCGCGCTGGCGAGGCGTATCCGGGGAGTCCTCAGGCAGCGCGAAATCGCGAAGATGGTAAATCTGGTCCGTTTCCTGAATCGCGCGCACGAGGAATTGCTCGTTGTATTTCCGGTTTTTGAAGCCGGGTACGCGCAGTACGCGGGAGACATCCGTCGCGGCGACGTCACCCCGGAATTCTGTTGCTAGCGCGCGGAGAAGGGATTCGGCTCGGTCTTGGTCGAAGCCCTCCACGCGCCAGATCACCTGGTTTTTTTCGAGAGACGTATCCAGGATGAAATTTGGTGTGGGAATATCGCCCGATGTTCGTATGGCATGCAGAGACGCGGTGGCATGTTCATCGAGGTCAAGATAGACATGGCGGATCTGGCGGATGTTCTCCTTCGTTCGGTTGTAGCAGTGGTCTTTGATGGGATTCATCCCAAGAAAAATGTCAGCGCCGCCCTCGTTCTGTTCGATGAGCCAGTATAGAAACGGCGGACTTGCGATTGCCTCTGCCGTGAGGATGCGTTGCAGGGTTTGCCCGCGAACACGGTTCAGGAGAAGAACCGCGACCCGGTCCTCGGGCGAAAAGAGCGCGAGGACGTATTCCGAAGCGGAAAGCATGCGTGGAGAAAATGGCCCAGGTTGTTTCATGTATTTTCTCGCGGCGCGACGTAGATCGCGCAGAAGTCGAACAGGTCCGCGTCGGGATCGTAGCTCTTGATTTCGAGCACCTCGGAGACGAAACGGCGTCCCGGGCGCCGCTCGATTTGTACAACGACGTTCAGCGAATCACCGATGTTGTTTTTAATGGCGCGGTACGGCAATTCGACGCCGCTCTGCAAGACGCAGCTCGTAAATCGTGCGAGTCCCTGTTTTGCGGAACTCGCGTGGATTGTGGAGAGAGTCCCGGAATGGCCGGTGTTTAAGAGTTGCAGAAGATCGAACGCTTCGCCGGCCCGGATTTCCCCCAAGAGAATTCGGTCCGGGCGGTGGCGGAGGGCGGCTTTGAGGAGATCGCGAATTGAGACGGCGGGCGTGCCGTTCTGTTCCCGGCGTGCCTCAAAACGGACAAGATTCGTATGGGCCAGCTGGATTTCCGCGGTGTCCTCGATGAGAAGGATGCGTTCGTCCGGTGGGATGAATTTTCCGAGCGCCGTCAATAATGTTGTTTTGCCGGTCCCGGTACCACCGCTCAATAAAATATTGCGACGTTGAAGCAGATAATCCTCCAATCGATTGGCGAGGCTGCGGTCGAGCGTCCCGCCGCGAATGAGGTCTTCAATTTCGAAGTGGCGAGTATTGAACTTCCGGATGGTCAGGGTAACGCCATTCAGACTGCAGGGAGGAATGACCGCCGCTACGCGGCTCCCATCCGGCAGGCGCGAATCGAGAATCGGTTTCGCCTCGGAAATGTCGTCGCCTAGTCGGCGTGCGATATTCTTCACCGCGACCATGAGGGACCGTTCACCAAGAGCGATGCCGGGGACGTACTGAAGAAATCCATTCCGCTCAATGAAGACGCGGTCCGCACCGTTGACCATAACTTCACTGACAGTGTCATCCAGGATGAGGTGTTCGATCGGTTTCAGAAACGGAAGAATCGTTTCAAAGCCATACATTAGAGGGCTCCTTCCTCGAGCTGCTGGAAGTACGACTTGTTGGGATCGTTGTAGTAAGGCTTGAGATAGCAAAACGACGGCGGGATCGGATTCAAGCCGTCGTACGCGATGGTCACGGACTGGGCGTTGCGCAGTTCGGTGAAGGTCTTCATGTCGAAGCGATAATCCGTCTGCGTGTTGTAGCTTTTTGATGCAGTGATATTGGCGCGGTGGGACAGTGCATTTCCTGTCAGCAAACTTACGTGGGCATCGTGCCCACTCTCTGACAGGTTGTAGCTGACTTTCAGCCGGTCTTCCCGCCCGCACAGTTCGCTCGCGGTCTTGGCCGAAAAGTCATCAGAAAGGGTAAGGAAGATTTTCGTTCGAAACGTCTGAAATAATGTTCGCCAACTGTCTCCCGGCAGGGCCGATCGGAGCGAACTGATGCTCTGGGTGGCGACGATGGGAATGCACTTCGGCTGGCGGGAGAGGCTGAAAAACTTTTCATCACCGGTTGGGTCGCTTTCGCCCACGGTCGCGAAGTGCTGGTATTCGTCGCACAGAAACAGAACTTGCCTGAAATGCTTGTCGGGATTCGCCTCGATCTGCGGCACGCGGCTCAGAACCGCGCGTTCGAAATCGAGTTTCATCATCACACCGATGGCTTTGGCCAGTCCGGGGTTCATGCCGATGGGGAAATTGAGCGCACAGACTTTGCCGGTTTCGATCAGCCAGGAGAATGATGGCAGCGGTTTGCCGTATTGGTTTCCCGTATTCTTTTGTGGATCATAGCACTCCCGTTTCGGGCAGAAGACGCGCTTCACTTTGGGACTGTCATCGAAGAGGGAAAGAAAGACAGAAATACCCTCGACGATCGAGGAGCGGAGCTTCGGTTCAATCCTCCGCCAGTCCTCCGTAAACCAGCGCTTGACGGCTTGCAGCTGTGCGAGCTTTTCGGGATCGGCATATGCCGGGTCCAGGACGCTTCGCGGCTCGAAGGGAATTCCCCTCGTTCGCAGCAACTCGCGCAATTCGGGCGTGGCCTTGGCGACGTAGCAGTTCTCGTTCATCCGGTGCTGGAATCCTAAGCCCGCCAGATCCGCTGCGCGCTCGCCGAAGAGCTGCGTGGTTACGGCGACAAAGTGCCGGCCCATGACGATCTCCTCGGCCTCTTGGATTCGTTGTTCGAGGAGGGGCGGTGAAATGGCGCATTCGTAGACGTCGAAAAGGGTGACGTAATCGTAGGCGACCTTATGAAGAAGGATAATGAACTTGACCAGATTGGTGTAAGCCTGCTGCCAGAAGGGTTCTTTTCCGCGACCGAATAGATTGTTCAATAGAGATGCGATGTTGAAGGCCAGCGCGTAGGCATCCAAGTCGTTGTGAAGAGGGTTGTAGCGGAATTCGGAGTCGAGACTGATTTCGACGTAATCTTCGCCCCGTCCATGGCGCTCCAGGATCCCTTTCACTTTTTTGCAAAAGTCACCCTTCACTTCCAGAATTAAACCGCCAATGCGCCGCGCCGGGTCGCCTGACTTGTAGGCCAGAATTTGCTCGGCATAAGGGAACATGCAGCACGAAGTTTTTCCGCTTCCCACGGCGCCCAAGATAGCGATGCCGGTGAACAATCCGCGCTCTGGGACGACGAGCCACCTCGGGGTTTCCGATGGGCCCGGACGGCGGGGATCATGTACTTCGCCCAGGACGACAAACAGATCGTTTCGCTTCTCGGGTTGCGGGTAAGGTGGAAGCCGCCCGGCCACAACGCGATGACGAAACTTTAGAGTACCGATATAGAGACCTGACAGGACTCCGAGATAGGCCATGTAGGGTGTGGTGAAGAGGACCACATTGTAGAGATAGCGGAAGCTCAAGAAGGCATGCGGCGCTCTTGTTGCAATGACCCGCAAGAATAGCTGGTCTTCAGGGAACGGCCGCGCATAGAAAATCACCGTCCCCGTTGCCATAGCGAGCACGGCGGCAACGAAGTGCCGTGATGCGAGAAGCCGACGCATCATGATTTCTCGGGCTCCTCGGCCGGAGGTCGAGACGCTCCGTCGCCGCGGGCTCTGCGCAGGTCGCGCCACTTGCGGTAGTCCTGGTCTCGCCAGAGGGTCTTCTTCAAGACGGAATTGACAACGTGATCCGGACTGCTTTCGATGAATAGTGCGTAGTCGTCCAGAAGCGCACTCACGGGCTCTTCCATCCGCACTTCTCGCGTGAGGATGGCTGGTGCTTTCTTGATGATGGACATCGTTGTCTCCTTCGCGACGAATTACCAGGATTCGTTCTGTAGCGGTGGAAACACTACTGGCACCGGCCACGGTGGCCGAAGGCGGGAGCGACCCCAAAAACTTTTTGGGCGGCCGAAGGCCGAAAAAGTGGGGTCGCTCCCGCCCGATTTGGTAGCTTTTCCACCGCTGCTTTTGAGTTTCGTGTCAGACATCTCTGTCTGTTTCCAGGACATGCCGGGCCACAAGGTGAAGACCTTGGTACAGGGGGATTTGCAGAGTGTCATATTTACGTTCTTCACCGGTTTGCCTCGGTTTCCCCGCCGGAAGTGCCGATCGCATCGAGAATCTGCGCATCGAAGTGCGCGACGTGCTCTTTGTCGCTTCCGCGCAGGTCCTCACGGATTTCCGCGTCGCCCAAACGTCCGACCTTCCACGCGCGATAGAAATGTTCGAATCGCGCCCCCGCAAACCGTTCCTTGGCGAGATTCCGGAAGATCAAGTCTCCTTCCGTTAGCGTCGTGTACTTTGCTAAATCCCAGGCTTTGCGAACCGCGAAATACCGCAAGAGATCCTCGGCGGGATTCGATTGGAGAGGAATCGTGACGAGATCGCGGAAGAGTTCCGAGGCCTTGTCGAAAAACGCATCCGCGCGCGCCAGGAAAAGAAACCGAAACTCCGAAAGTTCACGAAACAGCGGTAGATACACCTGCAAGTGATGCACAAAACCGACGAGGTTCGCTTCGGCTCCCTGCAGGTAGGTGAACGTGACGATCGGTAACGTGGAACACGTCGCAGGAAAGAACATCGGAAAGCGGTCGACGAAATAACGAACGGTCGGGGTCACCGTGTGTCGCCCGCTGTAGGTTTTGGAGGGCAGATGGTGTTTGGGCAACTGCAACTCCGCACAAAAATACGCGACTTTGTCGGGCTCCGTTTCGAGATAGTGGAGATCGAGATTCCCGAGCACAAAGTCGAACATCGCGATACGGCTGTGGATGTATGCGAGTTCGTGCTCGCGGCGGTTGCGGAGGTTCTCCCTGCCAATCTGGCGGTACACCCTCCGCGAGAAGAGATGGTAAGCGGTGCCACCTTTGGCGAAGCGATACGTTCGGGCGTGTTGGTTGGCCTGCAATTTGTTCCAGAAAAGCGTCGTTCGCTTGCCCCACGACGCTCCGGTAAAACCCAGAAATTGGCGCGCGACAAAGTATCCGGAATGAGTGGCGACGAGGTACAGAAACCGTGATTCGTCTTCGGTATAACCGAGGGATTGGAGCGCGTCGATCTGTGTTCGCGGGATATTCATAGAGATAGGATTTGTGCTGTGATTTCGCTTGCGTCGAGAACTCGCCGCAGACGCGAAGCATCTTCGCGACGCGCATACAGAGAAAAACCCGCCTTCGCTTTTGCCGCGAGTGCACCGGGCCGGTAGTTGCGAGTTGCGAGTTCCAGGTCGACGTGCAATCGTTCCCTTTCGGCCGTGTCGTATTCGACCCGCAGGTCGGGCACGGGAATCTTGCCGTTGACGACAGCCAGTCCGTGCCGCTCGGCGATCTGTTCCAGAGCTTCCGGGGAGCGCCCCGCTTCGTGAAGAGCTGCGAGATCGCGATTCAGGCTCCGTTTCAGCTCGTAGTCGAGGACCACGCGGGTTGGACGGCCACCTGCCGACTCGATCCGTTCGACCTGCGCTTGATACAGGCGGTAGAGGTCCGCATCGTGCTGTGCTTCGCGAGGCTTCACAAACCCGTGATAGATCGCTTGCTCGTCCGGAACGCACCCCGATTTGCTGAGTAGCCGGGAAGCTTGCTTCGTTAGGGTCAGCAGCCGATAGGTTCCGTTTCCTCTACCGGCAATCGATTTTTCTGAGAGCAGCGACTGTTGCTTCAGGCGGCGGATTTCGCGTTCCATGCGCGCTGCGTCGCCGCCATAGCTGGCACGAGCGAGATCGGGAGCGGCGATGACGCGGAATGTTCCCACCTCTGCCAGCGTTTGCAGCTCCGAGTCACGAAGGAAGTAGGCGCGGTCCCCAGCATATTGCGCACGCGGTGAATCGAGAGCCTCCGGCATTCGCCGAGTTCTGTCGGAGCGGTCGAGGGATCGGGGATGTTCGGTACTAATCGCCGGCTGCTGAAAACGTTGCGGTTTTGTTAGGGCTTGGGTGTCGAGAGGACTCCTGTTGCCTCGAGCGGCCGCGTCGCGCTCCTCGCGGGGGTCGAATGAAAAAGTGTCACGAGACATGGCGCGGCGCCTCCTGGTCATCTTCGGGCGCTGGCATTTCAACTTGACGGACCTGGAACTGGCGGTCGAGGTGTGAGAGTTTGCGCCCAGTGTCCTTGAGGAAGAACTTCCGTTGCAGCAGAAGCGCTGCGCCGAAGACGTTCAAGAAGAGCACGACAAACGCGACCAGAAGCGTCGGTCCGTAGGAGTGAATCAGAACGCCCCTGTAGGGAGCCATGAATTTCAACTGATCGAGGAGCCAGAATCCGTAGCCCAGCAATATGGCGATGGTTAACATCAGGGCGTTCGGGATCATCGTGAATTTCGCAGTTCGAGTAAGGTTTCTCCAACAAAGGTTTTCTGCCTCTGGAAGCGGGCCGAAAGTGGGGCGAAAAGGAGGCCCTCGTGAGGCGCGCCGTTTGTTCCAGTGGCTGAAATCCCTGGGTTGGGATGTGGCCGTCGAGAGGAGTAAAGCTCCGGCGTCAGGTCGGCGCTGGCGTGCCGAGGTTGGGCCGACGTTGCCCCGCGTCGGCCCGCGACCTCTTCGGTTTGCGTGTGGACTGCGATTTTCATTTGAACGCCTGGTCTTCGCGGAAATACGTGATGGTCATTCCGAGCGGATTGATCGGAATTAATTCGTTCGGGACCTGGGATTTGAAAAGGAAGACAAAGTTCGCGGTATATAGGTCGCGTTTCAGCTCGCTGTGGTCGGCGGGCGAGTAATAGACCATGTAGAAGTCCACACGCGCGCGGAAGGGCGGAGTCTGCATCTCTTCGAGGGCGACTTTCTTGACGTCCACATCGATCTCGGGGGCCGCACTGTTGGTGATGAATTTCTTGATGATGTCGTCCTTGCGGTAGGCATCGAGAATGCCGTTAGCGAGCTTGCCGTCGAGGAAGTACAAGGACTTCGAGAAGTCATCCTGAATCGTGTAGCGGTTGCGTCGGTAGTAGAGGGCGCAAAACTGGGACAAGAAATATTTTGCCTCGGCATCCTGGGGCTTGTATTCGAGGTTGTGATAGTTGATGGCTTCGGCGCGGCCCAGATCGTCGATGCGGATTACGAGCGGGCGAAAGTTCTGGAAGGTTCGGATGGTCCTGAGGTCGATGAGCGCGAGCGCCACACAAACGACTGAAAGCAGCGCGAGGGCAATCTTGAGATAGGTATTTGTCACCATGGGATCCCCGTACTGTTCGAGGTAGAGCCGTTTGGCGTCGTGGAATGCGGCATCGCGATCCATCACATCACCCTGTTGAGAACGGCAGCGGGCGCGTCGAGCAGTCCAGCGGAAGATCCTCCGGCGGTGCCACTGAAGATATGGTTCGTCAGGGAGGGGATTTTGAGGAGGACGTAGATCGACGCGAGAAACGTAATAAAGAGGACAGGAAACCAGCCAATCAATTGCACGGTCGAAAGCGTTCCCGCGGGCGGGAGGCGCAAGGCGCCAAGCATGAGATTTCCGATGATATAGACCACCGCTGCGGCGATGACTTGGTAGAACGCATATTGAATGAAGCACCGAAACCAGCCCCAGAAGAGCCACTCCATCTTCGGGACGATAAAGAACGGAATGAAAACGGGTCCCACCAACACGCACACCGCAGTCGCGATGAATCCGTAGGCGATAACCACAATCGCGATCGCCTGCGCTGCTGCGAGCAGGATGGTCACAACGACGTAGATGGCGGTCCCGAGAATATCTCCCCAACTGGGAGAGTCCATGCGCGATTCGAAGTCGGCAACCTGCGAGACCACCGTTTGGAGCTGGGCCTGATCGATTTGGGTCGAGAGAAACTGCGCTTCGTTGGTGACCAGATTGTGAAAGCTGACTCCAACGCCGGGGATCGGCGTGCTGTAGTAATTGACCATCGCGAAGCCAAAGCTGATGGTCAGCAGCAGACTTGCAAAATGATCGAACTGGAATGAAGGTCTGCCGCTGGCGGAGGCGAGCGCAGACTTGATTCCAAACCAGGCCACGAGGATCGTGGCGAATGAGCGAAAAAGATTCTGGCCCATGGTGTCGAAGAAGCCGAGGTTCTGGGTGAGCAAATTGTTGATCGCCTGAAAGATGTACTGGAGGAAATCGGTTTGCATTGCCGTCAGCTCCCTCGACGCCTGGGCGTCCGTATCCACACGCTTACGGCATGCGGAAGTTTTGAAGTGAATTCGTGATAGTGCCGGTGACTTGCGCCATGTTGTCGGCGACGGCGGCTTGGCGACCGATGTCTGTATTGATGGCATTCGCCGCAACATCGCGCTGTTGTTTGGCAAGGATGGTCTGTTGCTCTAAAAGCGAGGCCAAGAGTTTGTTCGAGTCCTGGACCGTGCGGAGAGTCAAAACGCCAGCCGCATTGATCTTGTTCAGGACAGAGACTTCGCTATTGAGACCGGAGTCGCCCGAAAAAGAATCTTGTTCGAGGTTTCCGATTTGCGTCTGGACGTTGTCGGCGGTTCCGCGGATCGCACCGATGGTGGCCATCGCGTTCATGTTTGCGCCATCGGCAAGCTCGATGGATGCATATTGGGACTGCACGCGTCCGAGTTCTAAGGGGTCCATTCCCGACAGTTCATAGGGGTTGTACTGCGAGAGTTGGGTCGTGGAATTGTGGTAGCCGGTGTTTATGTTGGGAAGCACGCCGGTGTTGATGCCGTTAATCCACGAGACGGTATTCCCGAAGGTGTTGAGTGAAGTCACGTTTCGCCACTGGGAGAACAACGCGCGGTAGCGAGCAGGCATGTTCTTCACGAACTGCGCCATCTGCAGAGCGAGATTGAGTTGTCCGGTGATTTTTGCGTAGCTTTTCTGGAGTTGAAGAAGGTGCTGCTGGAGTTGATAGTACCGAAGTAAGGCGTTGTGGTAATTCGTCGGGTCGTACACGACGCCGCTCCCAAATTGGGCTGTGGCAGTGCCCACTCCCAATCCCAACACGAGGAAGCAAATCAGAATTTTTCTTTTCATGGGACTCATCTCCTTGTGCGCCGGTTAAAACCGGCGAGGTGTAGTGAATGAAAGAGTCATACGAAAGTGGAATAGCGACCCACATCGGCCTCGAGTCATGCGGAGCTGCTCGCGAGGGCGGCGTCGAAGCGTTGACAGGGGAACGTGCGGGCCGGGTATTCAGCCGCGTAAAACAACTTCGGGACGCCGACGCTGTAAGGAGAAGCGGAAGGCCCCATCGGGTGCACCGATATCGCGAGGTGTGCCAGAGTCCCGCGCGGTCAGAGACCCCGTGCACGTACGCAGACACCTCGCTCGGGAACCGGGAGATCCCATGTTCGCCCAAGGCAGCAGTTGCCTTGGGACGCGTCGGGAAGTCTAAGGACGTACGCCGATGACGAACGGACCTGGGAAGTCGGACAGACCAGTAGTACCTGAGAAGTCTTCGAACAAAGCCGGGCAACCGGTGGCGGAGGAGATGGAGGGAAGTGGCCTGGCCAAAGGGAACCTGCCACA
>Ga0185299_10006971_pt1 | contig 11788 bp, 12 predicted proteins | sample PaiPotPPA55metaG_FD_128002 | JGI IMG/M metagenome (GOLD analysis project Ga0185299, IMG submission 128002) | Iron sulfur acid spring bacterial and archeal communities from Banff, Canada, to study Microbial Dark Matter (Phase II) - Paint Pots PPA... ...
CCATAGCGCTCGCCGGGCGACACCGGATTCGCTGGATCGTTCTCAGCGCCGATGACGGTGATGGCGTTTGCCGGGCAGGCCACCGCGCACAGCTCGCAACCGATGCAGCGCTCGAGCCCGTCATCGTATTTGCGCAGCTCATGCACGCCGCGGAAGCGCTCAGCGTGCGGGAACGGCTGCTTCGGATAGTCAACGGTGGCTTTCTTTGTCCACAAGTACTTCATCGTTGTGAACATCCCAATGATCAGTCCCTTAATGGCGTTGAAGAAAAACTTCATTGTAGCCGATTCACCGATTTCCGATCGTCGCAACGACGCCCGCGACGATCAAAACGCACGCGACTGATGTGGGCAATAAGAACTTCCAGCCAAACGACATAAGGCGGTCGTAGCGCAAACGCGGCAACGTGGCGCGCCACCAGATCATCATGAAGAGCAAGGCGCCGACTTTGGCAAGGAACCAGACAACGGACAACAGCGGGAACTGCTTGATCAGCGGCCCATCGCCGCCGCCTAAGAAGAGGAGCGCGCGCACCGCGCACACCGTGATCATGTTGACGTACTCGGCAACGAAGAACGTGCCGAAGCGTAAGCTCGAATACTCCGTGTGAAAGCCGGCGACGAGCTCGGTTTCCGCCTCAGGCAGATCGAACGGTGCGCGATTTGTCTCGGCCATCGCCGTAATGCCGAAGATGATGAACGGTATGAAGAGCGGGATGATATACCAAAAGTGGTGCGCGGATTGCGCGGCCACGATGCCGGTGAGGCTCGTTGTGCCGGCAAGAAGCACCACGGGAATAATCGACAGCCCCATCGCGAGCTCGTACGAGATCATCTGCGCGGTAGAGCGAACGCCCCCGAGCAGCGACCATTTCGATTGCGACGACCAGCCCCCGAGCGCGATGCCATAAACGCCGATTGCGCTTGCCGCCAGAATGAACAGGATGCCAACGTTCGGTGATGCGATGGCGATCGGCGTTCCGTCGGGCAGCCACCCGAACGGGATGACGGCGTAGGCGAGCAGGGCTGTGAGAACAGCCAGCGCCGGTGCTATCTTATAAATGAAGCGATCGGCGGTGGCCGGGGTCAGGTCTTCTTTTAGGACAAGCTTGATCGCATCGGCCGCAGGCTGCATGAGACCCCACGGTCCGCACCACGTAGGGCCCACTCGCAGCTGGAACCAGCCGAGCATTTTTCGCTCGAGCAGCATCAGATATGCAAACGCGGTGACGACGATGAAGGCCAACACGCCGGACTTGATCGCGACGATGAGAACCCAATCCGGGAAATGGCTCATGCTGAAACCTCGAGTGTAGCGAGCGACCTCACGTCGACCGTGACTTTGATTGCCGTCGCTATGCCGAAGCCCGAAGCATCGAGCAGCCGGTTGACGGGTGCCTCGGGCATGTCGGCGAGGACGAGCGCGGCGCCCGTTGGCACATGTGGTTCTACCAGAACATCTACCTCGATGTCCCCACCGCGACCGGCGAGGCAGACACGATCGCCTGGTGCGATTCCCAAGCGAGCAGCGTCGTCCGGACAAAAAATGGCAAACGGTTTGGGGCGCATTGCGGCTATGCCTGGATCGTGGGCCGCTGCGCCGCCGCCCGCGTACAGCCGCGGAACGGGGATAATAGTGAAGCGTTGGTGGGTTGCGTCGACCTGATCAACGGGTGACGGGGACGTCGCATCAACCTTAGGACGAGGCAGAGGTTCTTTTGAAGAGCGCGATGGTGCGGCGCGTAGCGCTTCGTGAAGCTCAGCAAAGAGCACCTCAACGTCGGCCGGCACCGCCAATGCCTTATTCAGCGCACTTGCAAGCGACGCAAGGATTCGTGCATCGCTCGCGACCTGCACCGGCGGTTCGACAGCCTGGAAGAACGCTTGCTGGCGTCCTTCGAGGTTTGTGACGTGCCCACGCTTTTCGGCGAAAGACGCAGCAGCGAACACGACGTCTGCAAGCGATGCTGTTTCGGTGAACACTTGATCAGCCACGGCGAGGAACGGCACGTTGCGCAGCGCGCGACGTACGAGCGCACCGTCCGGGTAGGTCAAGGCGGGGTTTGCGCCGGTGACAAAAAGCGCGTCGAGGCGCCCTTCTGCCGCCGCAACAAACATCTCGTGGGTTGTCATTCCCGGCCCTTCGAGCTCGCTGTATCCCGGAGCAAGATTGGGCACGCAACCGGCGGCCTCCGCGCCACGCGCGTTTCCCACCGCACCGACGACGAGAATGCCGACGGGATGATCGTAGTCATGCAGCCGGTCCATGAGGTGTTCGAGCGCCTCGATCGCGCCAGGATCGCGCCCGTTGTGAATGGCGATGATGCGCTCGGCATCGGCAAGTTCTTTGGCGATCTCGGCGACGAATCCGTCGCCGCGCTCTTCTTTGCCGTGGTGCACAACATCGGCAAGTTGCTCCATGAGTTCGGTGATCGCGCCGGGCGTATACTCAATATGCCGAAAGGGCACGGTAAAACCAGGTTTGTACGGGCCGACAAACAACAGCGTGGCATGACGGCGAGCGACGGCGCGTCGCAGGCGCAAATCTAAGATCGGCGCTTGCTCGGGCGTTATCGCTCCGAAGATGAGGACAAGCGAGGCATCGTCGATATCTTCAAGCCTCGCTCCGTGACGCGAGGGCGACGCATATCTCTGCTGGCTGACACGATAATCGATGTTGTTCGTGCCGAGCACCTCGCGTGCGAGCTGTTGCAGCGCGAACGCCTCTTCATCAGAAAGACGCCCGCCGCCAATGATCCCGACGCGCCCAGCGCGAGCCGCGGTCGATAACCGATCCGCTGTCAGCGCAATCGCTTCGTCGAACGAACCGGGTTTTAACTCACCGTCGCGCTTGATGAGCGGCTGGCGCAAGCGTGAGGGTTCGTAGAGATAGTTGAAGGTATAGCGGCCGCGGTCGCAGATCCAGCCGTCGTCCACGGCGGTGTTCTCGCGCGTGAAGGTGCGCATAATGCGGCCGAATCGTGAATCGATGCGGTAGTTGCAGCCGACCGAGCATTGCGTGCAAATAGAATCGGCGTGGCTGAGATCCCACGGGCGCGACCGGAAACGGTAGGCCTTGCTCGTCAGCGCGCCGACCGGACAGATCTCCGTCGTGTTGCCGGAGAAGTACGACGTGTATTCGCTGCCGTCAACGGTGGCGATGAGCGAGCTCACGCCACGCTCGACGACAACCAAATTGCGTTCTTGGGTGATCTCTGCATCGAAGCGCGTGCAACGCCGGCACAGAATGCAGCGCTCTTCGTCGAGCACAATGGTCGGGCCCAGGTCTACTGCTTTGGGTTTATGGAGCTTGGGCTCCGTCAAGCGGCTTGCCCCCGGGCCATAGCTCATCGTAAAATCTTGCAGGTCGCATTCGCCACCCTTGTCGCAGACGGGGCAGTCGAGCGGGTGATTGAGGAGCAAGAACTCGAGAACGCCGCGCCGGCCCTCCGCAACGCGCGACGACCCGGTGCGTACGACCATGCCCTCGGAGACCTGCGTGTTGCACGCGATTTGCAGCTTGGGCATCTTTTCGATTTCGACCAAGCAGATGCGGCACAAGCCCGCCGGGTCCATCTTCGGGTGGTAGCAATAGACCGGAATGTGAATGCCAAGATTCTTCGCCGCCTCGACGACGAGCGTTCCCTCGGGCACAGACACCGGCTGACCGTCGATCGTCAGATTCACCGTGCGACGAATGCCTTGTTTGCTCATGACGCTGCACCCGCGTGCACACGAGCAGGCCGAAACGGGCAGCCCGCCTCTTTCACGTGCGCGGCAAACTCTTCCGGAAAACGCTTCAGTACCGACGCGAGGAAGGGCATGATCGAATCTCCGAGCGGGCACAGATTCGTGCCGGTGATCGTATTGTTGATCGTGTTCAAGATTCGAATGTCGTTGTCGGACCCTTCCCCGGCCTCCAGGCGCGACACCATTCGCGCAACCCACTGGCCGCCTTCGCGGCACGGCGTGCACTGACCGCAGGATTCATGTTCGAAGAATCGTGCGAGCGTTTGCGACGCGCGCACCAAACATGTCGTATCGTCCATGACGACGAACCCGCCGGAGCCGAGCATCGTGCGTTTTGCCGCCAGCGAGTCGAAGTCAATGCCCGTATCGAGGTCTTCCTCGAAGATTGCAGCTGAGGAACCGCCGCCGGGCTGGATCGCTTTGAGGCGGCGGCCGGGAAAGAGGCCGCCCGCATATTCTTCGATCAACTCCCTCGCGGGAATGCCCATGGCAACCTCGTAGTTGCCGGGCCGGTTCACGTGTCCGCTCACACTGATGATTTTGGGCCCGGGGCATTTCTCGGGTCCGATGGAAGCAAACCACCGCGCGCCGCGTTCGACAATGTGCGGCACGCAACAAGCTGTCTCAACGTTATTGACGACCGTCGGCATGCCATACAAGCCGGCATTCGCCGGGAAGGGCGGCTTGAGTCGCGGCTCGCCCCTCTTGCCCTCAAGGGACTCGAGCATCGCCGTCTCTTCACCGCAGATGTAGGCGCCCGCGCCGCGGTGCACGATAATGTCCATCGAGAAATCCGTTCCGAGAATGCGCTTGCCCACATAACCTTGCAGTGCTGCGGCTTCGACGGCCCGGCGGAAGGTGCGATAGCCCTCCAAGAATTCACCGCGGATGTACATAAAGATTTGCGCGGCGTTGATCGCGTATGCCGAGATGAGCAGGCCTTCGATAATTTGGAAAGGCGTTTTTTCAAGGAGCATCCGATCCTTGAACGTTCCCGGTTCTGCTTCGTCTGAATTGCACACCAGATAGCGCGGACGTCCGTCCTTTGGCAGAAAACTCCACTTCTTGCCTGTCGGGAATCCCGCCCCGCCACGGCCGCGCAAGTTCGACCCGCTGACCTCGTTCATGACAGCCTCAGGCGTCATCTGGCGCAACGCTTTCTCAAGCGCGCCGAAGCCACCGAGCTGCTTGTAGGTTTCAATGTCGGTAAGATCGCGCTCGCCGATGCCGCGCATCAGCACGGGCTCAAATCGTGCCATCGTCTACTCCGCCGGCATGCTGACGGCAGGTTCGGATGCGCGCCACTCGTCCAGCAGGCGATCGAACTCTTGCGGTGTGACGTCGTAGTGAAATTCGAGGTTGTGCTGCAAGCAAGGCGCGCGATCGCAGGCTGCCAGGCACTCGACCTCTTCGTAATAGAAGCGCCCGTCGGGCGAGGCCTCGCCACTAGCCAGACCCAGCCGCTGGCGGACGTGCCGCTGGAGCTCGTCGGCTCCTCGCAGCATGCACGAAAGTGTGCGGCAGACCTGGATCTTGTGCGCGCCGGCCGGGCGCTTGAAAAGCAGCGTATAAAAGGAAGCGATTGACTCGGCTTCGGAGGGGGTAATGCCCGCCATCTCGGCTGCGTCCCGGATTGCCTGCTGTGTCACGTAGCCGTCTTGCGCTTGACAGTATTGCAAAAACGGGATGAGCGCCGACTTCGCCTGCGGGTAGCGCCTCGCAAGCTCCGAGGCGCGGCGTTCACGTTCGGGCGTCATCGGTCGACGTCTCCAAAAACGGGATCCATGCTGCCGATGATCGCGACGACGTCAGCGATGAGATTGCCCGGAGCGAGACGCTTGAGCGCTTGCGTGTGATAGAAAGAAGATGGACGCCAGCGCACGCGCCATGGTTTATTACCGCCTGCGCTCGTCACGTACATGCCCATCTCGCCGCGCGGGCCCTCAACAGATTGGTAAATGTGGCCCTCCGGCACGTTGAAGCCCGACGAGACGAGCTTAAAGTGGTGGATGAGCGCCTCCATGGAATGCTGGATCTCGGTTTTGGGAGGGGGCACGATCTTGCGGTCGTCGATGACGACCGGGCCGCCTGGGAATCGCTCGCGCGCCTGCTTGATGATGCGCCAAGACTGCACCATCTCGTCGAGGCGAACGACAAACCGCGCGTAGCAGTCTCCGGTAGTTTGCGTCGGTACGTCAAAATCATAGGTGTCATAGTCACAATATGGATGCGCGCGGCGCACGTCGTAGGCAATGCCTGTGGCTCGCAGCGGCGGTCCTGTCAGTCCCCAGTCAATGGCTTCCTGCTGGCCAATTTTCCCGATGCCGACAAGCCGGTCAACGATGATGACATTTTTCTCGACGATCGCGCGCATGTCGTTGAGGCGATCTGGGAAGCGCCCGATGAAGTCGTCAATCGTGTCCAAAAAACCCTTGGGCACGTCGATCGCCAAACCGCCGATGCGAAACCAAGATTGATGCATCCGCGCACCGGTGACGAATTCCATGATGGACAAAATGCGCTCGCGCATTTCGAACGCATAAAAGAAGATCGATTGAGCGCCGAGATCAAGGCAGTGCGTCCCGAGCCAGACCAAGTGGCTCGCGAGCCGGGTCAACTCGGTGAACATGACGCGCAGCACCCGCGCGCGCTCTGGGATTTGGCGGTCAATGTCGAGCAAACGCTCGGCGGCGAGCACGAGTCGGGTCAACTCGGTGAACATGACGCGCAGCACCCGCGCGCGCTCTGGGATTTGGCGGTCAATGTCGAGCAAACGCTCGGCGGCGAGCACGAAGCACAAACTATTTGACAAGGGTGCCAGGTAGTCTGCCCGATCGACGACCGTGATCGCCTGCTGCCAGAAAAGATTTTCTGCTTGCTTTTCAATGCCCGTGTGCAAGAAACCGATCTCGGGCTCCGCGCTGATCACCGTCTCTCCGTCGAGCTTGAGCATGACGCGCAGCACGCCGTGCGTGCTCGGGTGTTGGGGCCCCATGGAAAGTATGAGCGTGTCGCGGTCGTCGCCCGGCGTGAGCAGAAGGTCGGGATTGCTTTCGAGTGCGCGCAGATCGAGCGTCATGATTCTCTCAGCGGCGGCACGGAGCCGACGTGCCCACCGGCAGCGAAACGCCGCTCGAGTCCGCGCAGCGGGTAGTCCTTGCGCAGCGGGTGCCCTTTCCAATCGTCTGGATTGAGAATGCGTCGCAAGTCGGGATGCCCTGCGAAGAGCACGCCGAAGAGATCGAAGATTTCCCGCTCAGCCCAATTCGCGCTAGGCCAGACGTCCGACAGCGTCGGCACTACCGGTTCAGCATCGCTCGGGAACACTCGCAAGCGAAAACGTTTAAGCCCGAACAAGCGCCGCGGATCGCGCACGTCGCCCAGCGGGATAGCGGTCAAAATATAGGATATTTCGAAGCGAGGCGTCAGCGGATGGTGATCCGTGCCGCCGACGTCGAGCAGATGATTGAAGCCCGCTTCGCGCAGACGCGTGATGACGGCCAACAATCCGCCGGGACGCAACGCGATCTCATCCATGTCGTCTTCGGAGACTGCCTCGAGGAAATCCTCACCAGCAGCCTTCGTCAACTCCGGCACTAAGTCGGCTATCCCCGCGCGTTCGGGGTGTGGATTGACGATCTCAGGCATTCTCGGCGAGAACCTTCGTCTTGCTGCCGGCACGAATCTCGCGGCGCAGCTGCATGAGCGAGTAGATGAGCGCGTCGGGGCTAGGTGGACAACCCGGCACGTAAATGTCAATCGGCAAGAACGTGTCGGCCGGCGTAATCGCATAGTTGTCGAAAACACCGCCGGTCGACGCGCACGCTCCCATCGAGATTACCCACTTAGGATCGGGCATCTGTTCGTACAGCTGGCGAAGCACCGGCGCCATCTTGTTCGATACGCGACCCGAGACGATCATGAGATCCGACTGCCGCGGCGACGAGCGGAATACCTCAGCCCCAAAGCGCGCGGTGTCGTAGCGCGGCGAAACCATGCTCATCATCTCGATAGCGCAGCATGCAAGACCCATTGTCATCGGCCAGATGGCTGACGACTGTGCCCAGGTGAGAAATTCGTCAAGCTTCGTAACGACGAAGGGCTGGTGCTCGTTTAGCGCCATGAGAAGCCGCCTTTCTTCCACACATACGCATATCCGATACCGAGCACGACGATGAACGTCAGCATCTCAACAAAACCAAAGAGCCCAAGCTCTTTGAGCTTTACCGCCCACGGATAAAAGGCCGCAGTTTCCACATCGAACACAACAAAGAGCATTGCGACAAGGTAAAAACGCACCGGAAATCGCCCGATCATCTCCGAGGTCGGCGGCACGCCGCACTCGTACGGTTCGAGTTTCTCTTTCGTAGGGCGCTTGCGGGTGAAGATGCCCGGTGCTACCGCGATCAGCCCAGCGATGACGAGGGCGACGACGAAATAGACGGCAATGAGGGCCCAGGGCGATGCTGGCAAACTTTATCCTCGGGGCTTTCGGCCTTCACGCGTGGTTTGCAAAAGTTTGTGAAATTTTTCCCAAACTTCGCTTTCGACCCGGCAGCCTCAAAACCTATGGTTCGTCAGGCTTCGCTTTCGAGGAAAGTCAGGTCACGGTGCTTGGGTACAAGACCGTTTTCCAAAAGCCACCCGGGATTGTACAAGCGGGATAGATAACGCCCGCCGCCGTCACCGAAAACCGTTACCACCGTGCTTCCAGCCGGGAGCGTCCGTGCCACCCTCGCGGCACCCGCGACGTTCAGAGCCGCGGAGCCTCCAAGCAACAGGCCTTCCTCGCGCACGAGGTAGTGCGCCATCTCAACCATCGTCTGGTCGTCAACACGGATGGCGTCGTCTACCACTGCGGCGCGAAAATTCTCAGTAATGCGCTTGATGCCGATGCCTTCGCTGATCGAATCGCCCACGACATCAAGCGTGCCCTCCCTAACGTAGGAGAAAAGAGACGAGCCGGGGATCTGCGACGACAGTGCGGATCGACGGTTTGCGTTCCTTGAGGGCGAGGGAGACGCCGGCGAATGTTCCGCCCGTGCCGGCCGACGCGACGAATGCATCGATCGCGTCACCACATGCTTCCCAGATCTCGGGACCGGTCGTCGCGTAGTGCCCGCGGTAGTTGGCGGTATTGTTAAACTGATCGGCCCAGAACCCGCCGTGCGTGGACTTGGCGGTGCGGCTGGCGACGTGATAGTAATTCTCGGGATTCGTGAATGGAACGACGGGAACGAGACGAACGTCGGCGCCGAATGCCCGCAATAGGTTGATCTTTTCGGCCGATTGGTCGTCCGGCATGATAATGATCGTTTTGTAACCGCGCGCGTTGCCCAACATTGTCAGCGCAATGCCGGTGTTGCCCGCGGTGCCCTCGACGATCGTGCCGCCAACAGCGAGCTTTCCGCGCTGCTCAGCTTCCTCAACAATGAACTTTGCAGCGCGATCCTTAACCGAGCCGCCCGGGTTGAGAAACTCCGCCTTTCCAAGCACGGTGCGGCCGATCGCAGCTGACAGTTTTGGAAGGCGGATGAGCGGCGTGTGGCCGATTGCACCGAACAGGTCGGCTGCGCAGGCGAAAGTCTTCATTGTGTGGCGAATGACTTTCCAGTGATGACGCGGCGTATCATGCCTTAAAGTCCCAAGGTGTCGCAGGTAACGCCTTCGCGTCGTTCACGAACAGGGGCTACCGCGAAAAAGAACAGAATACCTGGACACATGAATAACGACGTGCACGAGATCGTCCGCAAACTCATCATCATTGGTTCAGGTCCGGCGGGATTAACTGCCGCCATCTACGCAGGTCGTGCCAACCTCTCGCCGCTGCTCTTCGCGGGTGGACAATACGGCGGTCAGCTCATGCTCACCACCGATGTTGAGAACTACCCAGGTTTTCCTGAGGGAATTCTTGGTCCGGAACTCATGGAGAAATTTCGGGCGCAGGCAGAACGCTTTGACACCGAGATTTTGGATTTCGACGTCACCCGCGTAGACTTTTCCGGCGCAGTGCATCGCGTGTTTGTAGACGAGCACGAGTACCTCGCGCAGAGCGTCATTGTCGCGAGCGGTGCATCCGCCTTGTGGCTCGGCCTTGAGAGCGAGACGCGGCTTCGCGGCAGAGGCGTTTCAAGCTGCGCAACGTGCGACGGCGCTTTCTTTAGAGAGAAGAACATCGTGGTCGTCGGCGGCGGCGACACGGCGATCGAGGAAGCGCTCTTTTTAACGAAGTTCGGGAAGAATATCACGATCGTGCACCGGCGCGACGAGCTTCGCGCGTCAAAGATCATGCAGCGGCGAGCCTTCGACCATCCGAAGATCTCATTCATTTGGGATTCGACGGTTGATGAGGTCCTTGGCGACGGGCGCGTGAGCGGGGTTCGCTTGCGCAATCTGAAAACCGGTGAGCTGAGCCAGAAAGAGACAGACGCAGTCTTCGTTGCGATCGGACACAGGCCGAACACCGATATATTCGCAGGCCAGCTCGACCTCGACGAAAAGGGTTACATCCGCTCGAACGACGGCGTGCACACGGCTATTGAAGGCGTGTTCGCGGCCGGCGACGTCTACGATTTCCGCTACCGTCAAGCTGTGACGGCAGCAGGCTCAGGTTGTCGAGCGGCTATGGAAGCAGAACACTATCTGGGCGCGCTCCAGCCTCACGGTGCCCCAACGCCTCTAGGCTTAAGGTAACTCTTCGAACTCCTGTTCGATTCACGGGGCGCCGCTCAACGCAAGGGCCGCAACGGCCGATTCTATTATGAGAAGGACGGTTGCGCCTCAGGCGGTGGCGCAGGCTCTGTCGGCCTGTGTAATCACCCGGCGATCCGGTCAAGGTAACTCGATGTCGACGTTGGGTAAGAATCGGCGAGAAACAGGCGGCCCGGCAGAGCCGAGCAATCCTGCGATCGTCAAGGCTCGCGATCAGATCGCACGCGGTGATGCCGACGGCGCAGCAACAACGTTGCGTCAACTGTTGCGCTCGGCCGATGTTCCGCCCGCAACGCGCGTTGAGGCGGCCAAACTCCTCGGAACTGCCGGAGCGTCGGCGGATGCCATCGCGACCTACCTCGATGCAGGTCGCAAGGCGCTCGATGCAGGCGACCTCGCGATGGCGCGATCGAGTTTTGCGGCCGCGCACACGCTCGATCAAAAAGGCTACGACGCGCTTTTTGAACTGGGTCGTGTCGACCTCGCAGAAGGCCGAAAGGATCAAGCGCTCGAGAAGTTTGTCGAAGTCCTGCGCAAGTCCAACTTGCGGCATCTTCCTGCGCTCTACGAGGCAGCAGTTCTCTACGAAAGTGATGGTCAGGCCGATCAGGCTATTGCTGCATATAAGAAGATAGCCGAGCGCGACCGCCACCACGTACCGACGCTTTCACGGCTTGCCGACCTGTATCGCAAGAAGGGCCTTCTCGGAGACTCGCTTGGGTTCTACCTACAGGGCGCGCGCGCGGCCATGCAGGCTACGCAGTATAAAGAAGCGCGACGGCTTGTCGACAACGCGCTGCAGATCGAAGACGACAACTGGGAAGCTCGCCGGTTGCAAACCGAGGTCGCTAAAGCCGACCCCGAAGGCGCAAAGCAGGCTGAAGCTCCCGCGGTGCAACGGGTCGCGTCAGCGCCAACAGGCGCAAAGCCCGCGCAAGCTCCTGCGCAGCCCGCACCAGCTGCGCGACAACCAGCACCACCGACAGTCCCAATGCGACCAGCTTCCGCGCCGCAAGCGCCACGAACCGTTTCACCACCACCGGCTGCAGCTGCGTCTCGACCAACTGTAGCGCCGGCTCCGGCAGCGCAGTCGCCTGCGCCTGCAGCGAAAACATCGACACCAATCTCAGCGACGCCGCCTGCAGCGGCCGATATAGGGAGCGATATGGATACCGATCTACCGGCAGAAGTGTCTCTGCTCGAAAAACAGTCCGAGGTGACGTCGCGACTCGCCGCGATCATGGGCGAAGTTGCCGAGGCCTCGAAAAAGCGGGTAGTGATCGAGCGCGACATCAAGGCCGCTCAAGCGGCGCTCGAGGCGCTCAATC
>Ga0185299_10006973_pt1 | contig 11786 bp, 13 predicted proteins | sample PaiPotPPA55metaG_FD_128002 | JGI IMG/M metagenome (GOLD analysis project Ga0185299, IMG submission 128002) | Iron sulfur acid spring bacterial and archeal communities from Banff, Canada, to study Microbial Dark Matter (Phase II) - Paint Pots PPA... ...
AATCAGCCGCAGGTTGCTCCCGGTTCCTCTTCCGTTTAGACTGAAACAACGCTTAGGCGCGTAGCTCAGTTGGTTAGAGCGCTACCCGCGCTGGGTGATTCTTTGTTTTCAATCACATAAAATCCTTAGTCACCGTCGTAGTCACCGGGTTTTCTGCACTGTGCCCTGCCGCCCTCCGGAGCACCAGCTCCATCGAGCGAGAAGTTCACTTTGCCGGACGCGTCTTTCCCTTCTTTTGATCGAGTTTGAATCTCGCGATACTTGTTCGCCCCATGGAGGAAATAACCATGGCTCGAGCAAAAACGTATGCAGATCGCGTCAACATCGTCAAAATGGTCAAGGTTGGTGACAAGTGGGCTACCGTACCGGTCATCGAACGCAACGGCAAGATCATCCGGGACCACGTCCTGGTCAAAGGCAGGGATGAACACCATCCCGAAGGCCGCTACTACCTGGACTGGTACGAAGACGGCAGGAAACGTCGGCAGACCGCTCCACCCTTCGAGGAACTGCTTGCCGCGGCGCGGGCCAAGTTCATCGAACTCCGGGCCCGCGAGGCCGGTATCCTCGTCGAGCTCCCGAAGCCCAAAACCAGGCTGACAAACCACTCAACCCCCGCCCGGGCACAGTCTTCCCCTCCCGATCCGAATCGTGTCACCATGGCAGCCGCCGTCGACCAGTTCCTGGAGTTCTGCGAGAAGCAGCGCAGCATCCGGACCTTTCGAACCTATCGGCCGGCCCTCAAAACTTACTTTCTGAACTCGTACACCAAGACCTATGTGGACGAGGTCAATCGAGAGGACATTCTCAGGTACATCAGCTACTGTTTCGATCACGGCCTGGCCGCCCGATCGGTGTACGACAAGGTCGTGACCGTCCTTACCCTCCTCAAGCGGCATGGACACAAGAAGCTGATCGAGACCAGCGACTGGCCCGACTACGTCGAGACCATTCGTCCGGTCTACGAGCCCGAAGAGATTCATGCCATGCTCCGGCATGCAACTCCCATCGAAGCGCTCCTGATCAAGTTCTTTCTCGCCTCCGGCTTCCGGAATCGCGAAACGAGGTTCGTGGCCTGGTATGACATCGACTTTCGGAACTCGATTGCGCGCGTCACCGCCAAACCGGTCTGGAAGTTCAGCCCGAAGAACTACGAGGAGCGCGCGGTTCCTTTGCCGGAAGCCATGATCGAACAGTTGCAGCGCCTGAAAGCCGAGCGAAGGGCGACGGCCGCAGACCTGGTCTTTCCCAATACCAAAGGCAATCCCGATACCCTTCACATTGAGATCATCAAAAAAGTCGCCTGGAGAGCCAAGCTCAACTGCGGGCAGTGTGTCTCCGAACATAACTTCAAGTGCGCCGAGGGACCATTCTGCGAGCGCTACTTCCTGCACAAGTTCCGCCACACCTTCGCCACCCAGCATCTGCGCGATGGCATCGATATCCGCACACTCCAGAACTGGATGGGACACCGTGACATCAAGTCCACGATGGTGTACCTGAAAGGCATCCAGTCGAGGGATGCGCTGGCCAAGGTGAATGCCGGGGCACTGGCTTTATTCGCCTCATTCGTTGCCTGAATGCCATGGTGACTTGGGCTGTAGCTCAATTGGCCAGCGCGCCGGGACCCCTGACCCGTAGGTCTGCGGTTCGAGTCCGTCCAGCATCTGAGAGCGCCGAAGGAATTCCTTCGGCGCTCTTTTTTTGCCCTTGATCAGCCTCTCGAGCGACCGTACCCGGCAAACTTGACCGAGATCCACACTCCCCCCATCATCGACGGACTTCCGGCAGCTACGCTCCCGGGAAAGGCTAGGACTTTGCCATGAGACTGGTCGAACTCATCGAGAACAAGACCGAGGCCCTGCGCGTGCGTGATGTCGCACCGATCCTCGGCGTTTCCATTCAGCAGGTATACAAAATGGCCGCAAGCGGCCAGATCCCATCCTTCAGGGTTGCCAGCTCAGTGCGTTTTGATCCTGAGGACTTTGCGGCATGGCTTAAGGACAAATATCCAATTCGAGCGCAAATTCCACAAAACGGATTTGGACAATCGACAGGTCAGATTTGACCGAGTTTTCGATTGACGGCATGCTCTCTCCGTTCTGAGGAGGAAAGATGCGAAATCGAGCGACGCGAATTTGGGTAGCAACGCTGCTAACGCTGGCGGACGCCACAGTACTGCGCGCATACGGGCGGCTGATCTGGTACACCTGGGCCGGTGTTTCGTGGATAAGAGCAGCTCTCATCGTTCTGTCTCTGATTTGGTTCCTGTCTGCTGTCGTGGTCTGGATCCATGCGTACGTGGATCTTCGGCTGATTTTGAGTGAACGCCGCCACGGCCTCTTCCCCATTCCCAACGACTTCGGGGAGGGCTCCGATGTTTGAGTCACTCAATGAGCTCTCAGCCAAGCTCGCCGCAACCGGCTATTTCATCGACCCGGTGATGATGCAGGTCGTCTATCTGGCTGCCAGGCTCAAAAAGCCGCTTCTGCTCGAGGGCCCCGCGGGATCGGGGAAAACTCAGCTAGCCCTCTCAGTCGCGGCCGCAGCAGGCACGCATGTCGAGCGCCTTCAATGCTACCCCGGCATGACGGAAGACAAAGTCATTGGCCGTTTCGACGAAAGCCTGCAGCGCCTCTACATGGAGTTCAACAAGGGGCAGCACGAGAGTTGGCAGTCATTGCTATCCAATCTTAAGGGTCGAGAGTTCTTTCGACCTGGACCTTTGGTACGAGCTCTGGAATGCAAACGCCCGTGCGTCCTCCTGATCGACGAACTCGATAAGGTACCCGAAAGCATTGAGGCAATGCTCCTCGAGGCTACTTCCGCCAATCAGGTCTCCGTCCCCGAACTCGGAACAATCCAGGGCGAAAGCACGCCGTTTATCGTGCTCACGAGCAATGAAGAGAGGCGGCTGGGCGATCCAATCAGGCGGCGCAGCCTTTATGTACGCGTTGAACATCCGACACCGGAGCGAGAAGCAGAAATCATTGCGAGCCGTACTCCCGACGCAGACGCGGCCTTTCATCGCGAGATGGCAGGGATCGCCCTCGCATTCAGGAACTACTCCCTCGAAAAGCCGCCCAGCGTTTCGGAGATGATCGACTTTGCAAATGCTCTGCAGGTACTGGGCACAGATCACGTAACGCCCGAACACCGCGACGTCTTGTTACCCTTCTTGGCCAAAACAGAGAAGGATCGCCGTCACCTGCTGCTCCGTGAAGGATTTACCAGCCTCCTTCACGACGGTGCTCGCTTTGCAGAGAAAATGGCGATCGCGGAGGGAGCGGAGGCATGAAATGGCTTTTGTCCTTCCTGCTGATAGCAATCCCGCAGCTTGGAGTTGCGGCAACGGACGCCTCGACGGCGGAACAATATGTTGAGCGCTATGCGACGCAGTACCGAGTTCCTCCCGAGCTCATTGCAGCGCTGATCGACGTCGAATCCAGATGGAATCCGCATGCCCGCTCCAATCAAGGGGCGATGGGACTAATGCAGCTCATGCCAGCGACGGCCCGACGCTTTGGAGCCTTTCAGCCCTATGACGCGGAGCAGAACATCGCGGCCGGCACACGCTATGTCACCACCCTGATGTGGGAGTTTCGAGGTGACCTGAGCCTCGTCGCAGCTGCCTACTACGCCGGAGATTACTGGATCGGAAAGAAACAACTGAACTATCGCAACCCAGATGTTGTGGCTTACGTTCAGGCGGTTCGACGCCGTTACAAGATGCGAAAGTACTCGGCCGCAAGGCCGCCAAGGAGATGACAAAGCCATGAAGCTACGCTGGTTCATACCAATAGTCGTGCTGCTTCCATTGCCGCTCACGGGCTCCGGCCCCATTCCACCTGCGCGGATCGCAAGGGTCGTTATCAACCCGACTCAAGTCACGCCTCTACATTTGAGGCCCGAGTTCGACACTGTCATTCGGATGCCCGAGGAGATCACGTCAGTGATTCTCGGCAGTCCCGACTCCTTCAAAGCAGAGCATAACGAAGGTGAGCCCAATTACGTATACGTGAAGCCAATCACCAAGCAATCGGCGGTCTCAAACCTGATGATTGCGACCAAGTCAGGCCAACATGTGACTTTGGAACTGATCAGCGATGGCACCGCTGGAAGCGGCTCTGCGGACCCCGTGGACTTTCTGATCGAATACCGAGTCAATCGCGGATTTCTAGTAGCTCCGGGGCCGAGCGATCTCTCAATCAAACCAGCCGTTCAACCCTCAAAGCCTGGATCATCTGACGCGCCAATCAACTTGTCTTTGGGAAATACTTCCGCCCTGGACGAGGAATACGCGCAGCAAATGCGCATCAATGCGCCGGCGTGGACGCCCTGGGAAGGCAAGCAAATCGAGACATCGATCGGTGAGGTTCGGCAGCGGAGTAACCAAGTGGCGGTCTCATACTCCATCTTGAATCGCTCCGACCAGCCGGTTGAAATCGTCCCTCCCCAGATACAGATCACCGGAAGAAAGCTCAACAAAAAGAACAAAGAGGGCAAAGGGATCACCTCCGATCAACTGCAGGTGCGGGAGTACCGGCTTAGTAAGACCAGGCTTGAACCTGGCGAACGCGCAGATGGTGTCGCTGTCTACGATCGACCCAACTTCAAACAATCCACCGAGAAGCTATTCCTTCAGCTCGCGCAGGCCGACCAGGTCGACCGTCCCATCCTGATTCGTTTGCCATTCACCCCGGCCGTTGCCAGCAACAGCCACTAGAGAGGATCGCCATGAATATCAATGAGATGAACGGAAATAAACACATTCCCGTCGAGACCATAGAAGGAATCGGAGAACAACCCGAGAGTTTGCAGCGTCCAATCCTCCCTGCTCCCTCGGAGAACGAGACAATCGAAGGGTATCCGCGAGCGGAGGAACCCGGAAGTTTTGCGACTCGCGCAGATCTCTCTAGCAAGCCCGGGATGGACAAAAGCAAAATGATCATGCTGGGCGGTGGGTTGCTAGTTGCCGTCCTCTTCTTCGCATTCACGGCGGTCGTTGGGAGATCCCCCGAAAAAAAGAAGCCGGAGACCAAATCTCAACAGGCTGCCCAGCAGACGCCCGCTCATCCGAAGGGCAGCGTAACCCCGCTGATGGAAACGGTCCGAAAACCGTCAGCGGACAATGCTGACGGCCAGCTCGGTCCGGGAGATATCAAGCGCACACAAACCACGGACGGCGGTGCAACATCCCCGCCCCCTTCGCTAGCCGACAAGCGGGCGACTAAACAGCCCTCAGGATCACCCAGTTCACTTGCATCCGTCCCTTCGTTCTCGGATACACAGCAGAGATGGGAAGAACCGCGCCCGTATGGAGGGCCTGCCGAACCCACGCCGGCACCGACTCAACAGCAACAAAGCGTGCTCAAAGAACCATCCCTCGTATTTGTGAGGAGCCAGACTCAAAGTCAGGCTTCCGCCAATCTCAACCAGGTGCAGAACGCTGACGATGCGCCAGTCCTTGAGATGACGCCGGGAGCGCGCATTCTGGCGAAACTTCAGACCGAGATCTCAAGCGCTGACCCAACCCCGGTCGTCGCTGTCGTCGAATACACCTATGCCATTGGAGACCAGGTCGTTGTACCTGCAGGCGCTCTGATCTTCGGTAAGCTTACACATGCAGACCGCTCCGGATATGTAGGAGTGAAGTTTGATGAGATACAACTTGTGGATGGTCCGAAGGAGAAGATCGACGCTGTCGGCAAAGCGTTGGATCTGGGGCCGATTAAAGGGACTGTGACCGGGAAGAACACCGGAAAAAACTTCGCGATTAGGGCGGCCTCCGGAATCGGCTCTGTCGCCGCTACGCTGGTAGGCAACAATGCAAGCTCGTCGTTTTCCGAAGAAGATCTACTTCGCGAGAGGATCGCGCAGAACATCGGCAATGCGGGAGATTCCGAATTGCTGAGCTTGAGTGCGAACAGCAACGTCATCGTCTCTGTGCCTGCTGATAGAAAGATCTATGTAGTCTTCACCAAACACGAGCAGACTCCCGCTACGCTACGGAAGATATCGTCACCTGCACAATAGTCTGCGTTCGCTGTCCCTTCAAGAGCCCTGGTCTCCAGGGCTTTCTTATTGGCCGCTGGGTCGGCAACTTCGACTGCTCGGATGTCTTGATGCATGGCTTTGCCTGGGCCCCTCTGCATTCGAAGTCAGGCCAATGGAGCGGTTGATTCGCCTCCACTCACCCCACCATCTGTATTTATCCTTCCGACACATCTCAGGCAGTCGATTGCCTTTCGAACTGGGGTAGCTCGCGGTCAACTAAGTCATGACATTTCGATGACTCGATTTGCGTTGTGAGTAATTGTCGGGCTAAATGACTCACTCCGCACGCGAAGAAATACTCGCACAAATGACTCACTGTGTAATCAGGTCGTCATCGATCAGCATGACTCACTATGCGGTTGAGTCATTGTTGGGCAGGATGACTCACTCCGCTGCTCGACTCAAATACGTTCCCTACGACGCACTGTGTATTCGAGTAACTCACGGCTCGGTTGACTCACTGTGGGTTCGAGTAATCGGTGGCTCAGATGACTCACTGTGTATTCGAGTCATCAAGTCCGGTTGATCTGTGGCCTCGTTCGCTTCAAATTGAATGTCTTAGCGTCTTCCCAGCGAGCCAAGAATGATTCGAAGCCGTTAGTTCCAGAGCAACTGAAGAAGATCATAACGCCACGAGAGTCCCATTTGTGGTCATTGTCTTGGCTTGTGAGATCTGATCGGTACCGACCATAGCAGTTGAGCATTTGACCGAGTTTCACTTCGGTCTCACTTTCTCTCTCGACACGGATGCCAACGAGCAACCGCGTCCAGGAGAGAAAACGTATGAGAACCGCACCAGCCTTCTGGCGGCGCTCGCCGGTGTCCGCCGCACCATCCACAACAATTGTCTTCCGACCCGATGCAACGAATTGGGTCCGTGCGGCCCTTATATTCGCTTTGGGCCTCATCCTCTTGGGAAACCTTGCCGCTCCTCTCGCCGCAAGCGCGCAAAACCTTGGAACCGCTCCAGCGTTCAACAAAGCGGTCCAGGGCCAGCAGGCGACGACAGTAGAAGGCACCGTTCTCAACATCGTGAACTGGGGCTGCAACGTCATCGCTCCCGTGATTGCTGTCGCTTGCCTGGGCGTCGCAGGCTGGCACTTCAAAAGCGGCCGCGGCTATATGGGCTGGGGCGTCAGCGGTGTCGCCCTCATGGTCATCTCCGGTCTCGGGCGTATGGCTGAAGGCTTCATCACCCAAGCGCAAGGCATTAACTGACCGGGGTAAACGACGATGCCTGTGCCGCAATTCCTTCTCGATCTTCTTCAGTTGTTGTTCGACCTCGCAGTACCAGCCGCGTTCTGTACGTTGGCCGCTGCGGGCGTCAGCCTGCGACATGAAGGGGGCATCAACTTCCATATCGGTGGAAGAACCGGGAAGTGGATTTTGTGGACTGTTGTCTTACTGACACTCCCACAACTTCTTTCGTGGGTTGCGGCACAGGGCATCACCGTTCCATCAGCAAGTGGATCAGTAGGAACAAGCTGGCTCGCGAGCATGGAGACCGTCTTCAAGAGCTTCGTAAACCAGATCGTCGTCGCGAAACTCGTACCGATCCTCGCTGGATATTTCGTCCTCAAAGCCACTCTCGACGGAGCGGCAGGAGAGAGCCCGCTCGGATCTATAGTTGCCGCCCTCTTCCTTATGAGTCTGTCGGCCACTATGCAACTGCTCCAGGGTTGGAACTCGGGTGGCCAGTACGCGACGACCGACATGCTCGGGTCGCTGTGGAACTACATCGTGGGCCAGATCATGCCCGCTGCCGCAGGTTTGGCCTGCGTGGGTGCAGTCATCAACGTCGTTCGTCACCGTCCGTGGACGCGGTTGATCTTTGCCGCGATCGGCTTTCTAAGTGTGACTGGCTTACTCAAACTTTTCCAGGCCATGGCGGCCTGAGGAACTCACTCATGAGTCTTGATGGCGCCATCTCGAACCTCGCTTCCTGGGCCGGCAACACCATGATGCCCACGATGGCGGGCATGTTCTTTTCGGGCGCGGTCTACCGCTATAGCAAAGGCGGCCAGTTCGAACACCTCCTCTACGGAGGATTCGGATCGTTGATGTGTTCAGGGATGCTCCGAGCGCTTGAGGGGTTTGTTCAGAATGCAGGGCCCACGAACGCCGATGCCTATTGGACGGCTGTACTGAATCTGGTGAATTGGACTGCGAATGTCATCCTTCCTGTCTTTGCGCTGACCCAACTCGGCGCGATGGCGCTCCACATGGGCGGAGTACTGACGGAGATATATCCAGGATCAACCTGGATCAAGAAGTTCATAGCGGCGATGGGCGCTTTGATGATTTCGGGAATCGTGCGCCTTGCCGAATCGATGGTCACGCAGGCGCACGGAATCTGAGGAGAAATCATGAGTCTTGATCTCACGCCGGTCCACCGCAATCTGCACACGAGGGTTACGTTTTTGGGCCTCGAATTCGAGGATCTGATTCTCGTACTCGCACTTGCGGCTCTGATGAATCTCCTCGCACACTTCGCGAGTGACAGCGCACGCGTGTTTGGGATGCCGCTCAACGTCTTTATGGAATTCGTTGTCCCGTTCCTGAGCGTGCCCTTCCTCATTTTGTTCAAGTACGGCAAGCCGAAGGGATACCTTCTCGATCTCATACGGTCTTTCCTCGCTCCGCACGCGTGGTGCGCACTTGAACGAGATTCGGAGTTGACGCACTCTTACATCGCCGACGAGGAGGAGTGAGTATATGCAGGCCTCGATCATGACTCAACAGAACGGAACCATCTCTTTACTGCTCGACCCGGAAGCGGCTCAGGCCGCATTCGCAAGTATCGTCTTCGCCTCGCGTTTCCACGAAGACATTGCGCCCCTCGCGAGGATTGTGGAAGAGAGATTGAAAGCCGACAGCCGGAGGCGTAAGCCGGGGAGGGCCTCATGCCGTTGACCTATGCGGAACACGAAAAGCGATTGAAGGTCCCAGCCGTGTGCGAACTCCTGCCGCTCCGCGATCTTCCCGATGGCGACAACATCATGGTGCGTACCAATGGAGCCTTTGTCGCAGGATATGAACTCAAGGGTGTCCTATCCTATTTCGCCACGGACGGCGATCGCAACGATTCGAAGGCGAAGCTCGAGGCACTCTTTCGCAGTGTGCCTGATGTCAGCATGCGCATTCAGTTCCGCTATGAGATCTCAGAACACCTCGGCGATCTGTTCGAGGGCTATGTCGATCAACAGCGGACAGAGCTCGCGGAGGTCATGGCGCTTGATGCTCACAGGCTAAGAATGTGGCGGCAAAAGGAGAAGAGCGGGTACTACTTCGAGCCGCGGCTCCATGTTTACTTTATCTGGGATCCAAGAGTTCACGCCAAGCTATACCACTCAGCGCAGCAGAATCGGAAGCTTGGCGGCTTTACAGTCAGCCAAAAGAAAGCGATTCAGCGTACCCGTAAAGAACACGAAACCTATCTCGCTGAATTCGAGTCGATCCTTCGCGGCGTCGAGAGTTCAATGGAGGTTGCCAGCCTCGGACCGCGTCGGCTTGCGACGCAGGATTTGTTCGAAGAACTAAAGCACTCCCAGCATCCCACCCGCCGCGACCACCGCAGCTATGTACCCGGCGAGGAGATGCTTGTCTACCGAAGTGCGCGCGAGCAAGCCACGCAGTCGAGCATCCTCAACGAGACTGAGAGCTACCTCAATATCGATGGTTATCTCTATTCGGTCGTAAGCCTCAAAGAACTTCCGGATGCCACCTTCCCCGGAATGCTGCAAAAGTTCTCCACCCTCGGGTTTCCAGTAATAGTTAGTGCACAAGCTGTTATCCCGGACCAGGTGAAAGTTCTCAAGGGATACAAGAAGCGGCTACAGAAGATGACCGCCGCACAGAAGGATGCGAACGGCAACTTCAAGGTGAACCCGGAGGCCGAAGTCGCTCAGGCGCAGCTTCTTCAGGTACAACGCGACATCATCTCCAGCTCTCTCAAGACAGCCAAACTGAGCTTGTCGGTGGTCGTTCGTACGTCACGGCCAGCCACGACGTTTGGGCAGCTTGAGCAGGCGGAGCAGGAACTCGCTAACCGAACGCAGGAAGTGCTGAACGCCTTCACGCACATTAACGGGGCTAAAGCCGTGATTGAGACCATCGCCAAGCGCCGCATCTTCCTTGGCACTCTGCCAGGGATGGGAGAGAACGATAAGCGCGAGCAGGACATGCTTTCCTCGAACGTCGCGGACCTTGTGCCAGTAGAGATGCCCTGGACGGGAACACGTCGAAGTCCACTCATTCTCTTCGAAACGCCCTATCGACAACTCATTCCCTACTCTATGTTCGACCCCGAACTATCCGACGCAAATGGGTTGCTGATGGCTACCACCGGGGGCGGTAAGACGCTGTTGGCGCAGCAAATACTGCTGATGGCAGCCCGTTCCAACGCTCTGATTTCGATCATCGAGAGCGGCGATTCCTATCGTCCTTTGATCGAATTGGTGGGCAGCGAAATGATCGAGGTGTCCCTGGATGGCGATGCGACCATCAACCCATGGGATCTTCCACGTGGTGATGTAAGGCCTTCGAACGACCAGATCTCCTATCTCAAAAATCTCGCCAGGCACATGCTGGGAGAGAACACCCCTCCAGACCTCGACATTGATCTTCTGGACAGCGTATTGCTCGATGCAATTGCGGCGACCTATAAGCGCTGCAGCTCAAAAACCTCGAACCCGATTCCCCTCTTTGGAGACTTCGCCGCGGAACTTGCCCACTGGCAGGACCGTGACCGCAACCAAAAGATCAATGAGATGGCACGTCTTGCTGCGACCAAGCTTCGGGTCTGGGTGGATGAAGGGCCTTATGCGAAGCTCTTTGATCGGCCAACGACCGTTCCTCTTGACAGTACCTGGCTCTACTTCAATATCGAGAAATTGAAAAATGACCCGAGGCTCGAAGGTGCCATGAGCCTGCAGATAACGCATGCATCGATACATCGCACTTCAGGCATGAGCGGCCGGCCAAGCTTGAGCATGATGGATGAGTGCAAGATAATCCTCGACACACCTATCCTCGCAGCGACCGCAGAACGAGAATTCCTTACGGCTCGCAAGCGCTACGCGAGCGTGTGGTTGATCGGTCAGAATCCTGAGCAGATCGTCGGCACCCATGACAAGCCGAATCCACATGGCATCGGCATCGCGAAAAACGCCAGCACCAAGATCATAGGCAAGCAGCCCGGCGACATGACCGCTCATCGCGGGCACATGCATCTGAACGAGACGGCGATCAATCAGATCAAGGGCTTTGCTCAGCCCAAGAAGGGCCACAGTGCAGAGTTTCTGATCGCCATCGGGGAGAAGGCCGAATCCACGCACGTTATTCGTGTTGCACCGACTCCGGTGGACTATTGGATTACAACCACCTATCCACGAGAGCGCACCTATCGAAGGTGGTGGCTAAGAGAGCACGACGATATTCCCTTGCTATCCGCATACGAAGCGTTGGCGCAGCTCTACCCACGCGGTCTCGCCGACCTCGCACCGTTGCCCGAGGAGCGTTCGGGTGAAGTACTGGAGGCACTGGTCCCATGAATCATCACGTAGAAGTGGCAAAAGAGAAAGTGCTGCTCAACGGAGAACCCGTTGACACAATCGATCTACTCGAACCGCGTAGCGAGAAACATACTCGGTTGAAGCGTCTGCTTACAGTCGGAGCTGTTGTGCTTGCTGGCTATTTCACGATCTCGACGCCGGCACGTGCGCTGGGCC
>Ga0185299_10006974_pt1 | contig 11785 bp, 11 predicted proteins | sample PaiPotPPA55metaG_FD_128002 | JGI IMG/M metagenome (GOLD analysis project Ga0185299, IMG submission 128002) | Iron sulfur acid spring bacterial and archeal communities from Banff, Canada, to study Microbial Dark Matter (Phase II) - Paint Pots PPA... ...
ATGCCGCATGGACTCGAGACGGTGGTCGGCGAGCGCGGGATGTCGCTCTCGGGAGGGCAGAAGCAGCGCGTGACGATCGCGCGCCTGCTTAACTACGATCCCGCGGTGGTGGTGTTGGACGACGCGCTTTCCAGCGTCGATACCGAAACCGAAAAGGCGGTTCTGCGCAGCCTTGAAGAGAGCGTCAAAGATCGCACCACGATCGTCGTCGCCCATCGCGCGTCAACCGTGCGCGACGCCGACCATATCGTGGTGCTCGACGACGGCATGATCGCCGAACGCGGGACCCACGAGGAGCTCATGGCGCGGCACGGTATCTATGCAGAACTATTCCGCCGGCAATTGCTCGAAGAAGAGCTGGCGGGCTATTGAGCGGCCGGGCTATTGAGGACGATTTTGCGAGCGGCTGATTACGATGCGAATTGAGGCAGAGGAAGAGATTGGTCGGGCGTACGACGCCCGGCTGCTGCGATGGGTGTGGGGCTATGTGCGGCCCTACCGGCGGCTGTTTTGGCTGTCGGTGGCACTGATGCCGCTCAATTCGATCTTCGCCTTGCTGCAGCCCTATATCGTGAAGCTCACGATCGATATCTTCCTCGCGGCTCGCCGATCGAATGCGCCGGGCTGGCTCGAACCGCTTATCAGGAAATCGCACGGCCACGGCATGATCGTGATGGGCGCGCTATACGTGATTTTGTTGCTCGGCGAGTTTGTCACCTTTTATGGCCAGTTCTATCTGACCATGATGGTTTCACAGTACAGCCTGTCGGACCTGCGCCTCGCCCTGTTCCGTCATGTCGAGCGTCTGCCGATGGCCTTTTTCGATCGCACGCCGGTCGGCCGCCTGGTCAGCCGGATGACTACAGACATCGACGCGATCAACGAGATGTTCAGCGCCGGATCGCTCACCTTGTTTGTGGACCTGCTGACCCTTGGCGGCATCGTCGGCATTATGTTCTGGTTCAGTCCCCACCTGGCGCTGTGGTCGCTATGTGCGATTCCGCCTCTGCTGCTGATCCTCAATTACTTTCGCGTGCGATCGCGCGCCGTCTATCGCGAGATCCGTGAGCGGCTCTCCGCGCTGAACTCCTATCTGTCGGAGTCGCTGAGCGGGATGGCGATCATCCAGCTCTTCACCCGTGAGCGGGAGAGTGCGCGTGAATTCGACGAACTCAACCTGATGAGCCGCGACTCGCAGCGGATGGCGAACATTTACGAGGCCGGACAATTTTCGTCGGTCGAAACGCTGAGCTCGGTCACCGTCGCGATCATCCTGTGGATCGGCGGCGGCGAAGAGATTCATCACCTGATTGGATTGGGCACGCTCGCCGCCTTCATCCAGTACGCGCAAATGTTCTTCACGCCGTTGCGCGACGTCTCCTCGAAATACACCACGCTGCAATCGGCGCTGGCGGCAGTCGAGCGGCTCGAAGCCCTGATGGAAACGCCGGCGACCATCGCGAGTCCGGCGGAGCCGCAGCGGGTGATCGGCGGACGCGGATCGATCGTGTTCGATCGCGTGAGCTTCGAATATCGCAAGGGCGAGCCGGTGCTGCGCGACTTGAGCTTCCGCGTCGAGGCGGGGCAGAAGATTGCGATCGTCGGGCCGACCGGATCGGGTAAGAGCACGATTATCAAGCTGCTCAACCGCTTTTACGACGTCACTTCGGGGCGCATTCTGGTCGACGGCGTCGATGTGCGCCAATGGGACTTGACGGAGCTGCGGCGCGCGATTGGACTCGTACAGCAGGACGTCTTCCTGTTTGCGGGTGACATTGCCGACAATGTCCGGCTCGGCCGTGGTGACTTGAGCGATCGTGATCTCAACGAAGCGCTCGCGCGTTCGCAGGCGATGCGTTTCGTCGAGCGGATGCCCGATGGCGTCCACGAGGAGATTCGCGAGCGCGGCGCAAACCTCTCCAGCGGGCAACGCCAATTGCTGTCCTTCGCGCGCGCTCTGGCCTACGACCCGCGCATCCTCGTGATGGACGAGGCGACTTCGAGCGTGGACAGCGAGACCGAGCGGCTGATTCAGATCGCGCTCGACCAGTTGCTCACCGGCCGCACCGCGCTGGTCATCGCGCATCGGCTTTCGACCATCGAACGCGCCGATCGCATCCTAGTGTTGAGCAATGGCGTGCTGCGCGAAAGCGGCACGCATGAGGAGTTGCTCAAGCGGCCGGGACTTTATCGCCGCTTGTTCGAACTCCAGTATGCGGCTGCTTCCGACCCGGCGCGCGAGGCAGTGGACTGATTCTGGTTCGATCCGCGATGCTCCCCGCCCGTGCTCATTCGCCCCGCCTTTGGCGGGCGACCCTTCCACTCATCGCTTTGATGTTTGCGGCTGCCACAATGCTCGCCGGTTGCGACATCGGCTATCTAACCCGCGCGGCTTATGAGGGCGGCCGCCTGCTGTGGCATCGCAGACCGATTACGCAGGTCCTGACCCGCACTGACCTCACGGAAGATACACGGGCGAAGCTCGAAACCGTTCTCGCCGTCCGCAAGTTCGCCGCGGATCGGCTCGGGCTTAATGTCGGCGGGGCATACCAGACCGTGACGCAGGTCGATAAGCGCGCGCTCGTCTGGATCGTGATGGCGGCGCCGCGCACCTGGTTGACCCCCTACACCTGGTGGTTTCCGATCGTCGGCGCGGTGCCGTATCGCGGATACTTCAGCCACGACGACGCCAACGCCGAGGCCGCCGATCTCAAGGCTCGCGGCTTCGACACCCACGTGCGCTCGGCCGTCGCGTTTTCGAGCCTCGGTTTCTTCAACGACCCGCTGCTCTCGAATCTGCTCAAGCTGGATCGCGTCGAACTCGCCGGAGTGATTATTCACGAGCTCTTTCACCGCACCTATTTTCTCGCCAGCAACATTATGTTTGACGAGTCGGCGGCTACCTGGGTCGGAGGTCGCGGCGCGGTCGATTTTTTCACCGAGACTGAAGGTGCGAATTCCGCCGACGCGGTCGCTGCGCGTGGCGTTTACGACAGCGATCTCAAGTTCGCGGCGTTCCTACTACAGGAGGAGGCGCGTCTCTTGCGCCTCTATCAGAGCGGTCTGCCCGAAGCGGAAATTCTCAAACGCCGCGAACCGCTTTTTACCAGCATCAATCGCGATTACGCAAAGCTCGCTCCCACCCTTTCCGGCCTCGAACGTTTCGATCTCGACCGCGAGAAGCTCAACAACGCAGTGCTGCTGAACTACCTGCTCTATTTCCACGACCTCGACAATTTCGCCGCACTGGAGCGGATTCAGCATGGCGATTTGAAGGCGACCATCAAACGCATTATCGAGCTCGCCAAGAGCAATCGAAACGATCCATTTTACGCTATTTGGCAGGCGACGCTCAGTTCTCCCCCCGCGTCCTTCAACGCTCCCCCCCGTGCGCCCGGCTCTTCCGCATTGTCGCCGGGGTACCGTCCTAATTGAGGGTTGATTCAGACGGACTGTGCTGGCGTTTCGAGGATGTCCTAAGTCTCGGGGGCCTTAGTTTCGATGTTGTCTGTAAATTCGCTGCGGGACGAAACCGGCCCGTCCGGGAAAATTGAAGACGCCGCCGCCACAAGAGGATGTTCCGGGAGTATTGCGACAGGTCTGTTGATTTTCGCTGTCAGCTCCGCATCCGCTGAGGAACGGCGCAAACAAGAGGATCACAAGCACGAGCACGGCAGCGTGCCGGAGCTTCATTTGTCGATTTGATGCGAAAACTTGAGCGTCATCTTCGGCGCACTGCGCCCGGTCGCGATAGTTAGATTTTGGCGAGCATCGATTCGATCGCGTCCGCCAATTCGACCTCGTAGCCGCCGAAGGAATGGTCCGCACCTTCGATGATCCGCAATTGCGCGCGCGATCCTAATTCTTTATGTAACGCTTCAAGTTGAAGTACGGGGCAATACCTGTCGCCGTTACCCGCTGCGAGTACAATCGGTCCCGCGAAATCCGTCAGCGCTCGCACATCCGCCATTTTGAGCGGCAGCGCCACCAGCACCAACGCGCCGAGATTTCCGATTTTCGGCGCCGCCGTCATCGCTGCGATCGACCCGAATGAATACCCCGCCAGCACTGCTCCATGCCGCTGAACCCCCGGCTGGTTCGTGACGAAAGCGACCGCCGCCGCAGCATCATCAGCTTCGCCCGCACCACCGCTATGTTCCCCTTCGCTTTCCCCGACGCCGCGAAAATTAAACCGCAGCGTCGCCCATTCTTTTTTCCACATCGCCGCGAGCACCGCATCGACGACGTTGTTGTACATCGAGCCACCGTACTGCGGATGCGGATGACATACGACCGCGCCGCGCACCAGCCGGTCCCCGTCTGGCTTAGCCAGTAGCCCCTCAAGCGTTAACGATCCGGAGAGAAATGTCACGCGCTGCTCTTTCATCGGATGATCCCTATAACTTGAAGCACAACTTTATTAGTCAAGGTCGATTCCTCCTTGAACGGAAGTCACGACGTATTGCCGGAATCCCGTGGAGCTTCTCTCTTAACTTTTCCAGCCGGACGAGGCGCTTGAAAAACGCTTTGCCACCTTGAGAAGTGCCGGCCTGTTCGACGCCGCGTTGGCACCGCTCGATCTCCACATTCAGTTCATCGGGAGTCAGTCTCGCAACTTCCTCTTCGGTATCTGCGACGCCTGATCGTTTTCCCATCGTCGTCGATTTGCTTGCCCTGCTATACTACATCGGCGACCGATGGCAGAAATGGACCAGCCGCCAAAATTCGCCGCCGACCGCACTCTCATCCGGCTTGCGCGATGGCTCCGGTTGCTCGGCGCCGACGTCCTCTGCGACCATTCGCTCAGCGCCGCCGAAATGTTGCAGCTCGCGCGCCAGCAAAATCGCCCGATGCTCACGCGCGACAAGCGCCTGCGGACCGCGTCCGACGCGCTCTACCTCGAAAGCCATTCGTTCCGTGATCAGCTTCGCGAAGTGATCGCGCGCCACCCATTCGATCCTCGCCGTTTCGCGTTCACGCGATGTTCGCGCTGCAATGCGATCCTGCAAACGATTCCGCGCGACGCGATGCATCGTCGAATACCGCCCTTCGTGTACGCCACTCACGAGCGGTTCGCCGTCTGCGACGGATGTGGCCGCGTCTATTGGGATGCGACCCATCACGAGCATGCGCTGCGCGAGTTGGTTTCTCTTAACCTCTGATCGATATCACTTTTCCGTGAGTTTGGAATCGCGACTTCCATCGGACTAACCTGATCCCATTATGCCCGATGGAAAATTTATCTCCCTGGACCAGCGCCTCTACGACTACGTCGTCGCCCACGGCAACAACGACGACCCCCTGCTAAAGGAACTCGCTACCGAAACCGCGACACGGCTTGGCCGTATCAGTGGGATGCAAATCGCGCCCGAGCAAGGGACCTTCATGGGCCTGCTGGCGCGCGCGATCGGCGCCCGCTACGCCGTCGAGATCGGCACCTTCACCGGTTACAGCGCGATCTGCGTCGCCCGTGCGCTGCCCCCGGACGGCCGGATGCTCTGCTGCGACGTCGGCGAGGAGTGGACCGCGATCGCGCGCCGCTATTGGGAGAAGGCGGGCATCGCCGAAAAGATCACGCTGAAACTCGCCCCCGCGATCGATACTCTGCGCGCCTTGCCCACCGATGACCCGATCGACTTCGCCTTTATCGACGCCGACAAAACCAACTACCGCCTCTACTACGAGGAAGTCCTCAAGCGCACGCGCCCGAGCGGCCTGATCTTGATCGACAACGTCCTATGGAATGGGGCCGTGATCGATCCGAGGGTTCAGGGCGGCGACACGCAAGCGATTCGCGAACTCAACGATTTCCTTGCAACCGACCGCCGCATCGATATTGTGATGTTGCCGATTTCCGACGGGCTGACGATTTGCCGTAAGCGCTGATGCAACGTCGCGCCCGTGAGGAGAGTCATCATGGAAAAGCTCATTATCGAGGTGCGGATCAACGAGTACGCCTCCCGCAATCGCAACGCCAACGTGCCTTTCAGTCCCGCCGAAATTTGTGAGGAAGCCGTGCAATGCTGGCGCGCGGGCGCTTCGATCGTCCATTATCACGCGCGCGATCCGCGTACCGGTGCCCCCTCCGCGCAAGCCGAAGTTTACGCCGAAACCGCACGGCGCATCCGCGACCAGACCGACCTCCTCGTGATGCCGACGCTCGGCGCCTGGACTCTTCCCTCGCCCGACGCCCGCATGAGCCACATCATCGAGATGGCGAAGGATCCCGCCGCCAGGCCGGACTTCGCGCCGATCGATATGGGCACCAGCAACGTTGACGTCTTCGACACCCGCAACCATCGCTTCATGACCGACGAAACCGTGTACATGAACACGACCAAGACGCTGCAGTACTTCGCGCGCACGATTCGCGAGGCGGGCGTGCGGCCGGTCGCGGTGCTATGGAACGTCAGCGCGATTCGCACCACGGCTGCCTTCGTCTCAGCAGGTCTCTTCGAGCAGCCGCTCTATGCTGAAATCGTCCTCACCGAGGGCGGTCTCTTCGCCGGTAATCCGGGCACCGTGCGCGGCCTCGAAGCGATGGTTGATTTCATGCCTGGGGATCCGCATTTCGAATGGACCGTGATGTGCACCGGCGGCAATCTCTTTCCGGTAGTCGGCGCGGCGATTGAGCGCGGGGGCCATCTCGCGATCGGCCTTGGCGACTATCCGTATTCGGAATTCGGCACTCCGCGCAACGGCGAACTGGTCGAACGCGTTGCCCTGATGTCCCGCCAGGTCGGCCGCGAAGTCGCTACGCCCAGCGACGCCCGCCGCCTCCTCGGCCTCTCGTAGCAGGGCCTCTTTCTCCGAGTGATCGCACGCGCATCGATCATCTAGAAGCTTATCGAGGACGCCCACTTCACTCTTCCAAACGGGAAGTCTGAAACCTTTTGAGGTTTCAGAAAAGGCTACAGTTTCGAGTTCTTCATCAACCTCTGCTCTTTGAGCATCTCGCCTCGGCACGCTACACTCTTTGGTCCGATGGACGAACGTTACGACCCGAAAACAATCGAGCCCAAATGGCGTGACGAATGGGAGCGCACCGACCTCTACCTCACGCGCGAGGACCCCGCGCGCCCGAAATTCTACGTCCTCGAGATGTTCCCCTACCCCTCCGGCGACGGCCTCTCGGTCGGCCACCTGCACAATTACGTGCCCTGCGACGTCATCGGCCGCTACAAGCGCATGGCCGGCTTCAACGTCCTCCATCCGATGGGCTGGGATGCGTTCGGCCTGCCCGCTGAAAACGACGCCCTCCTCAAGGGCCTCCATCCCAAGGAGACCGTTCCGCGCTATGCCGCGAACTTCAAGCGACAGTTGAAGTTGTCCGGATGCGCCTACGACTGGACGCGCGAGATCAATTCCTCGTCGCCCGAGTACTACCGCTGGACCCAATGGTTCTTCCTGATGCTCTTCAAGCGCGGCCTCGCCTACCGCGCGATGAGCCCGCAATGGTGGTGCGAAAAGTGCCGCACCGTTCTCGCCAACGAGCAGGTCATCAACGGCTGCTGCTGGCGTCATACCGATACTCCCGTGGGCAAAAAAGATCTCGAGCAGTGGTTCTTCAAGATCACCGACTACGCCGATCGCCTCCTCGCGGACCTCGACGGCATCGATTGGCCCGAGCCCATCAAGCTGATGCAGCGCAACTGGATTGGCCGCTCCGAGGGCGCCGAACTCGCCTTCCCGGTCAGCGGCCATCCCGGCGATGAAGTGCGCTTCTTCACCACCCGCCCCGATACGGTCTTCGGCGTTTCGTTCATGGTGCTCGCGCCCGAACATCCGCTGGTCGCCGCGATCACCACTGACGCTCAGCGAAGCCCAGTTGACGAATACGTCTCGCAGGCGCGCCAACAGACCGAAATCGAGCGGCTCTCGACCGTCAAGGAAAAGACGGGCGTCTTCACCGGCGCGTACGCGCGCAACCTGTTCACCAATAAGGACATCCCGATCTGGATCGCCGACTACGTCCTGATGGGCTATGGTACCGGCGCGATCATGGCCGCCCCCGGCGAGGACGAACGCGACTTCGCTTTCGCCAAAAAATACGGCCTAGAGATTCCCGTCGTAACCGCGCCCGCCGACGGCAGCGCGCCTCCCGCGGATCGCGCCTTCACCGATCGCGGCGTCGCGATCAATTCCGGCTTCCTCAACGGGATGCCAACCGGCGACGCCATCCGCGCGGTCTGCAAATTTGCCGAGGATCGCGGCTTCGGCAAACCGACCGTCACCTACCGGATGCGCGATTGGCTGATTTCACGCCAGCGCTACTGGGGTTGCCCAATTCCGATTCTCTACTGCAAGCGGGACGGCATCGTCCCCGTCCCCGAAGATCAACTGCCGGTCGTGTTGCCCGACATGCGCGATTACCAGCCCTCCGGCACCGGTCGTTCGCCGCTCGCCAACGTCCCCGAATTCGTCAACGCGATCTGCCCGAAATGCGGCGGCCCCGCGGAGCGCGAGACCGACACCCTCGACGGCTTCGCCTGCTCATCGTGGTACTTCCTGCGCTTCGCCTCGCCGCACTACAACGACGGACCGTTCGAGAAACGCGCGGGAGACTATTGGCTGCCGGTTGACCTCTACGTCGGCGGCGCCGAGCACGCCGTGATGCACCTCCTCTACGCCCGCATGTGGACCAAGGTCATGTTCGACGCCGGCCTGATCGCGTTCAAGGAACCGTTCCCGGTCCTGCGCAACCAGGGCATGATCTGGGCCGCCGATGGCCAGAAGATGTCCAAGAGCAAGGGCAACGTCGTCACGCCCGACGCGATGGTCGAAAAGTACGGCGCCGACGCGCTCCGCCTGTGGGAACTCTTCATGGGCCCCTTCGAGGACGCCACCAACTGGAACGAGGACGGCGTCTTCGGCACCGCGCGCTTCCTCCAGCGCGTATGGGGTGTCGTGCGCCGCTATGTCGAAGCTGGATGCCCCGCTGGAAAGCCCAGCGCCGAGACCCTCAAGCGCGCCCACAAAACCATTCGCACCGTGTCCGATCGGGTCGAGCGGATGCGCTTCAACACCGCGCTCTCCGCTCTGATGGATCAGCTCAACTACCTCGAGAAGCTGACCCCCGACGAACTCGGCCGCTTCACCATCGAGAGCTACATCCTGATGCTCGCGCCGATGGCGCCCTATCTCGGCGAGGAATTCTGGCGCGAACTTGGCCATCGCGAATCGATCCATCTCGAGGCGTGGCCGAAATTCGATCCCGAGCTGACACGCGACGAGACCGTCACCGTGGTCGTGCAGGTCAATGGCAAGGTCCGCGATCGCTTGCAGGTTCCCGCCGACAACTCTGAGGATGCGAATGTTGCCTTGGCGCTGAGCCGCGAGCCGGTCGCGAAAATCCTTGCCGGCAAACCCCCGCGCAAGGTGATCTACATCCCGCAAAAACTCGTGAACATCGTCCCCTAAGATGTATTGCCTCCGGCAACCGGTTTGCGCGGCTATAGGGCGCGGTTGCGGTACCAACAAATAAAAACGAAGACTCGGCCCCGATTAGCTCGCTTTTGCTCAAGATTAGTGCCAGCCGAAACCACGTAACTGCCCGCTGCTTAGCATTTGCGACGAACCGAATTCCTGAGCATGGGTCAACGCCCACCTAGACTGCTCAGTGGACACTTTTGTCACTTGACCGCAACCTAAAGTTGCTCTCTCGCTTAGTGGTGGGCACAAAGTGCCTTAAATCTGCTTATTATTTCGGAAGGTAGCTTTGGCATCCAACATGCAATCGTCGCAGTAGGGTGCCATTTATGAAACGTATCAGCAGGGCTCAGATTGCGGTCATCTTCGCGTTGACATCGGTTGTGCTCACGGGAGCGGTCTCCTTGGGCACCGACGTTGGCATTCTTTATTACAACTGGGTTCAGTTGCAGAAAGCCGCCGATAGCGCAGCTTTGGCTGGCGCAAACTATCTCCCCGATAATCCGACTCAGGCCACTGCCACGGCGAGTCAGCTCGCGCAGACCAATGGAATCGCGGCCGCAGAGATCATCTCCAACACAGTCTCTGCGGACAAGCTCTCGATCACGCTCACGACGAAGCGCGCGGTGCCTTATTACTTCGCCCGGGTCCTCGGTCTTAATTACGGTTACGTCGCTGCGACTGCCACGGCGACCGCTCAACCTCCGCCGAGCACAGTGAACGCCCCTACGCCTGGGACGGTTCCCGTGGGCGGCGACAACAACGGAAACAACGGCGCTACCTGCAGCACTACTTGCAGTTGCGGACTACTCCCGATCGGTTTGGATTCCAACACAGTATATGGCGACGGTACGCAAATAACCCTGCAACAGGGCGAGGTCGGCCCCGGTAATTGGGATTTATTGGCGCTTGGCGCTACCGGAGGGAATAATCTCAGAACCAATATCGCCAATGGTTATAACGGGATGATCACGGTGGGCGACTGGCTTACCACTGAACCAGGCAAAAAGGTTGGCCCCGTTGATCAGGGCTTTCAGGACCGGCTGAGTTGCGCGAGCGCTTCCGATCCGTCAGGCACTTCCTCATCGCATGCCGTGAACAATGCGCGGGTCATGATTATGCCGGTGGTTGATTGGCAAAATCAAAATGGCCGCAACACCGTGCAGGTAAAGGCCTTCGCCACCGTCTGGCTGGATAGCTACAACAATGGCGCGGTCACTGTGCACTTCATCAGCCAGGTCGTCGCCAGTAGCTTCGGCGATCCGACCGTTACTTCCTTTTTCGGCTCGCGCGGCACCCCGAGGCTGACCAAGTAAGGGCTTGCTGAGGCAACCGGCGACAGGACGCCGCAAACTTGAGGTGTTTCACAGTGGCTCTGGACATTAACTGCGCTAAGCGAGAGGGATTCATTACCTTGATGATGCAGCCTGATCCGTTCGTGCTACAAGTTTCCAAACAACTCACTATTTGAATACGGAATTATGCGAGTAAGAAGGAGGATTATGATGAAATCGTTGCGAATTATAGCGGCGCTTGCCCTTCTCGGTCTCTGTGGCATCACCGGCGTCCCTGACGCGATGGCTGGCATCCCCATCGTCGTGGTGAAGAATACTACGTCGTACACAATGAGTGAGTTTTACCTGTCACCGAGTAGCGCCTCTGCTTGGGACACTACAAATAATTTGCTCCTCGCGCTCCCGATATTGCCGGGTCAAACAGGTTTGATCGACATTAGTGCTCTCGTCAGTGGTCTCGATGACAGCGCGTGCAAGTACGACTTGTTGGGTGTCCTGTACGGCGCGGCGCAATTTGCCTACAAGTATCAAGTCGATGTGTGTGATGGGGCAACTTGGACCATCACCCCGTAACCAAGTCGCGCGCGAGTGGCTGGAACCTGCCGCGAAGCTCGTCTGACAGCTCGTCCAAACAAGGAGGAGGTCTCTGGCGCACATGATTAATCTGATCGCGCCCGCTCACAAGCGCGATTATGAACTCCTCCAACACCTCTCCTTGTCCAGGGAGAGGTCGCGTGAGCATCGCGAACGCGGGTGAGGGCAGCTCTTATGCCTCTTGTTCAAGAGAGTATCGCACTAGTGTGCTGCGTGCCCGGATGGTCACCCTATCTCGGCGAGGAATTCTCGCCCGAACTCGGCCATCGCGAATCGATCCATCTCGAAGCGTGGCCGCAGTTCGACGCCGACTTGACGCGCTACGAGACCGTCACCGTGGTCGTGCAGGTCAATGGCAAGGTCCGCGACCGTCTGCAGGTTCCGGCGGACAATTCCGAGGATCCAACTCCAAACATCCTTGGCCGCTTTTACCAAGAGCTCTAATGGAGAACTTCCGCCACGTTTAC
>Ga0185299_10006976_pt1 | contig 11784 bp, 10 predicted proteins | sample PaiPotPPA55metaG_FD_128002 | JGI IMG/M metagenome (GOLD analysis project Ga0185299, IMG submission 128002) | Iron sulfur acid spring bacterial and archeal communities from Banff, Canada, to study Microbial Dark Matter (Phase II) - Paint Pots PPA... ...
TGATTTTCTTTGCGGGATACGCGGCCCTCTTCATCGCTCCCGACGAGAAGACCATGCACGCCATCCAGCGCATTTTTTATTTTCATTTGCCCAGTTGGATTGCAATGTTCACGGCTCTGGCCGTTGTCTTTGTCGCGAACGTCGCGTATTTGGCTACGCGCAGGGCGAAATGGGATGCGTTGGGTGTGTCGGCCACCGAAGCCGCTGTAGTTTGTTGCACCATTGGCTTGGCGACCGGCCCACTGTGGGCCAAGCCGGTCTGGGGAATTTGGTGGACTTGGGACGCGCGCCTGACCACCACCTTTATCCTCTGGCTTCTTTACATTTCATACCTGTTATTACGCGGCCTGTTGGACGATCCCGAAAGAAAAGCAACATTTTCGGCAGTTTTCGGAATTTTTGCTTTTTTGGATGCGCCGCTCGTTTATGTTTCTAATCGTTTGTGGCGCACGCAGCACCCACAGCCGGTAATTGGAGGCGGCAGCGGGTCCGGACTCGATCCCGGGATGGGTAAGGTTCTCCTGTTTTGCGTGATTGCGTTGATGGGAGTGATGATTATTATTCTGCTCGACCGCTACAGGCTCGAAAAGCTGCGCCAAGAGTTTGAAGAACTGCGTTTGGAGTATGAAACCCTGAATCTTGCGCCCGCATCTACTGGAAAGGAGAGGCCATGAAGAATTTCGAGAATCTGTTCGCGGCTTGGATGGTCGTCTGGGCTGTTTTTTTCGTCTATGAAGTGTCCATCGCCAGGCGCTTAGCCCGCTTGAAACAGGATATCGAGAGCTTGAAACAGCAAATGCGTGAACGGTAGTTCGCAAGGAGTAGGTCATGGAAGGGCCGAAGAAAATCGCCATCATTCTGTTCCAGTTGGGCGGGCCGGATGGCCAAGCTGCGGTCGAACCATTCCTCTACAGATTATTTTGCGATCCCGACATTATTAATTTCCCCGGGGCTTTCCTTGCCCGCAAACCGCTAGCGAAACTTATTTCGACCACCCGCTCCAAAATCGTACGCCAACATTACGCGGAAATCGGCGGAGGCTCTCCAATCCGCCGCTTGACCGAGCAGCAAGCCGCGGCATTGCAGCTGGAAGTACGGCCGTACATTTCCGCGCGAACGATCGTAGCGATGCGTTACTGGCATCCGGACACGCAAGAGGCTATCGCCACTTTGCAAAGCGCTCCGCACGACGAACTCGTGCTCCTGCCGCTTTACCCGCATTTCTCCTTCGCTACCACAGGCAGCAGCTTGAAGGAATGGAACCGCTTGTATAAGCCGCCAGTGCCAGTTCATCTTGTTGACCACTTTTACGACCATCCTGACTACATCGCAGCTATCGTAGATCGCGTGAATAGCGTGCTGCAGCGATTGTCGAACCCGGACGAAGTGCATCTTCTTTTCAGCGCGCACGGTCTCCCCCTCACGCTGGTGAAAAAAGGCGACCCTTACCCGAAACAGATCCAAGAAACCGTCCAGCTTGTAACGCAGCTAGGTTCCTGGCCGAATCCCCATAGCTTGGGATTCCAAAGCAAAGTCGGACCGCAGAAATGGCTCCAGCCTTCACTCGATGAAAGCATCGATCGATTGGCCCAAAGCGGCGTCAAGCGACTTCTGGTGATTCCAGTCTCTTTCCTAACCGAACATATTGAAACGCTTCACGAAATTAATATCGAAGCGCGAGCGCATGCCGAATCGTTGGGAATTACCGAGTTTCACATGATGCCTGCGCTAAACGATTCGCCACTCCTAATTCGAGCGCTGGCGGATCTGGTACTGCGGGCTGTTGGAAAACGCGACGGCGTTTCCTCAGTTGTGTCTTAAGTGCGCCCTGCTCGCGGTTTCGATGCCGCCGGCTGTTCGGTCCTACAAGGCGGGAAATATTTGTGAACGAAACGTCCGTAAGCACTTGACACGGAGATTCCCACAGCATATAAACCAATGTTCTTACTTCGACTTCGGCGTACCTTTATATATTTTAGGATTTGAAGACAGTAATTAAACGGGCCGATGCCAGATATGTCTGACGGGAAGTCCGGGGAAACAACCAGCGCGCCTTCGAAGGCGCCAGTGGCGAATGCATCTGCCGCGCTGGACGCCAAGTCCACCGAAAAAGCGGTGAATACCACTCGCCGCCGCGTCATCTGGGCGTGCATTTGGGGCTATCTCGGCGTCAACTTTCTGATGTTCCTGCGGTTTTTCTTTCCTCGCGCGTTATACGAACCCAATACCGTTTTTGATATCGGTTTTCCCTCCGACTTCGCTCTGGGAATCGATCAACGTTTCTTGATGACCAATCGCGTTTGGGTAGTGCGCGAGCCGGATCGTCTTTTCGTTATTTTCGCCCGCTGTACCCACCTTGGCTGCACGCCTGAATGGAAGCCGGCGGAAAACAAATTTAAGTGCCCGTGCCACGGAAGCGGATATGACAGTGAGGGCGTGAACTTTGAAGGCCCTGCGCCGCGTCCCATGGATCGTTCTTTCGTGCAGCTTGATCCGACTGGCAAAATTACCGTCGATACGAGCCGGTTGTTTGTCGATGATCCGCGCGCGGGCGTGAACCATTTCAACGATCCAAATGCATTTTTGAACGTGTAGCTTGGTTTTTAGAGTTGGCGCGGATTTTCAGAACTGAGATTTGAGTTAGACAAGGGGTCCGGCGGATGCCCGAAGAAAACGGCGACGGTAAGAAGATCGGCGTCCTCGAGAAAGCCAAGGACTCTGCCACGGCGCTGCGCGAAACGCTGACCGAAAAAGCGAAGCAGCAAGCCACCGAGCTGAAGGAGCCGGAAAAGACCCAGCTTTATCGTTCGATTTTCCGCGTCAAGCACGACGGCGAACCGCGCAACCGCGCCCTCAGCGTCCTCTCCAACGTTTTCTTCCATCTGCATCCGGCAAAAGTCAATCGCGACGCCACGAAATACAATTTCACTTGGGGCATGGGCGGAATCACTTTCTACCTGTTTATCGTCCTCACTTTTACCGGCGTGCTCTTGATGTTTTATTACCATCCGACGAAAGTGCAGGCCTTCCGTGACATTTTGTATCTTGAAAATGACGTTCCGTTTGGCAAGTTGCTACGCAACATGCACCGCTGGGCCGCTCACTTGATGATTATTGCGGTGTGGCTGCACATGTTCCGCGTTTTCATGACCGGATCCTATAAACGGCCGCGCGAATTTAATTGGTGTGTCGGCGTCCTGCTCATGGTGCTTACGATGCTGCTGAGCTTCACCGGATATTTGCTGCCCGACGATCAGCTCGGTTTCTGGGCCGTCACCGTTGGAACGAACATGGCGCGCGCTACCCCGTTGTTAGGCAATGAAGGGCCTTTCGGCGCTCAGATGGGCATGACGCCCTACAACGACGTGCGCTTCGCTTTGCTCGGCGGATCTATCGTGGATGCCAATGCATTGCTGCGCGCCTACATTTGGCATTGCATCGCTATACCATTAATCGTAGCGATATTTCTAGGCGTCCATTTCTGGCGCGTGCGGAAAGATGGGGGAATATCAGGTCCCGCGCCGGTGATGCTCGAATCGGAAATCAAGGAAGAGCGAAGTCCCCGGCCGGTAATTTTGCGGCCAAGCGGTATGGGTTAGCTAGCAATCTTCTTTTCAGCGGGTGAACGTCTAGAGGACAGAACGATCGATGCCTTTTGACTTGCGCCAAATTTGGGAGATAGCCTCTGCGCCGGACAACGTGCCCATCGTGGCATTGCTGTTCCTTGCCCCTTTTTATATGTGGTACGCGCTGCGTCAGGCGCTCGCCAACGACAAGTTGATCGCGATTTTGGAGGCCGACGCACAGGCCGCCAAAACCAAATACCGCAAGACGCAAGAGTGGGATCCGAAGTGGGAAAAGGAAGTTCACACCTGGCCTTACTTGATGCGCATGGAATTTCTCGTGGCCATCCTGGTCACCGTATTGCTCATGGCTTGGTCATTGACTCTGAACGCGCCGCTCGAAGAGCCTGCCAATCCCAATGTGACCATGAATCCCGCCAAAGCGCCCTGGTATTTCCTGGGGCTTCAGGAGATGTTGGTCTACTTCGATCCCTGGATAGCGGGCGTGGTGATGCCGACGTTGATTATCGTGGGCTTGATGGTCATTCCGTATATTGACGCAAATCCGCTCGGCAACGGCTACTACACCTACAAGCAACGCAAATTTTCCATCTGGACGTTTCTCTTCGGATTTATCGGCCTGTGGGTGTTGATGATCGTGATCGGTACATTTATTCGCGGTCCCGGTTGGATGTGGTTCTGGCCTGGTCAAACCTGGGACGCTGAACGCGTGGATTACGCCGTCAACCGCAACCTCGATCAGGTGGTCGGGATCGATGGGTCATGGCTTGGTCCCCTGTTGCATACCTCCAACGATCAAGCGGCGATCTGGGCACGCGCGATTTTTGGAATCTTTCCGCTCGTGCTATTTTTCATTCTTGCATCCGTACTGGTCCATTGGGTGTGCACCCGCACGGAATTCAGCCGCAAGATCTACAAGCGCATGAGCTTGCTGCAGCTTGTGACCATGTACACTTTTTTGATTTTCATGATGTCACTCCCGATCAAGATTCTGTTGCGGCTGGTTTTCACGATTAAGTACATATGGGTGACGCCGTGGTTCAGTATTTAAGGGCGCCTGAAACGGCGGCGAGCGCCGCAGAAATGCCAACGGAGGAATAAGGGTGCCCGATCGTTCGCCTGAAGTGTTGCCGGATGATCCGATCAAGAATAGATCGTTTACGTTCCCGCTTTTGATCGCATCGCTGCTCCTTATCCTCACCGTTGCGTGGTCTTTTTACGTTGAATTCTATGGACTGCAACCCTGGCGCAGGTACCAGACGCGATTCGCGAAGGCGTACTCCGAATACCTGGCGAAAGACATCAAGCAGAAGAAACAAGAAGAAGAGGATGTTTATTCGTCTCCGGAGTATAAGCAACTCGCTGTAAAGCTCACCGGCGCCCAGCAAACTGCAAAATCTCAAGACGACGAAATTGCCAAGCGAATTGAGCTCCTCGACCAGCAGCGTGCGGCCATGGCGGATGCGTTCAAGGACGAACGCGGAAAAATCGGCCATCTCGTCTATCAATACGAAATTGTTCCGGACAGCGACAAGGGTAAGAAAGCCAGCCGCCTGAAGGAATTGAACGAAGGTCGAAGCTCCACCTGGAAAGTGGACTGGCCAACGGAAAACGGCAAGATCGAAAAGAATAAAGTATTCACCGCGGACCAGTTGAACGACACGTTTACCAGCATCATGGCACAGCGCGCCGCACTGGTTGCAAAACGTGGAGAAATAGACAAACCCGCAAAAGATGCGCAGTCCGAGTTAACAAAATACGTTTCAGACCACCTGCCGGGCCTAAGTTCCACTTCGCTCGACGGCTTGCGGCGCTCGATGGAAGATTTCGATGAGCGCATTATTCAGGTCAATGTGAATCCCTCCGGCGCCTCCATCAACAATTTGGGTGGCGCGGGATTGGTCGATCGATGCGAGTCCTGCCACATTGGCACTGATCCCAAGTACGTGCCATCTCAGGTGACTCTCACCAAGGCGGACTTGGGAATGGCAAAGAGCACGGACGCTCCTTTCTCCAGCCATCCCGATCAGGAACTTCTTGCCTTGCATCCGCTCGAAAAATTTGGATGCTCGCCCTGTCATGGCGGAAACGGCCGCGCAATCGATTCCGTAAAGCGCGGACATGGCCGTTACGAACATTGGCTGTGGCCGCTCTACTATCCCGAAAATTACAACGCGGGCTGCCAGCAGTGCCATTCTGCCGACATGGTCACCGAGCGCGCTCCGGTGCTCAACCAAGGAAAGCAGCTTTACCGCCAGCGCGGCTGCATCGGATGCCATCGCTTTCAGGGATTCGACAATCAGGACGAGCAGCTCGTCAACGCGCGTCAGCAGATATTGCAGCTCGCGAAAACCAAATCCGATGACTTGCTGAGCATTCCGCGTCTCCAGAAACAAGCGGATGCTGCGCCGGATAATGCTACCGCCGATAGGCTCAACAGCCAGGCGACGAATCTCACAGTTGAAATTAGCAGGATGGATGCGCGGACTGAATCGCTGGAACAGCAAAGCCACAATCTCTTACAGGAAATCAAAAAAGTCGGCCCAGATTTGAAAGAAGCGCGCCAGAAGTTGCGCAAAGAGTGGATCCCATATTGGATCGGCCACACCACGGAATTCCGCCCAACTACGAAGATGCCGCAGTTTCATCTCTCGCAAGATGAAATTCAAGCTCTCGCAGCTTTTGTCTGGCAAGCCGGACTTACCGGTCCTCCGCTCGATCATCAAGCGCCGGGCAACGCCGCTCACGGCAAGGAATTGTTCGAACAGCGTGGCTGCTTGGCTTGTCACTCCATGGGAGAAGGATCCTCCACGGTTGGCGGGACCTTTGCCGCGAATCTAAGCCGCGTCGGCGAAAAAGACAATTACGATTACATCGTTCGGTGGGTTCACGACCCGCGCCAGCGCACGCGTCCCTATTGCCCGTACGAAAAGCGCGACCTGGGTCCTGAAGATTACGCCAAGAAGAATCTTCCTTACGTTTTTGACTTGGATCATTCGCGCTGTCCGAACGACGGCCACGAGCTCGTCGTTCAGCAGCCCACTGTGATGCCCAGCCTGCGTCTGTCGACAGAAGATGCTCGCGACATCGCCACGTACCTAATGGCGCAGAAGCGTCCAGACGCTTCGTACGCTTCTGCGGAGTACATGGACGACCCAAAACTCGCCGCGAAAGGGAAGGACCTTGCGCGACATTTCGGTTGCGCTGGTTGCCACGAGCTTAGCGGTCTTGAAGACGAAGGCCGCATCGGTACCGAACTCAGCAACGAAGGTAGCAAGCCAATTGAACGCTTGGATTTTGCGCTTTGGACCGAAGACGCCAAGCGCGGCGTCCTACCCGACGGAAAAAAGTCGCCGCGCGGTGTTTGGTACGACGCCAAAGGCTTCTTCGAACAAAAACTTCAGAACCCGGGAATTTACGATCAGGGTAAATATCACGCGAATCCGATGGACGCCTTGCGCATGCCCAAACCGAATCTTTACGGGGATGGCGAGGTGGAAGCTTTGGTCAGCATGCTCTTGGGGAGTACGGATCCGACGCTCCCTCCCGAATACATGTACAAGCCAGCCGACCGCAGGCGTTACATCCAAGAGGGTTGGTGGGTGGTCACGAAATATAACTGCATCGGGTGTCACCAGATTGCCGTTGGCCAGAAATCGGTGATGCAGACTCTGCCGTTTTATCAAGGTGAGAACAAGGCCAATTTGCCTCCAGTCCTGACTACTGAAGGCGCGCGCGTAAATCCGGAATGGCTGCGCCAGTTTCTCGCCAACCCGTCACTTACCACCACGGATACGAATCGCAATGGCGTGCGCCAGTATTTGCAAGTGCGCATGCCGACTTTCTATCTATCCAACGACGAAATTCGCAAGCTGGTTCTTTTCTTCCAGGCTATGTCGTCGCAGCCCGACCCGTTCGTACCGCCGAAGGTACAGCCTTTAAACGACAACGAACGCGCCATGGCTCGCGCGCTATTCACGAGTCCGGCTGCGCCCTGCTTGAAATGCCACATGACCGGCAACGAAGCGCACGACAAAAACGCTATCGCGCCAAACTTTTTGCTGGCCCGCGAACGTTTGCAGCCGGCCTGGACCGAACGCTGGATCATCGATCCTGCGAAAATCATTCCGGGAACCGCCATGCCTTCGGGACTGTTCCGCATGGAAGGCGACCACTGGGTGTTCTCAGGTCCCGTTCCGGCCTCCGTGCAGCATTACACTGGCGATCAGGCGGACTTGCTGGTTCGCTACATGTTTACGCTCACGCCCCAGGAACAAGCCGCGTTGGTCGGCAAATCGCCGGCCTCTGCCAGTAGCGGCACGAAATCATCCGCCATAACAGGCGGCAAAGGCGCAGCTGGCGGCAAGTAGTGCAACATCATTCCGTCCTGGTTTTAAAAGAATTTGCGCCTCATGCGGGCGCGGAATTGTTAGAATTACCCCGTTCTACTAAGGAGGAATTGTTCCAAATGAAGACCAAGTTTTTTAGTCTAGCGTTGTCAGCCATGGTGATGTTCGCCTTTGCAGGCTGCGGCAGTAAGCCGGAGACGAACGAGAAACCGGTAGCGAGTTCAAATGCCACGAAAGTAGTGGATACCTCCACCGTCGGTTCCATTTCCGGTACCGTAACTTTGGATGGCAAGCCCGTGCAGGCCAAGCCGATTAACATGAGCGCCGAGCCGTATTGCCAGAAAGAACACCCGAAACCCGTTGTCCCGCCCGAAGTCGTAGTCGATGATAAAGGCAATCTCTCTAACGTCGTAATTTTTGTGAAGGACGGTCTCGGCGACTATACCTTCAACACTCCGAAAGAGCCTGTCGTACTGAACCAAAAGGGCTGCATGTACGATCCTCACATCATCGCTTTGATGACTGGCCAGACGTTTGAGGTCAAGAACGATGACCAGACCACCCACAACATTCACCCCATGCCGAAAGATAATCGCGAGTGGAACAAGTCCCAGCCGCCCGGCGCTACGCCGATTGACGACACCTTTGGCCGCGCCGAAACTGGCATACCCGTAAAGTGTAACGTACATCCATGGATGAAGAGCTATATCTTCGTGTTCAAGAATCCCTACTATGCGATCTCCAAGGACGGAAAATTCGAACTGAAGGATCTGCCGCCGGGAACTTACACGATCGAAGCTTGGCACGAAAAGTATGGTGTCTCTGACCAAACGGTGACCATCGGCGCAAAAGAATCGAAGCCGGTTAATTTCACCTTTAAGGTCGCCGGCGCATCGGCAGACTAGTTGCGCGCGGTTTAGTGCGGCCGTATCGCTAACGAATGGCAACGGAGGTGAGTTTCCACTTGCTTCCGTTGCCATGTGCATTAGGTTGCGAATTCTGAATCAGCAGATTGAATCGTTTGGGACTAGATAAGGGAACTGTCCTCAATAATGCCGGAACCCCTAAAACTCCAAGGCGCCCACCGCTTCGCCGTAGCAACGGCATCTGTCACCGTATTTCTGTTGATGGCCGGTGCGTTAGTAACAAGCAATGACGCCGCAGATTCCGTGCCCGACTGGCCGCTGGCCTACGGGCGGATAATTCCTCCACTTGTCGGTGGAATCCGCTATGAATTTGCGCATCGCGTGTTTGCCGCGACGGTCACAATTCTCACCGTGATTCTTGCGGTCTGGCTCGCGCGCCAAGGCACTCGCATTGCCCGCAAACTTGGCTGGACGGCTCTTCTGCTGGTCCTAGCGCAAGCTCTTCTCGGCGCCCTGCGCGTGCTCGAAGGCCACCCCGCAGTCACTGCCACCCTGCACGCCACGCTCGCCCAAATCTTTTTCGTTACGATTGTCAGCCTCGCTTTAATCACCGGTGCATGGTGGCAAAATGCTGTTGAATCTCTCGACGATCGCGGTTCGCCGCGCCTGCGCCCATTAGCAGCCATCACCACCGCCACGATCTTCATGCAGCTAATTCTCGGCGCTGGCTTTCGTCACGGCGCTTTCGGAATTTTGCCGCACCTGATCGGATTCGTCGTAGTCACTTTCCTGGTCTTCTGGACTTGCCGCGCAGTCCGCAAACGTTTCGGCCAAGTTCGCGACCTTCGCCGCTGGGGAATTCTTCTGCAAGCATTCCTTGGAACGCAGATCCTCCTCGGTGTCGCGGCCTACTGGGCAGTGGTGCAGGCTATGCACTCGGTGCAGCCCTCCATGTCCTACGTCATTATCAGTGTCTCGCACGTGCTGGTCGGCGCGCTTACGCTTGCTTCCAGCGTGGTTCTAACGCTATCTTGCTATCGGCTGATTCGTCCTAACGCATCCGTCGCACTGAAAACGGCTATGGAAACTACGCGCGCCGCTGGCACGCGCCCGGAAAGTTCGAGAGCCTGATCGCATGGACAACCTCCAATGAGCAACACACGCGCCGCCACCATCACCGCTTTTGAGAAGCCGTGGGCTTACGTCGTCCTGACGAAGCCGGACGTGACCTTCCTGGTGGTGATAACTACGGTGGCTGGTTTCTATCTGGGTTCGACCGGACCAATGGACTGGGCCAGGCTGGCGCACACTCTTTTCGGCACCTTGCTGGTCGCCGGAGGCACTGCCGCGCTGAACCAGTACGTAGAACGCGACATGGACGCTGTCATGCGCAGAACTGCTGCCCGCCCTCTTCCCAGCGGTACCTTGAAGCCTTCAGAAGCTTTGATTTTCGGCGTGGTGACGATCGTTCTCGGTATCGCTTGGCTCGTGCTTGCAGTAAATCTTCTCGCGGCCCAGGTCGCTCTGATCACCAGCTTGTCTTACTTGGGCCTGTACACGCCGCTGAAGACGCGCACGACGCTCGCCACCGCCGTAGGCGCCGTCCCTGGCGCGTTGCCCCCGCTGATCGGCTGGGCCGCCGCGCACGGCTCCCTGTCGCAAGGCGGCTGGATCCTCTTTGCGATTCTGTTCGTGTGGCAATTTCCGCACTTCATGGCCATTGCCTGGATGTACCGCGAAGATTACGCGCGCGCCGGAATCCAAATGCTGCCGGTGGTGGACCCTAAGGGTGATGCTACTTTCCGCCTGATCGTCAGCATGTCCGCGGTCCTTGTGCCAGTAAGCCTGTTGCCTTCCGTGGTAGGAATGGTTGGAATTCCTTATTTCTTCGGCGCTCTCGTGCTGGGCATGATTTTGCTGCAAGTTTCGTTGTGGGCTGACCGCGCGCGGACAAATGTCCGCGCAAAATGGCTGATGCACGCCACGGTGGCGCACATCCCACTTCTGCTCGGGTGGATGATTTTCGATAAACTCGGCCGATGACCACCGGCGCAATCGGGAGGGAAGCAGGAATGACGCTCAAAGAAAACTGGATCGAACTCAGCGTCATCTGTGTCGCTCTTGCCGCGCTCGCAATCGTTGGCATCGTCTGGAACATCACGAGCGGGCTGCTTACCAGCGGCATTGACGGCATCATGCTTCTTTTCGTATGCCTGATGATGGGCGGCATTTTCAGCTTGATGCTGCTCGTGCTGCTGTACCAGGCGGGCATGCTTCCATTTTTCCGACGCTCGAGCGAACCGGCGGCGACACCGGCACCCGCGCCGGCAGCGCCGAAGGCCCCCGCGCCAGCCGCGCAGCCTTCGCAGCAGGCGAAATAATCGGCGCACCCGGTCAAGCCTCGCGCACTCATGAAATTTCTTCAGCTCTCATCGCTTCCCGCCGTCAACGCAACCCTGAACGGGATAACCACGGTTTTCCTGCTCTTCGGCTTCGCCTTCATCCGGCGCGGAAAAATAGCCTGGCACCGAGCCTGTATGGTAACTGCGTTTATTTGTTCCATGGTGTTTCTGGGCTTCTACCTTTATTTCCACTTTCATGCGGGCATTATTCGTTTCGGAGGCCAAGGCTGGATTCAGCCCGTTTATTTGACACTTCTCATCTCGCACACTACATTGGCCATCACGACTGTGCCGCTTGTGATCATTACGCTCGCGTATGCGCTAAGCGAAAGATTCAGCAGCCATCGCCGAATCGCGCACTGGACCTACCCAATTTGGCTCTACGTTTCAATTACCGGCGTCATCGTTTATTGGCTGCTATACAAGGCCTATACACCTATCTGGCCGCAGGCGCCCCCCGTTTCCGAGATCGTCTCCGGACTTCTGCAGCGATTGGCGTAGCCTGAACCGCAAATGACGGACGCTCCCAAAACTCAGTCTTCCTTCGGTGGCCGCTGGGCCCTGGGAATTATCGCTGTGGCGC